>OOCP01002672.1_pt1 | contig 14579 bp, 8 predicted proteins | sample 1671511 | NCBI WGS metagenome assembly OOCP01 (sample SAMN06348164, study PRJEB24527) | human gut metagenome | biome: human gut; feature: ankylosing spondylitis patient; material: feces | host: Homo sapiens | place: China | collected 2015-10 | reverse complement strand
TATTTTCAGTTACTAATTATATGAATTCGTGATTACTCGATGATAGAAGCAACACGTCCTGATCCTACAGTACGTCCACCTTCACGAATAGCGAATGTAAGACCCTGCTCCATAGCTACTGGATGGATCATGTCGATTGTCATTTCTACGTTATCACCAGGCATGCACATCTCTGTTCCTTCTGGAAGAGTGATAACACCTGTTACGTCAGTTGTACGGAAGTAGAACTGAGGTCTGTAGTTGTTGAAGAAAGGAGTATGACGTCCACCTTCATCTTTTGTTAAAACGTAAACCTGAGCTGTGAACTTATGATGGCATGTTACGCTACCTGGCTGAGCTAATACCTGTCCACGCTGAATTTCGTCTCTCTGAACACCACGAAGAAGAGCTCCGATGTTGTCACCAGCCTGAGCTTCGTCAAGTAATTTACGGAACATTTCAACACCAGTTACAACAACTTTACGTGTTTCGTCTGTGATACCAACGATTTCTACTTCATCAGATACGTGTAATACACCACGCTCTACTCTACCAGTTGCAACAGTACCACGACCTGTGATAGAGAAGATGTCCTCGATAGGCATTAAGAAAGGCTTATCTGTGTCACGTTCTGGGTTAGGAATCCATGTATCAACAGCGTCCATGAGTTCCATGATCTTATCTCCCCATTCTCCGTTAGGATCTTCAAGAGCCATAAGAGCTGAACCCTGAATGATTGGAGTGTCATCTCCTGGGAAGTCGTACTCGTTTAATAATTCACGGATTTCCATGTCTACTAACTCAAGTAACTCTTCATCGTCTACCATATCACATTTGTTCATGAATACTACGATGTAAGGTACACCTACCTGACGGGATAATAAGATGTGCTCTTTAGTCTGAGCCATAACACCATCAGTAGCAGCTACTACAAGGATAGCTCCATCCATCTGAGCAGCACCAGTGATCATGTTCTTTACATAATCGGCATGGCCTGGACAGTCAACGTGTGCGTAATGTCTCTTTTCTGTTTCGTACTCAACGTGAGCTGAAGAAATTGTGATACCTCTTTCTCTTTCTTCTGGAGCCTTATCGATATTTTCGAATGCAACAGCTTCACCTGTACCAAGTCTCTCATGAAGAGTCTTTGTGATAGCAGCTGTAAGAGTTGTCTTACCGTGATCTACGTGTCCAATTGTACCAATGTTGCAATGTGGTTTTGTTCTTTCAAATTTAGCCTTTGCCATTGTTTAAAATCCTCCTAATTAATTAAATAGAATAATTGTCTGCAAGCAGACTTCTCATAGCTGAAATCTATTATATTATCTTTTAAAGAATATTTCAACTATATTTTGAGTAAAAGCATAGTAAACCAATACTTTTATCTGAATTGTACGGCAAATTTACATATTTATTATATAAATCCGCCTGATATATACCACTGCGAAATACAGTAACCCGTATTCCGCAGTACATTATATAATCAAGATAATTATAATGTATCTGACATCTGCCAGACGCTTCTAACTATCATCTATCACTTAAAAACTAATTATTTAGCTCTTGAAGCGATAACCTTGTCCTGAACAGACTTTGGAGCCTGCTCATACTTATCGAAGAACATAGAGTAGTTACCACGACCCTGTGTCTTAGAACGAAGATCTGTAGCATATCCGAACATCTCTGAAAGTGGAACGAAAGCCTTAACCATCTTACCACCACTGATGTCTTCCATACCTTCAATACGTCCTCTACGTGAGTTGATATCACCGATAACATCACCCATATATTCTTCTGGCATTGTAACTTCAACCTTCATAATAGGCTCAAGAAGTGCTGGAGCTGCCTTAGCCATAGCATCCTTGAATGCCATAGAACCAGCAATGTGGAATGCCATTTCTGATGAATCGACTTCATGGTAAGATCCATCATAGATATCTGCTCTAAGTCCAAGAACTGGGAATCCAGCTAAGATACCTGAGTTAGCAGCTTCTCTGATACCATCAGCAACTGAAGGAATGTATTCCTTAGGAATAGCACCACCAACTACTGAAGACTCACAGAAGAGAACTGGAGGTTCATTAATTAATACTGTATTCTTTGTCTCAACATCGAACTTATCAACGTTAGCTTCAAGTGGTGAGAAACGTACTTTACAGTGACCATACTGACCACGTCCACCTGACTGCTTAGCATATTTGCTATCGATATCAACTGGCTTTGTAAAGCATTCTCTGTAAGCAACCTGAGGTGCACCTACATTAGCTTCTACCTTGAATTCACGAAGAAGTCTGTCAACGATGATATCAAGGTGAAGCTCACCCATACCAGCGATGATTGTCTGACCTGTTTCCTGATCTGTATGAGCACGGAATGTAGGATCTTCTTCAGCAAGCTTTGCTAAAGCTTCACCCATCTTACCCTGGTCATTCTTAGTCTTTGGCTCGATAGCAAGCTCGATAACTGGCTCTGGGAATTCCATAGACTCTAAGATAACTGGATGTGCTTCATCACAGATAGTATCACCTGTTACTGTAACCTTAAGACCTACTGCAGCAGCGATATCTCCTGAGTAAACCTTATCAATTTCTTTTCTCTGGTTAGCGTGCATCTGAAGGATACGGCCAACTCTTTCTTTCTTATTCTTATTAGAGTTAAGTACATATGAACCACCGTTTAATGTACCTGAGTAAACTCTGAAGAATGCTAACTTACCAACGAATGGATCAGTCATAATCTTGAATGCAAGAGCTGCAAATGGCTCTTCATCAGATGACTTTCTTGTTACTTCGTTACCGTCTTCGTCAACACCTGTGATATCTGGGATATCTGTAGGAGCTGGCATGTACTCGATAACAGCATCAAGAAGCTTCTGAACGCCCTTGTTCTTATAAGCTGTACCGCAAAGACAAGGAATAGCTGTACCTTCAATAGTACCCTTTCTTAAAGCAGCCTTTAACTCTGGAACTGAAATTTCCTCATCGTTAAAGAACTTCTCCATAAGGTCTTCATCAAGTTCAGCACACTGCTCAACAAGCTTGTCATGGTATTCCTGAGCCTGATCAGCTAAATCAGCAGGAATATCGCCAACAACGATATCATCACCCTTATCACCATTGAAGACATATGCCTTCATCTCGAATAAGTCGATAATTCCCTTGAAGTCATCTTCCTTACCAATAGGAATCTGTACAAGTACAGGATTCTTTCCAAGCTTTGTAATAAGCTGGTTGCATGATCCGAAGAAATCAGCACCCATCTTATCCATCTTGTTCATGAAAGCCATACGAGGTACATTGTACTTATCAGCCTGACGCCATACATTCTCTGACTGTGGCTCAACACCGTTCTGTGCATCGAATACACCTACGGCACCATCAAGTACTCTAAGTGAACGCTCAACCTCTACTGTGAAGTCAACGTGTCCTGGAGTATCGATAATGTTAATACGGTATTCTGGCTGTGTCTTATCTGGCTTACCCTCTTTCTCAGGTGTCCAGTGACATGTTGTAGCAGCTGAAGTGATTGTGATACCTCTCTCCTGCTCCTGGGCCATCCAGTCCATAGTAGCAGTACCTTCATGAGTATCACCAATCTTGTGATTAACACCAGTATAATAAAGGATACGCTCTGTTAATGTTGTCTTACCAGCATCAATATGAGCCATAATTCCGATATTTCTGGTTCTCTCCAATGGATATTCTCTTCCAGCCATGGATAAAACCTCCTATAATTATAATTAGAATCTGTAATGAGCAAAAGCCTTGTTTGCTTCTGCCATCTTGTGCATATCTTCTTTTCTCTTTACTGATGCACCTGTGTTGTTAGCTGCATCAAGAATTTCGTTAGCGAGTCTTTCTTCCATAGTCTTCTCGCCTCTTGCTCTAGAGAATGTAGTCATCCAACGAAGAGCTAAAGCCTGTCTTCTGTCTGGCTTAACTTCGATAGGTACCTGGTAAGTAGCTCCACCGATACGTCTAGCCTTAACTTCAAGAACTGGCATAATATTGTTCATAGCTTCTTCAAATACTTCGATAGCTGGTCTCTCAGTCTTAGCTGCAACTCTATCAAAAGCACCGTAAACAATCTTCTGAGCTACTCCTCTCTTACCATCAAGCATAATGTTGTTGATAAGCTTAGTAACTACCTTATTGTTGTAAATAGGATCTGCTAATACATCTCTTTTCTGTGTATGTCCTTTACGTGGCACGGTTCTTCCCTCCTTAATAAATTTATTAAATCATAGGTACTCACAAATAAAAAATGTGTTCGCGCCGTATATATTAACCTGCAACCTCTTGATTAATCTAATTCCGGCACAATTCAAAATTTAATTTGTTCGTAAAAATCAGATTCTTACGAATCCGACTCTTGCAAATTGTAAAACTTGCATGCATTCATATAAATGCGTGTCTTAATTCAGGCTTAATTACTTAGCGTCCTTAGGTCTCTTAGCACCGTACTTAGAACGAGCCTGTCTTCTCTTTGCAACACCTGCTGTATCAAGTGTTCCTCTGATGATGTGGTATCTTGTACCTGGTAAATCCTTTACTCTTCCACCTCTTATAAGAACAACACTGTGTTCCTGAAGATTGTGTCCCTCACCTGGGATGTAAGATGTTACCTCAATACCATTAGAAAGACGTACTCTGGCGATCTTTCTAAGAGCTGAGTTAGGCTTCTTAGGTGTAGCAGTCTTAACAGCTGTACAAACACCTCTCTTCTGTGGAGAAGAGATATCTGTTGCCTTCTTCTGAAGTGAGTTGTAACCCTTCTGAAGAGCTGGTGCTGTAGACTTCTTTACTGCAGTCTTTCTTCCCTGTTTTACTAACTGGTTAAATGTTGGCATTCCGTTTTCACCTCCCGAAATTAGAATAATGAATGGTTGCATCTTAGTATCAACTAAGAAAATGTTTTGTCACCAAAACAGCGCAAAAATAGTACTTGCCTATTCGCACGCTTTATTAGTATATATATTTGCAAATTCAGTGTCAAGCATTTTTTCAAAAAAAGACAAAAGCGTGCCAGATTTTATCAATCTGACACGCCATAAGTTTCTATAAAGAATTAATCTTCCTGTGTGAAAACAAGTTCGTCTTCACCAGACTCATCTTCATCTTCTTCAATGTAGTTATCTGTAGAACTGATCTTGATATCCTGATAACGCTTCATACCTGTACCGGCAGGGATAAGCTTACCAATAATAACATTCTCTTTAAGACCAATAAGTGGATCAATCTTTCCGTTAATAGCTGCATCTGTAAGAACCTTAGTTGTCTCCTGGAATGAGGCAGCTGACATAAATGATGTAGAAGCAAGTGAAGCCTTAGTAATACCAAGGATAATCGGAGTACCTGTAGCAGGTGTCTTTCCTTCTTCCTCAAGTCTCTCATTAACTTCCTGGAACTCAATTGTATCAACCTGTGATCCTGGAAGGAACTTAGAATCTCCAGCTTCATCAACAACTATCTTCTTAAGCATCTGACGAACGATAAGCTCAATATGCTTATCATTGATATCAACACCCTGGATACGGTAAACCTTCTGAACTTCACGAAGGAGATAATCCTGAACAGCTCTTACACCAAGAATTCTTACGATATCATGTGGATTCTCAGAACCCTCTGTGATTTCCTCACCCTTAGCAACAACCTGTCCTTCAACAACCTTTTCTCTTGTATCCTTAGATAATGGATAAGCCTTTGAATTACCTTCATCATCAGTTATAACGATTTCAGTCTTCTTCTCAGTCTTAACAATACTTACAGTTCCGCCAAACTCAGCAAGTACAGCAAGCATCTTAGGCTTTCTTGCCTCGAAAAGCTCTTCTACTCTAGGAAGACCCTGAGTAATGTTATCACCGGCAACACCACCTGTATGGAATGTTCTCATAGTAAGCTGTGTACCAGGCTCACCGATTGACTGGGCTGCGATAATACCAACAGCTTCACCAACCTGAACAGTCTGACCAGTTGCCATGTTAGTTCCATAACATTTAGCACATACACCAATGTGTGAACGGCAAGTAAGGATTGTTCTAATCTTAACCTTATCAACACCAGTCTTAATAATAGCTTCTGCTCTCTTAGGAGTTACAAGATGGTTAGCTTCAACAATAACCTCACCTGTAGCTGGGTCAACAATATCCTCAGCTAAGTATCTTCCTGTAATACGCTCCTGTAATGGCTCAAGGATATCTTCCTTGGCATCACTTGAGTTAGTAGCTCTATTATTAACAAATGAGTAAACATACATACCAGGTATCTGCTTACCTGCGCTACAATCTGTCTCTCTGATAATAAGATCCTGAGAAACATCAACAAGTCTTCTTGTAAGGTATCCTGAATCGGCTGTACGAAGGGCTGTATCTGAAAGTCCTTTACGGGCACCGTGAGCTGAAATAAAGTATTCCAGAACATCAAGACCTTCACGGAAGTTTGACTTGATAGGAAGCTCGATAGTGTTACCTGATGTATCAGCCATCAAACCACGCATACCTGCTAACTGCTTAATCTGCTGGTTAGAACCACGGGCACCTGAGTCAGCCATCATGAAGATGTTGTTATATTTATCAAGACCCTGAAGAAGGGCATCCTTAATCTTATCATCAGTCTCCTGCCATACGCGGATAACATTCTTATGTCTTTCCTCGTCAGTAGCCTGACCTCTGTTATATTTAACAGTAATCTGTTCAACTTTCTTTTCTGCCTCAGCAAGAAGCTGCTTCTTAACTGGTGGCACTGTCATCTCAGAAATAGAAACAGTCATGGCAGCTCTGGTAGAGTACTTATAACCCATAGCCTTGATATCATCAAGAACCTCTGCAGTTGTTGTAGTACCATGAGTATTGATAACATGCTGTAAGATATCCTTAAGCTGCTTCTTTCCTACATGGAAATCAACTTCTGGAAGTAATAAATTCTCTTCCTTGCTTCTGTCAACATATCCTAAATCCTGAGGGAGAATCTCATTAAATATAAGTCTTCCAAGTGTAGACTCAATATTACCTGAAAGCTCTTCTCCGTTAACATTCTTGGTTACATGAACCATAATCTTGGCATGTAATGTAATTACACCATTCTCATAAGCAAGAACTGCTTCATTAATGCTCTTAAAAATCTTACCCTCGCCCTTTGCGCCTGGTCTTTCCTGTGTGAGATAGTAAATACCAAGTACCATATCCTGTGAAGGAACGGCAACAGGACCACCATCAGATGGCTTAAGAAGGTTGTTAGGTGAAAGAAGCATAAATCTACACTCTGCCTGAGCCTCAACAGAAAGTGGAAGATGGACAGCCATCTGGTCACCATCGAAATCGGCATTGAACGCTGTACACACAAGTGGATGAAGCTTAATAGCCTTACCTTCTACAAGGATTGGCTCGAAAGCCTGAATACCAAGTCTGTGAAGTGTAGGAGCACGGTTAAGCATAACTGGATGCTCTTTAATAACGTCTTCAAGTACATCCCATACTTCTGGCTCAAGATGTTCTACGCTCTTCTTAGCTTTCTTAATATTATCTGCAAGATTACGTCTTACAAGCTCTCTCATAACAAATGGCTTGAATAACTCAATAGCCATCTCTTTAGGAAGACCACACTGGTAAATCTTAAGTTCTGGTCCTACTACGATAACTGAACGTCCTGAGTAGTCAACTCGCTTACCAAGAAGGTTCTGTCTGAAACGTCCCTGCTTACCCTTTAATAAGTCTGATAAAGACTTGAGAGCTCTGTTACCAGGTCCTGTTACAGGACGGCCATTTCTACGTCCATTATCTATAAGTGCATCAACAGCTTCCTGAAGCATTCTCTTCTCGTTACGAACAATGATTTCTGGTGCTCCAAGATCAATAAGTCTTGCAAGACGATTATTTCTGTTGATAATTCTTCTATAAAGATCATTAAGGTCAGATGTTGCAAAACGTCCACCCTCTAACTGAACCATAGGTCTTAAATCTGGAGGGATAACTGGAATTTCTGTAAGAATCATCCATTCTGGCTTAGTACCAGCAGCAATGAACGCATCCATAACTTCAATTCTCTTAATAAGTCTTGCAGCCTTCTGTGAAGTAGTAGTAGCAAGCTCTTCCTTGAGCTTAGCTACTTCTTCTTCAAGGTTGACGTTGTGAAGAAGCTCTAAAATAGCCTCAGCACCCATTCCAACTCTGAATGTATTACCATACTGATCATAAAGATCTCTGTACTCAGTTTCTGTAAGAATCTTCTTGAATGGTATATCTGTTTCGCCTGGATCAATTACGATATAAGAAGCGAAGTAAAGTACCTTCTCAAGATTCTTAGGACCTATATCAAGGATAAGGTCCATACGGCTAGGTATTCCCTTGAAATACCAGATATGTGAAACTGGAGCAGCAAGGTGGATATGACCCATACGATCTCTACGTACACTTGCCTTAGTAACCTCAACACCACACTTATCACATACGATGCCTTTATCTTTAATCTTCTTATACTTACCGCAATGACACTCCCAGTCTTTGCTAGGTCCGAATATTCTTTCACAGAACAGACCATCTCTTTCTGGCTTTAAAGTTCTGTAATTGATAGTCTCAGGCTTAGTTACCTCGCCGTGAGACCACTCTAAAATACTCTCAGGAGAAGCAAGCTTTATCTGAATTTTATCAAATTTCATTGATTTATTTGACTTAATCTCTTCTGCCATTATAGTGCTCCCTTCTATTATTCTTCTATATTTCCGTCACCGTAATCATCATAGTCATCATCTAAGCTGTCATAATCGAAATCGTCATCTTCTGATCCGAGTTCTTCTATGGTTGCCTCACCGTCATCACCCTGCTTTTCTGCGTGATAACCTGCGTTCTTTAATTCATTCTCTTCATCACGGCTACTTCTCTTATAACCACCATCATCAAGAACCTTCTTGAAATCTGTAACTTCATATTCTGAACTTTCAAGAAGCTTAACTTCGTTATTGTCCTGATCAAGAACCCTTACATCAAGAGCAAGTGACTGAAGTTCCTTAAGGAGAACCTTGAATGATTCAGGAATTCCTGGTTCAGGAATGTTCTCACCCTTAATAATAGCTTCATATGTCTTAACTCGACCAACAACATCATCAGATTTAACAGTAAGGATTTCCTGAAGTGTATAAGATGCACCATAAGCTTCAAGAGCCCATACTTCCATTTCTCCGAATCTCTGTCCACCAAACTGGGCTTTACCACCAAGTGGCTGCTGAGTTACAAGTGAATAAGGACCAGTTGAACGAGCATGGATCTTATCATCAACAAGGTGATGGAGCTTTAAGTAGTGCATGAAACCGATAGTAACCGGACTATCGAAGTATTCACCTGTTCTACCATCGCGAAGTCTTACTTTACCATCTCTTCCGATTGGAACACCCTTCCATTCAGCTCTGTGAGCTCTGTTATCTGAAAGGAACTGGAATACGTCATCTCTTAAAAGTTCCTTGTATTCAGCAGTAAATGTTGTCATATCAGCAGGATATTCTTCACCATTAGCTTCTGCATCTGCCTTTTCGCGTGCAAGCTCTTCATCATCAAATGGATGATTAGCATAAGCATTAGCCATATCAAGTGTATCCATAATATCATTCTCGTTAGCTCCATCAAAGATAGGTGTCGCTACGTTAAAACCTAATACTTTGGCAGCAAGGCTTAAGTGAATTTCAAGCACCTGTCCGATATTCATACGCGAAGGCACACCAAGAGGATTAAGTACAATATCAAGCGGACGTCCATTAGGAAGGAATGGCATATCTTCTACTGGAAGAACTCTTGAAACGACACCCTTGTTACCATGACGACCAGCCATCTTATCACCTACAGAAATCTTTCTCTTCTGTGCGATATAGATACGGACATTCTTGTTAACACCTGGAGCTAATTCATCTCCATTTTCTCTTGTAAATACCTTAACTCCTACAACGATACCATAAGCACCGTGTGGAACTTTAAGTGATGTATCTCTTACTTCTCTTGCCTTCTCACCAAAGATAGCTCTAAGAAGTCTTTCTTCTGCTGTAAGCTCTGTCTCACCCTTTGGAGTAACCTTACCAACAAGGATATCACCAGCTCTTACCTCAGCACCGATACGAATGATACCATCTTCATCAAGATCCTTAACCGCATCTGAACCTGTAGAAGGTAAATCTCTTGTGATTTCTTCTGGTCCTAACTTAGTATCTCTTGCTTCTGTATCATATTCTTCTATATGAATTGATGTATAAACATCATCTCTTACTAATCTCTCACTAAGAAGTACAGCATCCTCATAGTTGTAACCTTCCCAAGTCATAAAACCGATAAGAGGGTTCTTACCAAGGGCAATCTCACCATTAGATGTTGAAGGACCATCTGCGATAACATCTCCTGCCTTAACCTCATCTCCCTTAAATACGATAGGTCTCTGGTTATAGCAGTTACTCTGGTTACTTCTTGAGAACTTTGTAAGCTTGTACTCGTGAACCTTTCCACTTGTCTCTTTTACAAGAATTCTGTTAGATTCTGATGAAAGTACAACACCATCTTCTTCTGCAACTACACATACACCTGAGTCACACGCTGTCTTATTCTCTATACCTGTACCGATTACTGGTGCTTCTGTCATAAGAAGAGGCACCGCCTGACGCTGCATGTTAGAACCCATAAGGGCACGTGTACAGTCATCATTCTGAAGGAAAGGTATCATAGATGTAGCCACTGAGAACACCATCTTAGGAGATACGTCCATAAGATCAATCATACTCTTATCGAATTCTGATGTTTCTTCTCTGTAACGTCCTGATACTGTATTCTTAACGAAGTATCCATTCTCATCTATCTCTGCATTAGCCTGTGCTACATGGAAATCATCTTCCTCATCTGCTGTGAAGTAATGTACTTCATCTGTAACTCTAGGATTCTTAGGGTCTGTCTTATCGATTATACGATAAGGTGCTTCGACAAATCCGTACTCATTAATTCTTGCATATGAAGCAAGTGAGTTAATAAGACCGATATTAGGACCTTCAGGTGTTTCGATAGGACACATTCTACCATAGTGTGTATAATGTACATCTCGAACCTCGAAACCTGCACGATCTCTCGAAAGACCACCAGGACCAAGTGCTGAAAGACGTCTCTTATGTGTAATCTCAGATAATGGGTTATTCTGATCCATAAACTGAGAAAGCTGTGAACTACCAAAGAATTCCTTGATAGCTGCTGTTACAGGCTTAATATTAATTAATGACTGTGGTGAAATACCGCTTAAGTCCTGAGTTGACATTCTTTCACGAACAACTCTTTCCATTCTTGAAATACCAATTCTGAACTGGTTCTGTAATAATTCACCAACAGCTCTTATTCTTCTGTTACCAAGGTGATCGATATCATCCTTGTATCCAATGCCATACTCAAGGTGCATATTATAATTAATAGATGCAAGAATATCTTCTACTGTAATATGCTTTGGCATAAGGTCTGCCGTATTCTTAGCAATAGCATCCTTGATATCATCAAGTGACTCATTATCAGCTAAAATCTGTGCAAGAACCGGATAATAAACAGCTTCGTTAATTCCTAATTCCTTAGCTTCTTCTGTTGTGATATCTACCCACTTAGTAATATCTACAGCAAGATTAGAAAGAACCTTAACTGTTCTCTTAGTAACCGCACCTTCTGCACCCTTTAATTCAGCAGCAATAAATACCGCTGAAACAGCTGCATTCTGAATCTTCTCAGCTGTTTCTCTTGTAAGCTTATCACCAGCATTAGCAAGAATTTCACCATTGCCATCTACAACGTCTTCTGCAAGAATGTGTCCTGCAATTCTGTTTCTGAATGAAAGCTTCTTATTAAATTTATAACGGCCTACTCTTGCAAGGTCATATCTTCTAGGATCAAAGAACATACCAGAAATAAGTGCTTCTGCACTCTCTACTGATAATGGTTCTCCTGGTCTTAACTTCTTATAAAGTTCAAGTACACCTTCCTGATAGTTAGTAGATGTATCCTTCTCCATTGTTGCAAGAAGCTTAGGCTCTTCACCAAATATGTCAAGAATCTCTGCGTTAGTACCAAAACCAAGTGCTCTTATAAGAACTGTAATAGGTACTTTCTTATTACGATCAACCTTAACATAGAATACATCGTTAGCATCTGTTTCATACTCTAACCACGCACCTCTGTTAGGAATTACTGTTGAACTGTAGAGGAATATCTTTCCATACTTATCCTTCTGTATATCATAATAAATACCAGGTGAACGTACCAGCTGGCTGACAATAACTCGTTCTGCACCATTAATCACAAATGTACCGGTCTTAGTCATTAAAGGAAGGTCACCCATAAAGATTTCATGTTCGCTTATATCTTCGCTCTCTTTATTATGAAGTCTTACACGTACCTTAAGTGGAGCTGCATATGTAGCATCCCTTTCCTTGCACTCTTCTATAGAGTACTTTCTCTCTTCCTCACATAATGCAAAATCAACGAATTCAAGACTGAGCCTTCCGTTATAATCTGCAATTGGAGAGATGTCGCTAAAGACTTCCTTTAAGCCTTCATTTAAAAACCACTGGTAAGAATCTTTTTGTACTTCAATAAGGTTAGGCATCTCAAGAACTTCTTTCTGTCTTGAGTAACTCATACGCATCGATTTGCCTGACTTTACTGGACGTATTCTGTTTTTCTCCATTGACGTTTCACCCCTTAGTTTTCTTTACTTTACATTAATTTATTACATTATCGATATGCGTGCAAATACTATGCACACCATACCATAATAGTGCATTATTCATAGTAACAAAAAAAGTTCCAGCTGTCAATACAACAACTGGAACTTTTTCATATTTTATATAATATACCAAATATGCTTTAAAAAATCAAGTGATTATTCAGCATACCGCAATATATTAAAAATTCTGTTCATATATGCTATGCCATACGGCATATATATGTCAAGCAAGTATCAAACTGACAATCTGAATTACTTAAGAGTAACCTTAGCACCTTCAGCTTCAAGCTTCTTCTGGATTTCTTCAGCTTCTTCCTTAGAAGCGCCTTCCTTAACAACCTTAGGAGCGCCATCAACAACTTCCTTAGCTTCCTTTAATCCAAGACCTGTGATTTCACGAACAACCTTGATAACCTTAACCTTGTTAGCGCCAGCTTCTGTAAGTTCTACGTCAAATTCTGTCTTTTCTTCTGCTGCAGCACCTGCTGCTGCACCTGCTGCTACAACAACACCTGCTGCTGCAGAAACACCAAATTCTTCTTCACATGCTTTAACTAAATCATTTAATTCTAATACTGATAAACCTTTAATAACTTCGATAATTTCCTGAGTAGTCATTATTATAATCTCCTTTTTAATAGTCTTTTAATTAAGTTTCGTAGCAGGCTGACATAGTCACACCTGTCCGTCAATAATCATACTGATTATGCCGCGTAATTATGCAACCTCTTCGTTCTTCTCAGCGATCTGCTTAATAACACGAGCAAAGTTTGTAATAGGTGACTGGATGCTTCCAAGGAACTTAGCAAGAAGTTCATCTCTTGAAGGAATGTTAGCAATAGCTGCGATTCCAGTAGCATCATAGTAAGTACCTTCAACAACACCACACTTAAGCTCAAGTGCATCTGCTGTCTTAGCAAAGTTAGCTAAAACTCTTGCTGGAGCTGTAGCATCTTCCTTGCAGATTGCAATAGCGTTAGGTCCTTCAAGAACTTCTGCCATTGGCTCGAATTCTGTACCTGCGATTGCTCTCTTTACTAAAGTATTCTTATAAACCTTGTAAACAACACCAGCTTCTCTTAACTGCTTACGAAGCTGTGTATCCTGCTCAACAGTTAAGCCACGGTAATCAACTACCACAACGCCCTGAGCGCCTTCTAAGCTTGCTTTGATTTCGTCTACGATAGGCTGCTTAAGTTCTACTTTTGCCATGAATATTTACCTCCTGTTAGATTATATCTGTTGCCAGATAATATTCTGCCCAGACGTACATGTATCAGGCTCATTCAATAACAATCAGCATAATGCTTTAAGCAACATGCTTCATTGCTCTAATAAAAAAGTCCTTCTATCTATAAGACAGAAGGACTGAATAAACTGATAATCAATGCTTTACGCATTAAGTCTGTCCTCGGTAGGCGTATTACCTTTAACCCTTTCGGGACCTGCTGTCTTAGGCAAAATGTGAAATCACTTTCACTTTAATTATATTATGAAACCATCACATCAATCTGATACAGATTATAAATCTATATCCAAATCAACCAGATAGTAACACAAACATTGATAGTATACTATCATAATATATTGGTTGTCAACCGTTATTCACAAAGAATATATTAATTCTTCGTAATATTGCGTTGTATAACCCAAATCCTGCAATAAGCTAATCCATTCATCAGCTTACATATGATTAATTAATTATAATTAACCAACGTACTTAGCTGTGCTAACCTTTACACCAGGACCCATAGTAGCTGTAAGAACAACACTCTTTAAATACTGTCCCTTAAGTGAAGTTGGTTTAGCCTTAACGATTGCATCCATAATAGCCTGGAAGTTGTCTGATAACTGCTCCTCTGTGAATGAAGCCTTACCAAT
>OOCP01002638.1_pt1 | contig 14728 bp, 9 predicted proteins | sample 1671511 | NCBI WGS metagenome assembly OOCP01 (sample SAMN06348164, study PRJEB24527) | human gut metagenome | biome: human gut; feature: ankylosing spondylitis patient; material: feces | host: Homo sapiens | place: China | collected 2015-10 | reverse complement strand
CACTATTTATAGATACTCGCTTTACCCTTCCTTTGTTTTGTAGCATAATAAATATAGCCAGATAATAACGCTCGCTCAGTCAAAAGAAAGCAGCTTCAGATCCGCATCGTCCGCACAAAGTGCCGTTGCAGCCAGGATGCACAAGCGAATCTCACGGCTCAGATGGCGGAGAGGATATCTGAGACCAAGAGACGCAACCTATTTGTCACGTCAACCGCTCTCGACATCCACTGTTTCAATGTGCATTTACAACGCCAGAGCCTTTCTGATCTTTTCCGGCGTCACGGGGAGCTGATAGAAGCGCTTGCCGATGGCATGGGCGATGGCGTTGCCGGTTGCGGCGATTATCGGCACCATCACCACCTCCCCCAGCCCTCTGGTCGGTGAGGTTTCAGAGAGCGGCGCAAGATAATCGGCCGTCTGGTTCCAGACAGCGACATTTTTGGCCCGTGGCAGCGTGTAGCGATTGAAGTTCCACGTTCCGTTGCCCGGCCCGTCTTCATAGAGCGGTAATTCCTCCATCAAGGCGTGCCCGATGCCCATTGCCAAACCGCCCTGCAACTGGCCGGATACGAGTTCCGGCACGATCATTTGGCCACTGTCGACCAAACTGTGGTGGCGCATGATTTCTATCTCGCCCGTGAAGGTGTTGACGTTGAGTTCGACGATGCAGGCAGCGGGCGTATAGGTCGTCACACCGGCATTATTGCGCTGAACGGCAGGATAGTTCACGCTGCTTCTCTTGATGAAGTCATAGCCGCCGGTGGTCATACGCCGCTTGAGTTCCGGCGCGGCACCATCGCCGTAACGCACCGAAATGACGTCCGCCGCTACGCTGATCGAGCCGATCGTCGGAATATCGAATGTCGCCGTCGTCCATTCCCAGCGGCTGAAACAGTGCAGGGCAACTCCTGTCACAAGACCCATCTCATGGGCTTTCCGGGCAACCCGTTCGAATGAGAGCGTCTCCATCCCCCCGCCACCGATGCCGCCTTCGACGACGCGCAGGTCACTCAACGTCATACGGGCGCTGACAATCTGCCCGCCAGCCGGCCCCTCGCTCCAGATGGCGCGCGCAGCCGGCCAAAGGGCATGTTCAAACAGGAACCTCGCCGCCTGCCGCGTGCCGAAACCGATGAAATAGGCACTGTTGGAGGCACTCATTGCCGGCAGCATGAACGGCACCCAGTAGGGATTCTTCTGAAATTCATCCTGCTGTTCCTGCGTCGTCGAATAGGGTTCCCAATTGCTGACCATTGGCAGTTCCGCAAACTCCGCAACACCAAATTCGACGAAGTCGGGAGCCTTGCCCAGCATGTCGCGGACGATGACCTGTTGCGCCGTAGTCGCGCCGGTGCCGATCTCCTGCACGCAGTGGCGCATCCGCACCTTGCCGTCAGCATCAAATTCCAGCGCCAGAGCGCTGGTATCCGCACCCGTGCCGTAATCCTTCTGTACCTGCGCGAAGCCGACGCCGTACCGCTTGCCGGGATTGGCCTTATCAAAATCGGCCTTGGCTTTCTCACGGTTCACCCACAGAGGATGCTTTGCCGCAAGATCGAGCATTTCAATATTGTTCAGCTCGCCCAGCGGCTGGGCTCCCTGCGTGTTTTCAAAGCCCGCCTGCAATGCATTGCGGCGGCGGAGCTCGATCTGGTCCATACCCAGCTCAACGGCGAGTTCGTCGACCATCAGCTCCGTGATGCTCATGGCCTGAAGGGTGCCGTAACCGCGCATCGACCCCGCTTCGACCGCAGGCGTCGCAAGCGCAACGGTCGTAAGATCGGATTTCGGGAAATAATAGATCGACTGCGCTGCGGTGGCACCCACCTGAGCGACCGAGAAGGAAAAATTCGCACGGCCGCCTCCATTGAAGTTGTAGAACACCTTCAGGATCTCAAACTTGCCGCTCTCGCGGTCGGCAACGATCGTTACATCCATTTCGACCGAGTGGCGCTTTATGCCGAGCTGGAACTGTTCGTAGCGGTCGTTGGCCAGCCGCACCGGCAGCCCATCTCCATAAAAACACGCAGCGATGGCGTAGAACGGGAAAAGCGAATGGTCCTTGGAGCCGTACCCTACGGTGGTGCCCGAAAGCAGCTTGATCGTCTCGACCGGGAATCGCTTGTTGTCCTTAACCATCAGCGCCGCGACCCGAGCGACCTCATAAGGCGACTGCGCGCCCACGATCAGATGCAGCGTGCGCGTCTTTGCGTCATACCACGCATTGCCGTTGTCGGCCTCCAACGCGCATGGGTCGATCGATTGCGAGAACCCGCTCCGGTCCAGTACAAGCTTGCTTTCATCCTTGCGCGCCGCTTCGATGGCCTTTTCGATATCCGCAGCCGCATCCATGCCGCGCCGCATCGGTTCATAGGTTTCGCGTGCGACCGTAAGCGGATCGCGCACCCCGCCGCCACCCCGCTGTTTCAGCATCACAGAGGTCGGTACGAACACTCCGGTCGGAGATTCCGGCGGCCACACCGGATTATTGCCGTCAAAAGCGCCCCAGATGATGGCATCCTGCATCGGCGAATAGACAGACGACGAGGCCGGGGTATCGCCGCCGATCCGGACATAGCGTGCCGCACCGTAATTGGGCGGCGTATTCGGGCCGGTGGCGGCGCCGTACTTCACGACATCCTGCGCAAAACGCAGCATCCGCTTCGCCGCCTCAAAGCGATCGAAATCGTGGTACACCAGAAGCGCCACCGGATGTCCGATCAGAGGCGGCGTCTGCCCTTTGGGAACCAGAAAGTTTTTGCCATAGAACCCGGCTGCCAGACTTTCCGGCTGCGGAACGGTCACGCCGTCGCCGAAGAGTTCTTCATGCAGGACGAGGCGGTCAGGCTGCAATTTCGGCCCCAGAAGGCTCAAGTCCACGCCCTCGAATATCCGGTCGGCCCGCGTTGCCTTGATGAAGAATGCGTGGGCTTGCTCCTTGGGCCAACCGGACAGATCGCGTGCGCGAAAGTCCCGCGCGAACGTCTTCTGTCCGGTCACTTTGCGCAAGGCGTCCCACCGGTAACGGGCCTTGCCGTCCGGCGACATCCAGTCCAACGGACTGGGTCCCGAATGCACTTCGAGCGCATGGGCATCGGGCAAGCGCCCGATCATCACGGAAATACCGAAAAACATGCCAAGTTTGATAAACTGGCGTCGAGAACTATACATCGTCATCGTTTTCTCCAGTTCGAAATCCCTTTGCGTAAGAACCTGCAAGCGTCATGAAAGAAGACGGCCACACCTTGTGGCAGGCCCGTCCGTTGTTCCGTTTATTTTACCGCGGTTTCCTGAGCGCTTACCTGCTCCACCGTCACCGGTACGGTCTGGCCGCCCCATTCCGCTCTGATCCAGGTCACGAGATCGGCAACCTCGGGGGCATTCAGGCGGTGGGCGAAGGGCGGCATGGCGTACATTGAGGACGACATTGATGATCGTCTGCGGGTTGTCCATCGCCAACGCCGCATTGCCCTTCATAGCCGGACTGACATTAGGAATGCCCTCACCCTCCATGCCGTGGCAGCCCGCACACGACGCCATATAGGCCAATCGGCCCGCAGCCATGGGCGTACCGTTTTTAGGAACGGCGGCTTGCGGCAACGGTACGGGAGACGCGGCGGGCAGCGCCAGCTTGCCGTCCTTGCCGGTGAGCAGATAGATGGCGACCGCCTTGACGTCCTCCGGTTCCATCGCACTGGTCGAAAAATGCGTGACCGTGTACATGCTGTCGAACGAGGTGCCCTGCGGTGCCATCCCCGTGGCGAGATAGGTGCTCAGCGTGGGGACGTCGAAGCCCCGCTTGGCAAGCGCCGCTGCGGTAATATCGGGGACAACCACCCCGTCCACCTCACCGCCCTGCAAGGATCGGGAGAATTCAACGCCCATCATGAAATTGCGCGGCGAGTGGCACGAGCCGCAATGCGCCAACCCTTCGACGAGATAGGCTCCCCGGTTCCATTCGGCGGAGCGCTGGTCATTCCGCAGAACCTTACGGTCGGGGAAGTTCAACAGCGTCCAGAAGTCCATGAACGGACGCACCGGCAGCACGAACACGCCCGTATTGGACTTATTGGCGATTGGCATGGCCGGGATGCTCATGTTGTAGGCATAGAGCGCGTCAATGTCGTCGGGCGTCGTTATATGACTGAAGACAAAGGGCATGGCCGGATAGAGATTGCGCTCGCCCGGCGCGATGCCGTCCCGCATTACGCGATGGAAATCGGCACGCGTGTAATTGCCGATGCCGTACTGTTTGTCCGGTGTGATGTTGGTCGAATAGAGCGTACCGAACGGCGTCGCTATCGCCAGACCGCCGGCCCCCATCGGCCCCTGCGGCATCGAGTGGCAACCGAAGCAGTCTCCCGCCAAGGCCAGCTCGCGGCCACGCGGGATCAGGGCTTGCATCCGTTCGGGCGAAAGAGTCTGCTGCGCCTGCGGAGCTACGCTTGATGTCCGGAACAGGCCGGATAAAACGACAAGCGCCGCTACCACGGCAATGACGACGATGGCTACAATCCAATTGCGCATTATAGTGTTTTTCATAGCTAATCCACCGAGCCGATCACACAGCCGGGCGTGGCGAGGGCGACATCGCGCACGGCTTCGTAATACCGCACGTACCCCGTGCAGCGGCAAATATGATCATTGAGGGCGTCCTCGATTGCGCTCTCCAGATCGGCACGCTTGACCGGCTCATGCTTGAGGCGATCGATAAATGCGGTCGCGCCCGCGACGAAACCGGGCGTACAATAGCCGCACTGGAACGAAAATTTTTCGATGAAAGCTTTCTGAATCGGCGTCAGTTCCGTGACATTGCCCTCTGCGTCCGTTTTTGCCTGGCCTTCGATAGTGATGATTGTCTTGCCGTTGAAAGCATGGGCATTGGCAATACAGGTCCGGGTGTCGACCAGCCTCCCGTCCGGCTGCACTTCGAGGACGGTGCAGGCATGGCAGACACCTTGCCCACAGCCGAAATGTGTGCCGGTCAAGTTGAGATAGTGATGTAAAAAATCGATCATCGGCATTCCGACCGGCACATCGATCGGGCCGACCTCCTTGCCGTTTACAATCATGCTCAATGGCCTTTTTTCAATCTCAGCCGTCATCGTTTCGCCGCTCATGAGCCTTTTCCTTTTTTGGGGTGTGATGAAAAACTCGGGCCTGAAGCCATGTCCCGATTCGGAGCAATCCGCCTGATGCCCAATCCTGTTCCGTTTTTTCAGTGAGTGGGCTTCGGATAAAAAGGGGACGTGCTTTTTCGCCGGATATCACACTGGAGCCGACAGTGTGAGAATCCATTCTGTGAAATGTAGAGGGGCTTTTGGGGGATATCAATATTATATACTTGATATTTTTACTATAATACAAATCAACTCCGCATCTGCTGGAGCGGATCCCTTTCGGAATGGAACTCGCAGCCGTCAGCGCTTCCCGGGCCGAACGCTACCCTGCCTCACTATCGGGCACGGCATGTGCAAGCTCCGGTTTCCGCAGCTTTCACGATTTTGCCCTGTCCTCCCACACGAACGGAAATCTTTCCGTTCTCCCTACCCTCCATCCCATCCATATATCCTTCAAGGCTTTTTTGCCGTCACAGCCTCTCTTTTCCCCGCACGGGCGGCTTTATCCGCCCACAGCCAGCAAAGAAGGCCTTGCATGAAGGTTAAAGGTAAGATAGTTTATTGGACAGACCATTGACCACCATCCATAAACAAGGCATACGAACGGCCCGCCTGCGGCATCAGGCGGATGCCCAACACACATCAGAGGCTGCCGGATCCCACAGGACCTGCCTCAACAACACGCGACGCCTCGAAATTTCATGGGATGGAATTCTGCCTTCCCACCTTTTCCGGCAGGGAACCCGTCGCCCTCCCCCAACACCAAGGAGAAGCCATGTATACGTTGGCACATTTGCATGTCATATGTCGGGATATGGAAAAAATGATCCGCTTCTGGCGCGAGGCGCTCGGTGCGGAATTCGTCGAATACCGTACTTTCGGGGACGATCCGGGTGCGATCATGCGCTTCGGAGGACTGGAAATCTATTTCAAGGAAATCCCGCAGGCCAAGGAGCTGCAATCCGGCCAGGTCGGCTACGAGCATGTGGGGGTGTATGTGCCGCATCTCGAGACCAGCGTGGAATCCTTGGTCAAGGGCTTTGGCTGTACGCTGGCGTCCATGCCCGCCAATCAGAACCGCGTCGCCTTCGTCCGAGGCCCTGAAAACCTGATGCTCGAACTCATAGAAGCCTGATCCCGTTCACCCATGAGGCCGCCCCGGTGTTTCCATGCCGGGCGGCCTCATATCCGTTCCAGAGCCTCTCTTGTTGGAGAGCCGAGGGGCACCAAGAGGAAATGCATTGTAATTTTATACACATCAATAGCACCCTCGAATACCTGACGCGCGCCGTGGGCTACATCCCGGACCCTGCCTCAACTGAAACAGTGCCAAGCTCAGTCCCAAGACAGGCCCCTGGACAGCCACAACATGGGATGGTGTACAAGACATTAAGGAGCCCATCTCTCCCAAGGCACAAAAAAGCGGAACCTCTGAGGCTCCGCTTTTTGTATGGCGTTTCGCAGGCGTCGAGAAAACGGCTCAGCGCGTCGCGGGCGGCTGCCTGAGCCAGTCCTCCCACGCGTTGGCCAGTGCTTCCTTCTTGGAAAGCACCACCGCCATGATCGCCTTGCCCTTGTCGGCGTTGCCATACCCGAGCACGTCATAGCATTTGAGCCACGAAGTCCGCCCGAGGCGGGTCCATTCGGAGAGATCCTCCACCACGCCGAGCAGTTCCATGCCCTGCTCCTGCAAGGCCCTGTCGTCCGCGACAAGCATTTGGGAAACCTTCGTCCGCTCGTAGGCCATCGCTTCCCGGCCCGCGCGGATCAGTGCGTCGCGGGCCTGTTCCGGCAGGCCCTGAAGCCATTCCTCATTGACGATGATGTTGGCGCTGTGGACCGCATAGTTGATGCAGGTGGCGTACTTCTGGTGATCCGCGAACTTCATGGTCACCACGTTGTTGAAACAACCCTCCTGCCCGTTGACGGTTCCCTTGGCGAGCATACCGTAGGTGTCCGCGAAGGACGCGGGGTGCGGCTTGAAGCCAAGGGCGTTGAAGGCGGAGACCGCCAGCGCGTTCTGCGGTGTGCGCACGGCCAGCCCCCGGACGTCGGCGAGATTGCGGACGGGATGGGCCGCGTCCGTGGTCAGCTGCCGATAGCCGATGTCCACGATGGCGAGGACGCGCGCCCCGCTCTCCTTGACCGCCCACGCGTTGTGCTGGCCCCACATCAGATCGACCAGCTTGCGGAATTCCTCCAGCGAGCCGAACAGGTACGGCATGTTCAGCCAGCCGCAGGACGGCGCGAACGGCATGAAGTTATTCGTCGCCAGCACTGACATCTGGATATCGCCGTGCTGGAGCGCGCGGACGGTCTTCTGTTCGTCCCCAAGCCGCATGTCGGGATACAGCTGAAATTCGAAGGCGCCGCCCGAATATTTCTGGGCCAGTTCGACCAGCTTCCCGTAGGTCACGTTGACGTAGTTCTGTTCGCTCGTGCCGACCGAGGAAGCCACCTTGACCGGAATGGCGGCCACGGCCCGCCCCGATACAAGGCCGGCCAGCGCCGCGCAGGCAAGAAGGACCATCGCGCATCGTTTCATAACATACTCTCCCCAAGGGTTGTCCCGTCCCGCCGGACGGAGGGCCCGTTTCTCCAAGATCCGGGAACGCCCGCAGTGCCGGGGTGTCCCTTCCAAAGCTAGGGCCTATCGTTTCATGAGATGATGGGCGCTTTTGGCGTAGAACTCGATGCCCGAGGGATCGAAATGCTCAAACTTCTTCATGCACTCTTCAGCCAGTTCGGGATAGGGGCCGTCGATCACGATGTCCTTGTTGCCCCGCCGCAGGATTTCCAGCGGAGACAGCCCGAGATAAGGCAGATCCATCACAGTGTAGTCCTGCTTGTCGTAGATGCTCGTGGCATGAACGATGCGCCCGATATTCGTGTAGAAAATAGCGCAGGTACACATGCTGCACGGGCTGCCGGGCACGTAGATCGAGCACTGCCACAGGAATTCGGGATCGTATTTTTGGGCGGCCTCGCGGCACAGGTTCATTTCGCCGTGCGCAAGCGGGTCGTGCTCCGTGAGGCAGGTGTTCAGCCCTTCAAGAAGCAGCTCCCCCGAAGGCCCCGCCAGCACGCAGCCGTAAGGCTCGTTGCCGTAGGCCAGCGACTTGAACCCGGCCTGAATGCCCTTCCGGAGCAGTTCGATGTCCTTCTCGGGGGTTACCCATGCGAAACGCCCGTCGGTCACTTCGTTGCCGTGCACAGTCAGTCTTTTCTTTTCCATGACGAATCCTTTTCAAAAAGGGGAATCCCCCCGTTTACGCGCAATCCCGATTCCGGCGCGGGCCGCCGTCAGACCTTCCACTCCCCGCCCCGCTGATGCGGGCCGAGCCCGTCCCTGACCAGATGGCAAGCCACGAAATGGTTGTCCCCGATCTTCCTGAGTTCCGGCTCCTCATGGCGGCAGACGTCCTCGGCAAAGGGACAGCGGGTGTTGAACCGACAGCCGGGCTTGAGATCGATGGGGCTCGGGGGATCGCCGAGCAGCTTCACGCGGCCGCCCTTGGGAGAACGCGACACCTGCGGGACGACCGACAGCAGCGAATAGGTGTAGGGATGGGCGGGGGACGTGAACAGGGACACCTTGTCCGCCACCTCCGCGAACCGGCCAAGGTACATGACCCCGATGTCGTCGCACATGTGCTGCACGACGCCGAGGTCATGCGAAATGAACAAATACGTGAGGTTGTTCTTTTCCTGGAGGTCCATAAACAGATTGAGTATCTGCGCCTGGATGGCCACGTCGAGCGCGCTGACGGGCTCGTCGCAGATGATCAGTTCGGGATAGCTCGCCAGCGCCCGGCCAATGCTGATGCGCTGGCGCTGCCCTCCGGAAAACTGGTGCGGGAACAGCGCCCGCTGCGCCTGATGCAGCCCGATCTGCTCGAAAACCTCCTTTTCCCGCTCCTCGCGTTCCTCGTGGCTGCCCAGGTCCATAAGATTCAGAGGGTCCTGCACGATCTTGCCCACGCGCATACGCGGGTTGAGCGAGGAGTACGGGTCCTGAAAGACGATCTGGTACTTGGGGCGCAGAGCCTTGAGCCGATCATCCGGGATGCCCACAAGCTCGTTGCCCTCCAGCCTGATGGAACCGCCCGAGACGCCCACCAGCCCCATGACAGCCTTGGCTATGGTTGTCTTCCCGGAACCGCTTTCGCCCACGATGCCGAACGTGGTGCCCTTGCGCACGCGGAACGACACGCCGTCCACAGCCTTCACGTAGGAACGTTCCCCGAACAGCGACTTTTTCGGGAGCGGAAAGTGAACCTTCAGGTCCCTGACCTCAAGGAGGCCCTCATTTTCAGTGCTCATGGCTCACCCTTTGGTAAACGGTGTTCTCTTCACGGGCCAACGTCAGCTGTAGAGCCAGCAGGCCACTTCATGTCCGGCGTCGATCGCCTTTGCGGGTGGGTTGTGCTCCATGCATTCCGGCTTCCCGCACGGACAGCGCTCGTAGAACGAACAGCGGTCCTTGCCGAGTTCGGCCATGCCGAGCACCATGCCGGGGATTTCGTGCAGGCGGTGCCGCCCGCTTGTGGGCGTCCGCTGGAGGTGCGGAATACAGCCCTTGAGCGCTTTCGTATACGGATGCTGCGGGTTGAACAGAATCTGCTCGACCGAGCCTTCCTCGACCTTGCGGCCCGCGTACATCACGGCGACCTTGTCGGACACCTCCGCGACCACGCCCAGATCGTGGGTGATCATGATGATGGACGCGCCCACGCGGTCCTGCATCTCCCGCAGCAGGTCGAGGATCTGCGCCTGCACGGTCACGTCGAGGGCGGTGGTGGGCTCGTCCGCGATGAGGATGTCGGGATCGAGGCACAGGCTCATGGCGATCATCACGCGCTGGCGCATACCGCCCGACATCTGAAACGAATAGTCGTGCATCCGCTTCTCGGGGGAAGGGATACCCACCGCCTTGAGCATGTCGACGCTCTTGTCCCACGCGTCCCGCCTTGTCATGTCCTCGTGCCGCAGCAGCGTCTCGACGAGCTGATTGCCCACGGTGAACACAGGGTTCAGCGAGTTCATGGGCTCCTGAAAGATCATGGCGATCCGCTTTCCCCGGATGTCGAGGATGGCGTCTTTCTCCAGTGTGAGAAGGTCGGTCCCGCGGTACAGGATTTCGCCTCCGGCGATCCGGCCCGGCGGGATGGGCACGAGCCCCATGATCGAAAGGGCCATCATGCTCTTGCCGCACCCGGATTCGCCGATGATGCCCACGGTCTGCCGGGGATCGACTTTCAGGTTCACCTTGTCGAGGACCCTGACGATCCCCATCTTCGTCGAGAACTCCACCTGAAGGTCCCTGACTTCAAGCAACGTATCTTTCATGGTTCGCCTCGTTTCGAAATCGGTTTGCGGGCCGCGCTAGCGTCGCCGCAGGCGGGGGTTGAACGCATCGTTGATGCCGTCGCCGATCAGCCCGATGGCAAGTACCACAAGGAAAATGGCCAGGCCGGGGAACGTGACCGCCCACCAAGAATTCATGATGTAATCCTTGTTGGAGCCGATGATCATGCCCCATGTCATGATGTTGGGGTCTCCGAGGCCAAGGAAGCTCAGGCCAGACTCGAACAGGATGGCCGACGAAATGGTCAGGGTGGCCACGATGACCAGCGGCGGGATGGCGTTGGGCAGGATGACCCGGCACATGATGGTGGCGTTTCCCGCGCCCATCGTCCTCGCGGCGGCCACGTAGTCCATTTCCTTGATCCGCATGAATTCGGCGCGGGTGACGCGGGCGACCTGCGGCCAGCTCACGATGCCGATGGATACGGCCACGCTGGTCAGCGAGGGGCTGAACAGGGCCACCACAACCATCGCAAGCAGAAGGGGAGGCAACACCTGAAAGAATTCCGTGGCCCGCATGAGCAGTTCGTCCCAGATGCCCTGCCGGTATCCGGCCAGCGCCCCGATGGTAATGCCGATGCACAGCGTCACCAGCGTGGCGAAGCCGCCCACCGCCATGGTGGCCTTGCCCCCGGCGATGATGCCCGCGAAGATGTCGCGGCCCAAGTAATCGCTGCCGCAGATCAGGCCGTATTCACCGGGCGCGCTCATGGGCGGAGCGACCATCTCGAAGGGATCCACCGGGTAGACCAGCGGGCCCACGCAAGTGAGCAGCAGGACGGCCCCGAGCAGAACCAGCCCAAGCACGGCGGCCCGGTTTTGCAGGTACATCTTCCACGCTTCACGCAGGGGGGACTCTTCCTTGTATTCCCAAGCGGCGCTTTGTTCGGACATGGCTACCTCCTCCCCACTCTCATTTTGGGATCAAGAAACCGGTAGGCGAAGTCGGTCAGGACGTTGGCGATGATGACCACGAACACGGAGCAGAAGAGGATGCCGAGCAGCGTGGGATAGTCCTTGCGCAGGATGGACTCGTAGGCGAGCCGCCCCATGCCGGGCCAGTTGAATACCGTTTCCACGAGCACGGCCCCGGCGAACACCTGGCTGAATTGCATACCCGCCAGCGTCACCACCGGGATGAGCGCGTTCTTCAAGGCGTGCTTGTACACGACCGTCCGTTCCCTCAGGCCCTTGGCCCGTGCCGTGCGGATGTAGTCCGTGCCGAGGATGTCGATCATGGAGGCGCGCTCCATGCGGCTGTACTGGGCGATGTAGAGGATCGCCAGCGTCACCACCGGCAGGATGAGGTGATGGGCCACGTCGAGGACATAGGCAAACCCCGTGTAACCCGCGCCGATGGTCGTCATGCCCGACACGGGCAGGATGGGGATCCACGATGCGAACAGGATGAGCAGCATCATGCCGGTCCAGAACGCGGGGGCGGAAAAGCCGATCAGGGCCACGATGGTCACCAGATGGCTGGTCCAGCTGTTCGGACGCCGCCCGGCCTGCACGCCGAGGCAGACGCCGATGAGGACCGCCGCGCACACGGCGGTGACCACGAGCAGCAGCGTCGCGGGCAGGCGATCCTGAATGAGTTCCATCACCGGAAGATTGAAGAAATAGGAGTAGCCGAGATCGCCGTGCAGCACCTTGCCGAAATAGGCGACGAACTGGTTGAACAGGCTCTGGTTCAGCCCGTACTGCTCACGGATGGAGGCAAGCAGTTCGGGGCTGGCACCGCCCATTTCGCCAGCGATGGTCACCGCCGGATCGCCGGGAGCCAGCCGGATGAGGAAGAAGTTCAGGCACAGTACCAGAACGAGCAGGACGGCCGCCCAGAACAATCGTTTTCCTACGACACGCAAGAACGTCATAAGAACTCTCCGCGTATGTTGCGAATGGGCCGGGGCCCCATTCCGAGAAATGACAGACAGGCACGTCCGGAACAGCCCCTGTCCGGGAGGACGCCGGGCCGCGCAAAGTTTCCCCGCCCGGCCCGGTCAAGCGCGGCTACTTCTTCAGGTAAACGTCCATATACGGAGCGAGGAAGCCCCAGATGGACGCGGGCACGTTGCCGACACGCTTGTTGTAGATGGTGTGGTAGGCGGTGGTGGTCATGAAGTAGATCGGCACGTCGTTCATGACGATCTGCTGGAATTCCTTGTACAGCTTCGCGCGCTTCTCGTTGTCGACCTCGGAGGCCGCCTGTTCCATGATCGCGTCGACCTTGGGATTGCGGTACTGCTGGGTATTGGAGAAAGGAACGCCCTTCACGATGTTGGCGGAGGAATACGTGCGGTGCACGCCGATGACGGGATCGCCCCAGTTGAACACGTTGTCGGTGGTGATGTCGAAGTTGTAGTTGGACACCCGTTCGGCCCACGTGCCGAAGTCGGGAGAAATGCGGATCTTGGCGTCGATGCCGACCTTGGCGAGCTGCGGCTTCAGGTATTCGGCCATCATCTTGGTGGTGGGGGAACCGGGGGCGTAGTCCACGGTCACGGTAAAGCGGGTGCCGTCGGCCTTGACCGGATACCCGGCCTCGTCGAGCAGCTTCTTGGCCTTTTCGAGGTTCACGTCATACATGTTCACGTCCTTCGTATAGAAGGGGCTGAACGGCGTGATCGGGGTGGCGGAAGGCGTCACAAGGCCCATCATGATGACCTTGGCGAAAAAATTGCGGTCGATGGCGTAGGCCGCTGCCTGACGGACCCGCACGTCGTCGAACGGCTTCTTGCCTGTGTTGAAGGCCACCCAGTCGAGGGAGCCGATACCGGCGTAACCCTTGTTGGTGACCACGAGGTTCTTGTCGCCGGAGAGACGCTTCACTTCGCGGAGGCTGTCAAAGAAGGGCATGGCGTCCACTTCGCCGCGCTCGACGGCCATGACGCGGTTGTTCATATCGGGAATGATCTTGATGATGACGCGGTCGACGTGCGGCTTGCCCTTAATGAAAAAGTCCTTGTTCTTCTCGAGCATGATGTAGTCGCCGGGCTTCCATTCCACGAACTTGAACGGCCCGCTGCCGATGGGAGCCTTGTTCGCGGGATTCTGGCGGATGTTGGGATCGGTGCCGTAGACGTGCTTGGGCATGATCGGGCACAGCACCGGGGACATGCACAACAGGATGGCGGGATGCGGCTTGGAGAGCCGGATGACCGCGGTGTACGGATCGGGCGTATCCACGCCGGATACGGGCGCGTACATGGCCTTGAAGGGATGGTTGGCCTTGATCGCCATGATGGAGAACGCCACGTCCTCGGAGGTGATCGGCGTGCCGTCATGGAACTTGGCCCCCTTGACCAGATGCAGGGTCAGGCTCAGGCCGTCGGGGGCCATCTCCCACTTTTCGGCAAGGTAGGGATGCGGATTCCACTGGTCGTCGTACTGGAGCGGGCTCGCAAAAAGCTGCGCGCCGGGGATGCCCGAGGAGATGCCGGAACTCAGGCCGGGGTTCAGCGAAACGGGGTTCTGCGCCCAGGTCACCGTGAACGTGCCCCCGTCGGGGATGGCTTCGGCCTTTGCGGGCACCGCCGTAAAGAGCATCGCCGCCGTCAGCGCGGCAGCGGAAAAGAGCTTCCAACCGTTCGTGAGACTTGCCATCGTTGTACTCCTTATGAGTTAGCGTTGCCTTGGCAACGGGTGGGACGCACTCAGGGCTTGCGGGGCTGGAAAAGGCCGTGCCCGAACGGGGCCAGTACATTGCCCTCGCGGGCTACCACCCTGCCCCGCACGACCGTGCAGACGGGGAGCCCGACGCCCTCAAGCCCTTCGAAGGCCGAGAACGGATTGAGATACCGCAGGGAATGAGCGGTGATCGTCCAAGCCCTGCCCGGATCGATCAGGACGGCGTCCGCGTCGAGCCCGACGCCGAGCGCGCCCTTGCGGCCGTCGAGGCCGAACACCCTCGCGGCGGAGGAGGCGAACCGGGCCAGCAGGCTCGGGCTGCACCCGCGCCGGGTCACGGCCTGATCGAACATGACCTGCACGAGGCTCTGGAGACCGCTGAGGCCGCCCCACGCGCCCATGACGCCGTGTACCGCCTCGTCCTTTTCGTCGGGACGCGACGGCGAATGATCCGAGCCGATACAGGACAGGGTGCCGTCCAGCACGTATTCCCAGAGCCCGTCTCGAGCCTCGGCGGTCCGCAGGGGCGGCGCACACTTGAAGACCGTACCGCATGACAAGATGTTTTCTTCTGTAAAAACGAGGTAATGGGGGCAGGTTTCGCCAGT
>OOCP01002632.1_pt1 | contig 14749 bp, 17 predicted proteins | sample 1671511 | NCBI WGS metagenome assembly OOCP01 (sample SAMN06348164, study PRJEB24527) | human gut metagenome | biome: human gut; feature: ankylosing spondylitis patient; material: feces | host: Homo sapiens | place: China | collected 2015-10 | reverse complement strand
AAACCTACACTTTGGATGGCTTATTCATCTATTGATTTTCTTGATAGCTACGACTTCTCTGAGGCTACCGTTTTTGAGTATGGTAGCGGCGGTTCTACTCTGTTTTGGAAAGAAAAGTGCAAAGCAATTGTATCGGTTGAGCATTACGCCCCTTGGTTTGAAAAAATGAAAAAGCATATAGGGGAAAATGTTCAAATTATCCAGCAAACAGACCTTACACGCTATTCATCTGAAATTGATAAATATGGGCTATTCGATATTATTGTAATCGATGGTGCTGAGCGAATGTCTTGTACTCTACGGGCTAAAGAGCATTTGGCAGAGGGGGGACTTATCATTCTTGATAATGCCGAATGGTACCCTAATTGTGCTACTGTGCTCCGGGAATCAGGGTTCACTCAAATCGATTTTTGCGGTTTTTCACCTCTCAACTCTTTTACAGAGATGACATCTCTCTTTCTTAAAGAATATATTCGCTTTCCTTATAGACCGAAGCCACCGCATTGTTCTCCCATTTTATGTAAAGCGTTGGATCATTTCCCCCCTGATGACATCCGTCCATAAACTAGAAGGCCCCGCCCTGCACGGGGCTTTTCTCTTTACATTTTTCGCGTTTTGTGCTGTCTTTTTCCTACGGTGCTCATCACACCAACAGTAGGCGGACAACGCCACCCGATAGTATGGCTCTTTTTGTGCCCTTTTGCCGAAGTCAACACTCTTTTTGACTTTGGTTTTCTGCTATACTTGCATCTTCCTGATGCCGGGTGTGTCCGATATGTCCAAGGCTTCGGCCTAAAGGCGGGCAGCCGCTCCTACTGGCGGTGATGAACACCCGGCATCGTCATTCATCGGCGGTGCCAACTCTCAACAGTAGGAGTTGGTTATGTCTCATTCTCTTTGCTTCAACGATTTCACTTTCTCCCCCATCACTCGCGGCAATCAGCCTTGGATTCGCGCTACAGAACTCGCCCGAGCTCTCGGGTATGGACGCGAAAATCAAGTTTCGCGTCTTTACCGAAACAACGCCGATGAATTCACGCCAGATATGACGCAACTAGTTGAAATTACCGCACAGCCCCAAAACGGGGCTGAGGGTCGCGCCCGCATCTTCAGCTTGCGTGGCTGCCACCTCCTCGCGATGTTCGCCCGGACTCCGGTAGCAAAGGCATTCCGCCGTTGGGTGCTGGACGTCATCGAGCAGTACGGCGACAGAGTGCCTGTTGCCGAACCCGTGACGCTCAACGACGAGCTGATCAGCGCGTCGGAACGTGCCGAGCTCAAGCTCATCGTAGACGCCAAGCTCTCGACCTACCCCGCCGCGGTGCAGGGCAAGGCCCGCGCCGAAATATGGGCGAAGTTCAACCGCCACTTTAGGATTGCAGAATACAAGCAGCTCCCGGCCCGGCTCATGCCCGAGGCCCGCGAGTTCCTGCTTTCCGTCCGTGTCCGCGCCATCAACGCCATACCCACGGCGGAATCCGCGCTCCCGTACCCGCCGCTTCCCGCCTCCAGCGTCTACGCCGACCGCATCGCGGCCCTCGACCGTCTCGAAGATGAATGGATCGAGTTCGCGGGGGAAACCCGCTCCCGGCTCCACCGATTCATCAACGAGCTCTTGCGCGTCAAGGGGAGCACTTATCCCGAACTGCTGAACCGGGTATGTCCCTGGCAGAACATCTCGAAGGATCCGCTTCTCGGCATCCTGCAATCCAACTCGTACAACGCCCAGACGTGGATTGACGCGGGAATCTCGGAAATGAGAGCGGCAATCCGTGCCGCGAAGACCGCAAACAGGCTGATGGGAGAAGCGAGCTAGCAAACAGGGCCCCCGGAAACGGGGGCTTTCTCTTACTCAGGCAGTTTCACGCAGTACGCCATCTTATAGTACGGAGGGAGCGTATTAATCGTGTTTGCTGTTGCTGCGTGGGTATGCGCTGCTCCTGTGAAAGTATGTGTATGTCCAGCATCATAAATACCGTGAGTGTGGGCCTGGGTTCCGCCAGTATTTGCCATCATTAAATTGTTTTCTTTTCCTTCGGGCGTGTTATTAAAAAGCGAATACCCATTAGCTGACACTTTCCCGATCAGATAAGAATTGCCAACCGTGTGGTTATGACTCGGAATCTGCTCAACCCCAAGGGTGTGATCTAGTACTCTTACACCCGTTCCGGAGATAACAATACTCCCGCCCTGCGTGGCGTTTTGCACTGAAACGGTCGGCGTCACCGATGTTGCGCCGCCCGTCTGTCCGGCGTCCCCGGAGTACGTTGAACACATAACGAACTTTCCGCGCAAGTCGGGTACCAAGCCGCCGCGCCCATCGCTGCCGCCGTCACAGATGAGCCAGCCCGTATCGGGTTCGGACTGCCCCCAAAATATGGGGTTCCGATTGGCTTCTCCGCCCAGATTTACGTTATAGAACGGGACAACCGCACCGGGAATGCTGATGGACTTCACCGCCGATAGTGCGGCCTCGGCTGCTGCCTGTGCCGTGGATGCCGCCGTATTTGCCTTTCCGGCAAGATCGTATGCGGCCTTGAGCGCTTTAGGGGTCGCGGCGACACCCGACGACGCGGCGGATGTGGAACCGGTGGAATCCGAAAGCTTCACGTGCCCGTAGCCCGTGCCTGTCCCTATGCCGTAGACCGTGGAAGTGGAAGCATGGCTGGTGGGGGCCTTGGCCTCGATTTCCGCTTCCAGATCAGTCTTCTGCCGATTCAATGCCGTATAGACGCCGCCGGAGGATACGGGATTTGCCGACCCCTGCACGGGCGCTGGGTCCACGGTTTCAATGCCTCCGAGGGCGTCCCATGCCGTCCCCGTCCAGCCGTAGTTTACGCCGGTGTCCTCGACGTTATACACGTCACCCTGCGCTGCATCAGTGGGCAAGTCGTCTTTGGTCGAGACGCTGCCTTTAAACTTGTAGACCTGCGAAAGCAGCGCGGTGTTGATGCTGATGACGCCTTCACCGTCTACAGAGGTAGTGGTGCCATCCGGTTTTACCGTGCCGAGAGCGGCGCCTGTGGCCGCAGGGACAACATACTTCCAGCTCCCCCATGTCATCTTCCCACCCGACACGGTTCCTTCCCTCAAGCAAAGCTTCCCCTCAGCGCAAACGTATTGTAGGCCATGCGTGCCGTCAGTGGAGAACTCGTTCCAGAACCAGAACGGGGCGTTGATTTTCGTACCATCCACAAGCGTGATGGACACGCTCCCCGTCAGGTACAGGCGCGTAAGTGACGACAGTCCATCAAGGTCCACCGTATCGGTGTCTTCCAAGAAATACCGGCTCGACGACAACGCCGTTGCCAGATTGAATGCCTGCCCTGCCGTGGACTGTGCCGAGTCGGCTGTCGTCTGTGCCGTGGCGGCAGCTTTTTTTGCCGCGTCAGCCGAGGCTTGTGCCGTCGAAGCCGTGCCCAGAGCATCGGAAGCCGTTTCTTGTGCGGACTGGGCCGCAGAAAGCGCGCTCCCCGATGTTTCCTCCGCCCCTGTCGCTTTTTCCAGCGCGTTCTCCGCAGTCGCCTTTGCGGCAGCGGCTTCGGTTGAAGCCTGTTTCGCAGTGGTGTTCGCGGCCTGCGCCGTTTCCTGTGCGGCGTTGGCGGATGCCACGGCTTCGGTGGCTGTGGCCTGAGCCACATTCGCCGTTGCGACAGCTTCGGTGGCGGTCTGCTGGGCGGATGCGGCGGCTGACGTGGCGGCTTCCGCTTTCTCCAAGGCGTCTTTAGCCGTTTCAAGGGCATCCCCGGAATCCGTCCTGATGTCTTCAATCTCCGTCCCAAGCTCATTGAAAGCCTGTTCCGTCTGATGGATCATGGAAGGTCCCGAAAGCTCGCCGGTCCCGGTTCTGACATAACGAAAATCAACAAGTGTCATAAAGCCTCCTAACCAACTTGGATAGCAAAAAACGTCCCGTATGCATTGGGAATGTAAGGAGAAAGATCGATGCTCGATCCTCCGGCCGCATATCCGGCATCGGTCGCTGAGTAGGCTGTGGAATACTGCCGCCAAACAAAATAAAACCAGCGCGTCGAGGGGTCCCCGGAAAGCGTGAAGGAGGCCGAATCCGGAGGGATTGAGCCTTGCTGGATCGTGGGAAACGCCGATACCGCGTTTTGCGTGGCGATAACGCAGTTTGCGGAACCGTCGAAGGAACCCGAACCGGTCACGTCCCCGGTCAGCGTGATGGAACGGACGGTCTGGAGCTTGGTTGCCGTTGCGGCATTCCCGGTACAGCTTCCTGAAGATCCGGATACCGACGTCTGGGCCGGGTGCCGGTGATCACCGCGCGCATAGGCCGTTTCCGCTCCAACGGCGGCCGTCCCCGCGATGAGGGGAAGCGTCTCGGACGGTTTGGGGATGCTGTCCGTCGAATCGATGCTCTGAAGATAGGACAGGAGGCTGACCCAGTATGTCGTGTCCGTCCCCGGCGTGACGACGACGGAGCTTTTGCCGTTTGCCTTGATGCATGCCCAGTACTCATTTCCATACCAGACGATGGCCGGAGGCGCATACTCGAGTCCAGGTTGATAGACCCACATGCCTCCGGACTGCTGCCAGTACGCAAATGCGGAAAGCTGATACAGAATGCCGTTGAAATCCCAACGGTTCGGGGCAATTCCTCCTTGCGGGATAGGCCGCTGCGTCTCGGGAGGAAACCCGGTTGACAGGGACGTACGGCCATTGCCTTCCTCGGCCTGATTCACCGGGGGGATGGTGTAATTTCCATTCTGGGCAAAAGGCATCTCCAAAAAATAAATGGGATACGACATGGTTTCCTCTTTAGAAAAAACGCGGGGGATTGGCGAAAATGCCTTGGTTGAAGGGCTGCAACGCCGAACCGTCAAAACCGAACGTGGTCGCGGGGTCAATCTGATACCATTCCCATCCTACACCACCGCCGCGCGCCAGCAGGCCATAGTTTTGCAGGATCGCCGTCTGGATGGCATCCGCGTAGAATTCGAACACGACCCGAATGGTCATGTTCTGGTGATCGAGCACGTAGACCGTGCCGTCGAAAAGCCTGTCGAGCAGGCTGTTGAGCGTTTCCGCGTCGCTTGCGGAAATGTTTGCCAACGCCTTGTAGAGGATGAGGAAACGGTACGCAGAGTCATCCCATACAATCTGCCCTTCCTCCGTCATCAGACCGCGCGGGATACCCACAATGCGGCCCCATACGTCGAGCGAGACGCCCGAAGCCGTGGGAAGCCACACGAGATTATCAAAAATCAGATCGAGATCGGCGGAAGCGTCAAGCCTGCGCTGGAATCCGGCGACAAGCCCGGTCAGGTGCGGACTGGCGGCGTATTGGCTCTGGATAGCGTCGGAAGCGAGCGAGCCCACGTCTGCGAGTCTGAACAGGTCCCCCACCTCGTCCATATCGCGCCATGTCGGTGTGCCCATGCTACGCCTCCACGATAGTCACATTTTCTGTCGTCATGACCGGTTCCTGATCGGCGTTGATGGTCACCGAATCACCAAACGCACCGGAACCGAGGGCAATCTGGATATCATTCAACTGATCGACCCCATCGACGGACATCACCGAGATATAGAACCGGCTGGCGTAGATCGTTGAGGCAAGCCCTACGCGCGCGTTTCCGCTGGCAAGGGACTTGCCGAGGAAATCGGACACCACGGCCTCGGCAATAGCCTTTCGCGTGGCATCGCTCAGGCGCGCGGCGTTGGCGATGGAAATCCGGACGTTGAAGGCCACGGGCTCGGGACGGTACAGCTTGTACTCGTACAGCGCCCCGCCGTATTCTTCGGCCGCGTACGAAATGACAGTATTTCCGCTGGTACCGCACCCGGCATCCTTCTTCCGGTAGATGGCTTCCGCTATGTCGCCATCCTCGCCTCCATAGACGCACACGGCGATGCTGTGCCCGCCCACTTCAACGCCGTAGAGCGTTACGGGATCGGGCCCCGTGTTTTCGAGGACACGGCAGTCGAGCACGCCAGGGATGTTGGCCACAGTCCCGTAGAGCGCCGCCGCACTGCCGTGGGCGTTGTTCGCCACGGACGCGTAGCGGCGGGCCTCGAATTCGGATCGGGTTTCGACATCCCGTCCGGTCGCGCCAGCAGTCTCGTTATTCACCGTGTCCCAGCCTGCAATGACAGTGACAATCTGGGTCACGCTCCCCGCCGCAATTTCAACGGGCCCCGGCTCGGACACGCGAAATGTCGTCTCTGCCGTCCCGTCGTCGCCGATGTCCGCGGATGCGTTGCAGATAAGCGCATAGCCCTCAGTGTTCCGGACGATGGCGCCATAGGGAATCCGTGTTCCCCGCAGCCCCGTAACCCGGCAGGTGACTACCGTGGGTTCCGCGATTTTGCGCGTGAGGAAATAGATGTTGCCGAGCGCGTCCTGCCAGCGGCCTTCCGCCGTTTTCGGGTCGAACATGTTCGCGAGGAACAACAGTTCGGCGTTCTTGGCCTCGATTTCCGCCGTTTCCGCGTCGACAAGCTGGCCCGCCGGGGTGGACGGCTCGACGTTGAGTTCCGCTCCGGACCCCTTGAAGGCGTTTTGCCAGTCGTCCTGTACAGCCCCTCGGATACGGGCCGTTTCGGGTGCCGTGAGCCCGGTTTTCGGATCAAAGGTCAACTGAGACATCGGCCCCTCCTTCCATCGTAAAACGGACATCGCCGGTAAGCGCCCATGTTTCCATGTCCACATCCTCGATATTCACGGCGTCGACGGAGGCCACACCTTCCACGTCAGACGCGGCGGAGCGCACCCGGGAAGACGTCACGGAACGGGCAAGCGGCCTGCCGAGCTGCGCGACGAACCACGGGATGCCCTCGTCCTGCGCGAAATAGGCATCGTTGGTAAAAAGCCGACAGGCGTTGGCGACATTCTGGGCGGTTGCGTACTCTCCCGTAACCACAGCAATGTCCCCTGATTCCGTCAGGAAAATATCCCATCGCTCATCGAGCAGCAGCGTGTTGGCTGTGTGCGGCATGATTGCCTCCTGCCGTCAGCATGACACAGGGGAAGCAAGGGAGGTACCGTGAACAAGATTCGGGGGCACGGAGAGACACTTGAGCCGCCGGAGCGCGCACCTTGGCAATCTTTCCAGAATCATATAGGGTTTGCCCAACGGAGGGATTCCCCCATGTTGCTGTTCGATGATGGAAAAAAGCTTGAAAAGGCCGTCGGCGAGGAAGCCGCAAAAGCCATCGTGGAAGTACTGGAACGCTTTGACGAGAGCCAACGCAGTGCCGGAGCCACCAAGGGAGATCTGCGCGAAACGGAACTGCGGTTGCAAAAAGAAATTCGGGAATTGGACCTGAAAGTGCAAGCGGAGATCGAAAAAATTCGTGCTGAAGTGTTGAAGGTCAAGTATGATCTTTTGAAATGGCAAATCGCCATAGGGTTTGCCCTTGTCGCTGTTATGGCCAAGGGCTTCGGCTGGCTCGGATTCTGAACCATGCCGTCACATATGCGAGGCCGGGAACCGCAAGGGACCCGGCCTTGTTTCATCCATGGCTTTACACCGCTATTGTGGCCCGCCCGTGCTGTCGCCGCCGGATTCCACGCCCGTGTGGGTATGAGTTTCGAGGGTGATGCCGTTCGACACGATGCGACCGCCGGTGTTCGTGAAGCCGCCCGTGAACGATGACCCGCCGCCCGAAGCCATTTCGCCGGTCTGCACGATGCGGCCCGTCACCTCCACCAGCGGGGCGTTGAGGGTGATTTTCTCGTCCGCGTTGACGGTGACGGATTTGGGGCCGGTCACGGTGACGGACCGCGCCTCGGGATCAAGATGAACGAACGTCTCCGGCGGCACGCCGAGGAACCCTCCGATGTAGAAGCCGTCGCTCATGTCGAAAGCCCGGAAGCTCCCGGCCTGTACCGGCTCCGTCTCCCCGACCCGCAGCGCCGAGCAGTCCTTCTGCGCGAAGACGGCAAGGCCCACGTCCCCTGGCTGGGGATCGATGACCACCGCCGCTTTACCGCACTGGAGCCGGAAGAACGGCAGTTTCGGGATGCTCACGGGTTGAAGGGCGTTCCCGTCCGCCCCGCGCTGGCAGATGAGCGGGGTAGCCGAGACGTAGCCGGCCGCCCCGCCCGCCCCCGGTTTCGTGCAAGAGTCCACGCGCACGGGGAGGGCCGTGTTTATTTGCCGATTGATGATGTTCTCGACCAGAAAAGACAGGATGTTGAACCCCGAAGCCCCTGTGTCAAGCGTCGCGTTACTGTAGACTTCCCGCGAGGAATCTTGAGCCATGCGTCGCCTCTATCGTGGTTTCCCAAGGGCCTCCCTTGGGGTCGTAAGCGGAAATGTCGTGATCGACCTTGGTGATGCGCCATGTGCCGCTGGCCTTGGGCACAATGGTCGTGATCTGCACCTGCCCACCGCGTTGCACGGACGGGTTGAAAAAGCTCTTCACGATGATGCCGTTGTTGGTGAAGGTCGGATAGCCTATCATGCCCGTTTCCGGAGAGAGCAGGACGACGCTGCCGCCACGCAGGGACTCCCCACGAGGCAAGAGCGTCATCTTGTCGTCGTCGATAATGAGATCGGCCCCTACCTGTTTCGCCACAGCCTGCGCCTTTTCGAGCGGCGAACCGGAATAGACGCTGTTGGCAATGGAAGCGTCAATACCTTGATTGACGAAGGAAAACCCGGCTTCCTTGGCGAACTGCCCGCACAGATCGGCAGCCGTCGCCGTGCCGGACGAGGACACGGGGCTTTGCGCAATCAGCGCGGCATACCCGCCCGTCATGGCCTCGAACTTCATTTCGACGTCCGGCGCACCGTTGAAGTCGGCCCACGCCGACATGATATTGCCGGAGAAGACCCGCGAGAGAGCGCCCCCCTGCTCGCCCGCTTCGATGAGAATGCTGTTCCCCGAAGCGTACCGCAGCACGCCGAAAGAGAGCGTGGTCATGGCCGCCATGTCGTCGAGCGACAGTCCCCAGATGGATACGGACGCCTTGTTCTTGTCGGGGAGTCCCATCTTGGAGACCTTGCACTTGCAGGCCAGCCCTTCGATGCGCCTTTGCATCCCCGAAACAGTGATGGTGACGGCTATGGTCTTTTTCGTGAAGCTCTGCGGCATATCTCCCCCGGCCTATGCCGCCCGGCGAAGGCGGTACTTGCCCAGCATGTTCAGGTCGTTTTTCAGGGCCAGCCGGAAGGCTTCGATCACGTCGACGTGGTACGCCTTCACGCTCCCGAAACGGCTGTCCTCGATTTCCCAGATTTCGTAATCCATACGGCGGGACATATCGGAAAGCTTGCGTCCCGCGACGGAGTACGCGGCTGGCGTATCTGCGAAGACGTCAAGGAACCACGGGATGCCCTTCACGGACTTGTAGTCCCTGCCCCGCCCAAGTTCGTTCTCAAGAGCCGCAGCCTTGCGTACGGCGGCAGAGGCGGTTGCCATCGCGGTGGCCTCGCGGCGTGAACCGATTTCGGCCTTGGTGCGGATAGCCTCGTCGCGCTCGGCTTCGATGCGCCTGATGGTGTCCTGCGCGACCAGCACGGCGCGGGCAAGGATGGCTTCGGGGGTATCGTCCGGCTTGGCTATCAGGTAGCCGCCCGTCTTACGGATGGAGGGGATGACCTCATGCGTCACCCACCGCTTGAACGCCTTGGCTTCGGGCTTGCGGGAACGCAGGATGAGGGAATACAGGCCCGGTTCGGATACAACGGAAAGATTCCTGACCTGATCCGTATACTGTACGGGGTAGGTCGAAAGCTCGTCTTCATCCAACATTTTTGAAAGGTTACTGGTATCCAGCCCGAGACACCCGCACACGTCTTTCGCCACGAACCACTGGGCCCCCTGATCGCTTCTGACGACGCGAAGGGAACCGAATTTTTCATGTTCAAAAAGAGCCAAGGGGGAATTTTCCATCGCTGCACCTCCATAGTGTTTTGGAGATGATGCCGCATGGCGGCGTGGGGGCACACCGTGAACAAGGTTCGGGAAAAGCTCTCTCACCTCTGGCGCTTGACATGGGACATGCGTTATGGCGTCCTACTCGGAAAGCAAGGAGCCGCCATAATGATGGACTTGAAGAGCTTTGTAGAAGAAACGCTGTGCCAGATCGCCGAGGGCATCCACGGCGCGCAGACGCGGTTGCGGGGCTCTGGGGCGCTCATTAATCCGTACTACCATGCTAAAGAAAATGGCCCTGAACGGATCAAGAACCCCGAAGCGTTTCATTCCCAAACCCAATTGCAGACCGTGGCTTTTGATATTGCCATTACGGCCAGCAAGTCTGGCAAGGCTGGAGGCGGTTTTGGCGTGGCCGTGATTGCCGCGAGTCTGAAGGCGGATGGGCACCGGGAAACATCCGATTCTAGCACATCGCGGGTTCGGTTTGAGGTTGTAGTTGATCTTCCTCATCAAAAACCTGAACAGCCGTGAAATCTATCGTGGGTTCCCCCCCCACCATGGAAAAACAAATGTGAAAATGGACAGGCTCGCCCTTGGGGACAAACCCCTTTAACTGCCGCAACACAACCTCAACCCAATAATTGGTATTTTCAACGTACATGCGGACCTTCCTTTTTCAGGATGATGCCCTGAAATCATTCTTGACATCCCCTCCATTGTGTGCCGGTTTTGGGAAAAACAGGGAGGGGAATATGTCCTATCTTGTAGCTTATGAAAAACAGCCCGGCGAAGCCTCCAATGAAAGGGAGGAGCTCAACCGCATGTATGGAGCCGGGTATATTCCGATCCGCCCCGGCTTATTTCTGCTCCTCTCCGGGCCTCATGCACAGCAGATCCAGAGCGACCTCAGCAGGATTCTCGGAAACCTGTCTTTTCTGTTCGTTGCTCGCGTAACCGACGACTATGCTCTGCAATCTCATCCTGAGAATAGCGATGCGCAAACGCTTCTGGAAAACGTGCTGCCGCGTCGGGGTAACATTGAATGAGGAGTGCCCTCAGGCCCTCCATCTTTTTGCTCAGGAAACCGTCATATTCGATAAACACCCCGTCTCCGGTGGGGATGACGCGGGAATCTTCAACCGCAAGATGGAATCCTCTTTTCAGCTCCATTGCGTTCATGCGCTGCCTCCTTACGTGCCAATACGGCACATTGAAAAAGGATAGCCCGAAGGACAACGGGGCGGATACCGTGAACAAGGTTCGTACAGGCAAAAGAAAAGCCCCTTTTGGGGCGGAGGGCGGCGGCGGTGGATTTTTGGAACGGCCTATGCCATGATAGCCTCATCTATAACAAGGGGGATGATGTATGGCTACCTACATCAAATTTCTGGCAGGGGACTACGGGAAAGAAGAATATATTTACATTAAAAATAAAAACCAGTTGCGTTGCTCTTCAAAAATGTTTGGAGCAAAGGAACTTTTTCTTTCCAGTATTGCCTCTTGCGAAGTAGCCAACGAGGAATCGGTCAAAAAGCTCGGCGGAACTTTGGGAGGCGCACTTGTCGGCGGCGTCTTGCTTGGAGGCATCGGAGCTGTTGCGGGTGCGGTAGCTGGAGGCAAGACGACTGAATCTACCGTCATTATTGAGTTCAAAAATGGAAATAAGGCATTGGCAAAGGTGAATAGCCCCATGATGGAGGTTATCCGCGCACACCTTTTTGATGACCAATTGGCCCAAGAGCGTGGAGAACCAAACCCGCTTATACATCATGAACGTTCTCAGACGCCCCCTAAAAAAATTGCCCTTATCATTGGAGTGCTGATAACAGTAGTGCTAGCCGTATTGTGGCTGAGTTGTGCCCTCCAAACGCCGCCCAATACGAATGGGGCCTTGTTATGGGGAATCCTCACTATCCTTTCCGGACTGTATTCTTGGAAAACCTATAAGAAAATATATAAATCTTAATATATTAACTTGAATCCGAACAGGGAGAGAGGACCATGGATTTTTCGGAAAGAATTGCTGAATTGTCGAAAAAGGTAAAGAATCTGGGAGATAGCCTCAAGACCGAAGAGGCCACGAAAAACGCCTTGGTGATGCCTTTCATCGCGGCCCTGGGATACGACGTTTTCAACCCTGCGGAAGTCGTGCCCGAATTTTCAGCCCCCATCGGCGAATATAAGGACGCCCGCGTGGACTATGCGATTCTTGTGGACGGCAAGCCTATCCTTCTTCTGGAGTGCAAGGCTTTGGGCACGTCTCTCGACATGAAGCACTGCAACCAGCTACAGCTTTACTTCCACGGAACGGAAGCCCCCATTGCCATCCTGACGGACGGCAACCGTTACCGGTTCTATTCTGATCTTGAAACAGCCAACAAAATGGACAGCAAGCCCTATATGGAGTTCGTCCTTGACGATATGGACGAAATGTTGCTCCCGGAACTGCGCAAGCTGGCAAAAGGCAAGTTTGATCGGGATGCCTGCATGAGCGCGGCAAACGAACTCAAGTACAACCGAGAGTTCAAACGCCTCATGTCCGAACAAATGGAAAAGCCGCATGAAGATTTCGCACGCTTTTTCATCGGCCAGACGTATGATGGACGTATCACGCAAAATGTTCTGGATCGCTTCACTCCAATTCTTACCGCTGCGCTTGACCAGTTCATCAACGACCGCATCAACGACCGATTGAAAAATGCCATGACGCAGCAGAAACCGGAAATTGTAGAGATAGAGTCCGAAGATACCCCACAAGGAAAAGAGCAGGATTCGCGTATAGTCACCACCGAGGCAGAAAAAGAGGCGTATTACCTTGTCAAATCGCTTCTGATGGGCACCGTTGATCCGGGGCGCGTAGCCATGCGGGACAGTATCAGCTACTGCTCCATCCTTCTTGACGACAACAGGCTCAAGCCTCTGTGCCGCCTGTATTTCAACGGAAAACAGTGGAGGGTCGGACTGTTTGATGGGGAGAATAAGGACGCAAAGGAAGACATCGAAAAACTGGAAGATATTATCCCCTTTGCGGATCGAATCCGGGCTACGGCCTTGAAATACGATAACAAGTAAAACTTTCCAACGTGGCGTTGCCCGCCAATGATGAAGAACATCCAGATGCGGGCAATGCCACTGCTTTTCTCTTTACATTTTCCGAGTTTTGTGCTGTCTTTTGTGCACGGGCTTCAGAACCCCGTAGGCGGACAAACGCCACCCGATAGCATGGCGCTTTTTTATGCCCTTTTTCCAAAGTCAAGAGTTTTTCTTGGCTGTCTTTTGGGCTATTATTGCATCCAATGTTTGCCGGGTGTGGCGGATATGTCCAAGCGAAAGCTAAAGGCCGCCAGCGGTTCCTACGCCGTTCTGAACACCCGGCGCTTTCTATTTCAGAGAGTGCAATTCAGACAACGTAGGAGTTGCATTATGGAAATGGCCCTAATCTTCAACGAATTTATCTTCACGCCTGTCACTCACCAAAACAGTCTCTGGATTCGTTCTTCTGAATTGGCTAAAGCACTTGGCTATTCCGACGACCGCAAGGTTGGTGTGCTCTATGCCCGACATAAGGATGAATTCTCCAATAATATGAGCGTGGTTCTCAATTTGAGTACCACGGATGTACCCGCTATGAATCGCATCTTTTCCCTTCGGGGCTGCCATTTGGTTGCGATGCTAGCGCGTACTCCTATTGCCAAGGCGTTCCGCCGTTGGGTGCTGGATGTGATTGAACAGTACGGCGACAGGGTGCCCGTTGCCGAGCCTGTGACGCTCAACGATGAGCTGATCAGCGCGTCGGAACGTGCCGAGCTCAAGCTCATCGTTGACGCCAAGCTCTCGACCTACCCCGCTGCGGTGCAGGGCAAGGCCCGCGCCGAAATCTGGGCGAAGTTCAACCGCCACTTTAGGATTGCAGAATACAAGCAGCTCCCGGCCCGGCTCATGCCCGAGGCCCGCGAGTTCCTGCTTTCCGTCCGCGTCCGCGCCATCAATGCCATACCCACGGCGGAATCCGCGATTCCGTACCCGTCGCTTCCCGTCGCATCGTCACTATACCGCGACCGCGTGAGGGAGCTTGAACGGCTCGAACAGGATTGGATGGAACTTGCAGTCCTGATCCGCGACCGCGCTTATGGACTGGAACGAGACTTCCGCCGAGTGACGCAAGGAACGTATCCCGAGCTGCTCCGGCATGTATCGCCATCCGGGAAGACGCCCGTTGACGCGCTTATCCAGCTCATGACAGCCCCGACCTACACCGCCCGGCAAAACCTCGAATCCGCGCTTGATGATATGCGTCTTGCCATCCGTGCCGCGAAGACGGCAAACAGGTTGATGCTAGGATAGCCCTTGACCCCGAGCACGGGAATGGCTATTGAAAAAAGGAAGGGCGGCAAGTGGTGACACACCTGCCGCCCCGTGGGACACCCTCCCGAGATTGATCATCTCAAGTTTGCGCCCCGGTTGGAGTTCGCACCTCCTACCGGGGCAACTGCGTTATTGGTTCAGCATGAACCGAATCACCACAGCCACAATGACGCCGCCAATCACTTGGACAGCGACGTCCCGGAGGAAGTGTCGCATGGAGTACCCTCCTTTCAGGAGAGTGCCCCACAGCGGTTTTCTATCCTTTCCCTATTCCCTTGTCAAAGAACGACTATCAGAACACCGAGGCGCATTTCTGCTTACTTTTTGCATGTAGAGGACAGAAGTTATCATTACTGAGCAGAGCCCAAAGATGTAAAGAAAGCCCCAACCGCCTGTTTAACGGTTGGGGCTTTCGCATGGGGGGAAGGCAGCAGCTTTACATGCCTGTCATCTGCGCAAAGGCAAAGGGCATGAGAACGATGCCGCCGTAGGTGGTGCCGACGAACTTCTGGCGGAAGCTGGAGAGGTCGGG
>OOCP01002620.1_pt1 | contig 14835 bp, 17 predicted proteins | sample 1671511 | NCBI WGS metagenome assembly OOCP01 (sample SAMN06348164, study PRJEB24527) | human gut metagenome | biome: human gut; feature: ankylosing spondylitis patient; material: feces | host: Homo sapiens | place: China | collected 2015-10 | reverse complement strand
TGTTTATCAGTCCACACGATATAGCTGCTTTTGAACAGCGAAATATGGAACATGAAGTAATGGGAGATCTGACAACAGAACAACTAGATCTGCCAAACATGGTATTAGATGAACATGGAAATCTAGTTCCTGATCTTCCTGATCCAAACTATAAACCTATGTCAGATGCAGAACTCAGTAAATTGATTGATGATGTTTTTGCAGAAAGTGAGACTGTATCAGTACCTCATACATCAAATACGATTAAAGTGAAGGATAGGGTAGATGATCCTGCAAAAGAGTTTAAACCTGACGAAAGTATTGCAGCAGACTGGAAAGAAAAGCAACGCTATGAAGACAAGAAATATCACAAAGAACTGACACGTACTTATAAAGACAAGGATGGAAATACAGTTCAAGAGCTTCAATATCGTGGCTCATACGTGCGTAGAACGGTAGATGATGCACATCAAACTAAATCTATTCACGTAGGACGTTCAAATAAGAGTAATTTTGTAGACCATAAAGGCAATAAAGAACTAGAAACAGCTTTAGATCGTATATTTGATGAAGGTCGAGCTTTTGGATACCTATCTCAAATCCCTAAAGGACAACAAACAATAGACAAGCTTATTGCTAATCCTGATCTAGTCATTTCATCTAAAAAAACAGGTGAAGATCTAACAGCTCAACAATGGCAACATAAGCTACAAAAAGAACAAGACAACATACAGCTACTCGCTAAATCTATGGCGACATTGGCTAAATGTGCTTTAAAACAAGCAGCATAAAAAGAATAAGAGAATTGAATGAAGAACGAATGTAAATCAGCCGTAGAAGCTGAATTAGGACGAAAACTATCTGATAAAGAAGCAGATCTATTAGAACAACAATTTATCAAAGCAAGTCGTGAACTTCCTGCCGAAGACATTAAAGCCTGGAAGAGTATGTCAGACGAAGAACGTGCTGAAGCAATTGCAGATCGAGCAATCAAGAACTATACCGATCAGCATATTAAAGAAGTAACCAATCTTGTTAATGATTTAGAGATCCGTGAACAATTGGTCCATGAGCTGACTTCTCATTCAAAGCTTAATCCATTAGAAGCCATGAATCGCAAATTGGTTATGCATACTGATCAATCAGGTATTCAATCAGTTGAACACAATATCCAAGCGATTGAAGTCCGATATATGGGAGCTTTGGCAGATGTATTTACCAAAACTCAAAAAGGCTTAGGCTATCTGATAGATGCAGATAAAGTTAAGTTGCTCGTTAAAGAGATCTTTGGAAAGCCTTCAGGTGATGCTGAAATAGCAGGATTAGCTAAGTCAGTACAGGACACATTAGAACAGCTCAGACTTCACTATAACCGTTATGGCGGTGATATTAAGAAGCTTGCTAACTATGGTATCCCTCAATCTCACAGCCACTATAAAGTCATCAGTAAAGGTCAAGATGGATGGGTAGATTATACCTTTCCATTGGTAGACCGATCTAAATACAGACATGAAGCAACAGGCAAGCTTATGAATGATGCTGAAGTTAAAGAAGTATTAAAGGCTGTCTACAATACCATTGCTTCAGAAGGACATAACAAGGCTTCTGTACAGGCTCATGCTGTTCAATCAGAAACAGATCTTCCAGTTGGAATGAACATGCAAGCTCTTCATCAACATCATCGAGAAGTTCATTTTAAAGATGCGGATGCATGGGTGAAGTATCAAGAAGACTTTGGAGAAGTAAATTTCCATGACCTGTTATCTAACCATGTTCGTAGAATGAGTACAGAAATAGGTATGATGCAGACCTTTGGATCTAATCCTGAAAAACTGGTCAAACAACTAGGACATGACTTGCTCAATCAGATGATGCAAGATCCAAAGTACGTTAAAGAGCATCGTAAGATTCAGAAACAAGCAGCTCTTATAAATAAGCACTATGACGAATTGGCTGGACAAGCTCTTCCAATCGACAGCAACTTAGCTCAAGTAGGCGGTATGCTCAGATCATGGACAGTGGCAAGTAAGATGGGTAGTGCATTTTTGACCAGTTTTAGTGACCAAGCCACTATGAAGTTAGCTTCAGAGATGCATGGTATCGCTTATACAAAAGTCTTTGGAAAGCATATAAAGCAGTTTAAAAATAAAGAAGATAGAGAGTTTGCCATCAGTATTGGTTTAGGTGTCAGAGAGATGACCAATGCCCTTGTAAGGTTTGGAGATGACGATTTAGCTTCAGCTTCTACTAAACTAGCTAAAGCCAATACCAATACAAGAAAGGTAGCGAATGCCGTGATTAGAGCATCAGGCTTAAATCATATTACAGCTTCAGCTAAAAGAGCCTTTGGTGTATCCCTTATGCACCATGTATCTAACCTGAACTCAGCTAAGAAATGGGCTGAACTAGGACCTAAAGATAAAAAGATGCTAGAAGGTGGTAGTATCAAACAAGAAGACTGGACACTACTACAACAGATCCAAAGAACTGAAGCTCCAACAGGAGAAAAGCTAGTCACGAATAAAGATATATTCAATGCTTCAGATGATGCAATCCTAGCTCATTACAACTTTGACAAGACAGGTTATACAGCTCAAGAACTTGCTGACCATGCTTTTAGATTGAAAGAGCAGTTAGCAAACAAGTATATGAACTACATCTACACAGAAACGAATGCTGCTGTACTCGAAGTAGGAGCTAGAGAAAGTACATTTATGGGTTTAGGTCGTGAACGTGGAACAGTAACGAATGAACTTACTCGCTTCTTTTGGCAGTTCAAACAATTTCCGCTTGCTATGATCATGCGTCAATGGACTAGAGGTATGGCTCAAGGTACACCACAAGAAAAGTTTGTATATTTTGCAAAGCTATTTGCTTATACAACTGTGATGGGAGCTATCGTTGCCCAGATTCAAAACCTAACACAAGGTAAAGATTTAGATGATCCTACAACCTTAGACTTCTATATGAAGTCCATAGTCAAAGGAGGGTCGGCTAGTTTCTTGGCAGATGCAATTTCTGCTACTTCAGATCCAACAGAACGTAGTGTGAAGGACTTTATTATTCCTGCTGCATTCAAAGATGTAATGTCAGTTGGAACAATGGTATCAGGAGCAGGAACAGCTTATCTTTCAGAACGAGAATCAAGCTATGGAGCTGAAGCTGTAAACGTAGTTAAGAACAATATTCCATTTCAAAACGTGTGGTACTCAAGACTTGTATTTGACCGTTTAGTGATTGCTGAACTTCAAGAACTATTCGATGAAGGGTACAGAGAACGTAAGCAACGTAGACAAGAATCGAACTACAACATGAGTTACTGGTGGGACTTAGATAATAATGAAATACGTGTTCCCGATACTAACTCAAGATCAGAATGAGGATGCTATATCTATTAGTAATGAAGAAAATCTATCGAAATTTAATGTATTGGTTAGTGAGATAAAAGCAGCTTTAATGATAAATAATGCTAATAAAAACACATTTACTTATGCTAATATGAACATAATAATAACAGAGGGTATACATTAATGAAACGCATTTTATTAGCAACTGTCATTGCAACTTCAAGTTTTGCTTATGCAGATAGTGGTTTTTATACATCATTAAAAGCAGGGGTGAGCGACACAAAATTTGAAAATACTGAATATCAATCTACCCCAGTAGCAGATGTAGATTTGACTTATCATAACAAAGATGTTGATGAAACTGTTTACCCAAATATCGCACTAGCTGTTGGTTTTGATTTCAGTAAAATCAGCAAAATAAATGCTAGAGCTGAGTTAGAATATACATATAAAGATAAATTTAAAGTTACTCCAAAAACAGACAGATTAGAAATAACCACTCCTGATTTTTCTGATTCATTGCCAGTACCTGAAGATTTTCCTGGCATTTTTGTAAATGAACTTAGAAGCCAATCTTTAATGTTAAATGGTTACTATGACTTTAAAAATACCTCTAAATTCACTCCGTACTTAGGTGCGGGTGTTGGTGTCACTCGTATTAAGAACAAGCTAACATTTAATCCAGAGGTTTTCGTAGAAGGCGACAGCCAGTCTGATACAAGCAATACTTTTACTTGGTCAGCTAACGTTGGTGTAGCTTATCAAGTAACTGAGAATGTTGCGCTTGATTTAGGTTATCGTTATGTGGATGCTGGCGAAATTGAGTTTAATACGAATAATTCTCTTTTCTTTGGACCAAATTCCGATATGAAAACTACAGCAGATTTAGTATCACATGATTACTCATTAGGTCTTCGTTACAACTTCTAATTATACGTTCAATAGTTTAAGCACATTAAAGTAAAAGGGAGATTTATCTCCCTTTTCTATTACATCAAATAATAAAATTTAAATAATAAAAAATAAGAATGAGCAAAATAGAAGAATATAAATCAGAGCTAGTCCGTATTCAGGATCTAACAATCCTAGATACAGTGGACCTAGTCGAACGTGCCAATAACTGTGATAAAGAAACAAAAGTAGGTAGAGGTGATGCCTTTTGGCTGTATAAGTCTGCTAACCAAACTTTGGCTATAGCCGCACGTATCGAACAGCTACTTGAAAACCGTAACAAGACACAAGCAATAACAACAACAGAAGAAGAAGAAAAACAAAAAGAAGCTGAAGCTGAGAAGCTCCTTCTATCAGTTCGTAAAGAGCTGACTAAACGTAAAAAGGGTACTAAAAAGGATGGCAAAGAAGGCTAATACAGCTAACTTTGTTGAGTTCTATATGTTGTGGGGTCTAGTCAATGGTTGGCAGATCCCCGACTTCCATATAACAGTTTGTGAGTGGCTTGAAGACTTTGGCAACTTAGGCTTACTCATGCTTCCTCGTGGACATGCTAAATCAACGATCCTCGATGTATATAACGCTTACAGACTTTATAAGAATGCAGATGAATTAATACTCCATCAAGGAGCTACAGATCCCGATGCTTATAAATGTAGTCGTGGAACTCAACAAGTATTAGAAAAACATCCCTTAACTTGGAATAAACAAAAAGTAAAAGGTGAAACACAAAAGTACTGGGTACAAGGTTCATCAGATGTTAAACATGGTTCGATGACTTGTAGAGGTATCTTATCCAACGTAACAGGCGCACGTTCTACATTCATTCAAAATGATGACGTAGAGACACCTACAACTACAGCGACTCCTGAATCTAGAGAAAAACTTAGATACCGATTATCAGAACAGATCCATATTTTAGTACCTGGTTCTCAACGTCTCTTTATAGGAACTCCGCATAGTTTTGATAGTTTATATACACAGATCCAAGAAGCAGGAGCGAATTGTTTAATACTCCGTATGTTCCAACATGAAGCTCGTTTTACTTCAGGAGAGCTAGAAGTCTCAACGACATTTAAACCTGAATACCTGTTCAGTGGTATCGGCACACAAGCCAAGCTATTGAATGAGTATGACGATTATAAAGTTGAGAAAAGGGAACATGACTACTTAATCAAGCTGACAGCTAAACATGGCTTACTCGATGTATATGCAGATGCTTTATGGTTTGACAGATTCACTCCTGAAGTGATGGAAGATCGTAGAAAGCAATGTAATACAGTCAATGAGTGGGATAGCCAATATCAGCTCCATGCTAAGCCTGTAGGTGAGATCCGATTAGATCCTGACAGACTCGTACCTTATGACGAAGAAGTAACCTGGCATAGAGCTAATGGACAGACTCAGATGCTTTTAGGCGAGAAGATGATTGTATCTGCAACTCTTAAACTAGATCCTAGTAGCGGTAAAACTAAGTCAGATGTATCAGCAGTTGCTTTAGTCCTTCAGGATGAGAACGGTAAATTGTACTGGCATAGATCAGTAGCCTTAACAGGTGAAATAGCAGTTACAGATGACAAAGGACAAATAGTAGGTGGTCAAGCTTATCAATTAGCTGACATCGTAGAAGAGTTTAAGCTTCCTTCAATAATCGTAGAGACTAATGGGATAGGTGGTCATGTACCTTCAATTCTTAGATCAGTATTCAAGAAACGAAATATCTACTGCGGTGTACGTGAACTACATGAAACTCAGAATAAGAATAAACGTATTCTAGCAACACTAGAAGCTCCGCTACTTAGTGGCTACTTACATGCTCACCAATCTGTTTTACAAGTGAATGGACAGGACAGTCCTCAAGTCAAAGAGATGCGTCTATTTGATCCTTCAGTAACGAATAACAAGGATGACTATGTTGATTCATTAGCTGGTGCTGTATCAGCAGAGCCAGTCCGTATCGGCACACATAATCAGTATCCAACTTATAACCACAACAACAATTGGCAAGCTTCTAATCAATATTCAGAGATGAAACTTGACTTTTAATAATAGCTCTATTAATAGAGTTAAAAACAATAAAAATTAAAACCTAATTAGGAATGAAAATAACAATGACAGTACAACAAATTGTACCGTATGCAAAATACGTAACGAATGGGGCTGATTCAGTTTATACAGTAAATTTCTTTATTGAAGATAAGGAAAATTTATTTATTAAATTGAATGATGTAGTCGTTAGCATGAACGACTATAACTATCTAAAAGATGTAAACGGCATAGAATTCCATACACCTTTATTAGCTAATCAAAAACTAGAAATATTCAGGAAAACAAAGCTAGAAAGAACAACAAATTTTGAAAGCTTTAACAATACTTTTAGACCTGAAGTTCTAAATAAAGACTTAGATAAAATTTGGTTAAACTTACAAGAGCAGAGTCATAAAGTTGATCAATATGATCTTGACTACACTTATTCAGTCAGTACAGCTAATCAAGCATTAAAAGAAGCTAAAGATGCTCAAGCAAGAGCAGACGATGCATATGAATTAGCAGATCTTACTAATACAGAAACAAGACCTATCAATCGTGGTGGTACTGGAGCTGCATCTTCTGAAGCGGCTCGTACCAATTTAAATGTACACAGTAAAGAAGAAGTTGTTTCTCTTATCCAATCAGGTGGTACAGGAACAATAGTAAATGTAAGTGGTGGTGGTACAGGTGCGACAACAGCAAGCCAAGCTAGAACTAATTTAGATGTTTATAGCAAAACAGAATCTAACTTCTTAGCTCTACCTTTAGGTACACCAATTTGGCATAACGGTACACGATTAACGATAGATGATGGTTATGCATCCTATGACGGTCAACTTCTTAATCGAGCAAACTTTCCTTCTCTATGGGCTAAGGTACAAAGCAAATTTGTACTTATTAGTGATGCTGAATGGTTAGCAAATCCAACTAAACGTGCTGCTTACTCTTCAGGAGATGGAGTTACGACATTCAGGATGCCTGACTTAAACGGATTCTTAGCTGACTCTATTAAAGGGTTGTTCCTTCGTGGTGATGGTAATGGATCTATAGCAGGAGAAACAATTTATCAAGCGACTATTCTTAAAGATGCTATTCGAGATATTCAAGGTACGACACCTTGGAAATCCTATCTTGGGGATTCTGGTGGGGCTTATACGAACAGTACATCAGTAACAGGTGCTTTTGTTTCAGGCACTCGTACTACAGGAGGACATACACTGTCTGGCTCTTCTTGGACCTCTGTAAGTTCATCATCACATGCACCTATGGAGTTTAAAGCATCTAATGTCGTACCTACAGCAGGAGAGAATAGACCTGTATCAGCAGTTGGTATTTGGATCTGTAGAGTTAGTGCAGGAACAGCACAACAAGTTTCACCTAATACAGCTCCAAGTCTAACAGGTGGCAATACTTGGGCAGGAAGTCAAAGCGTACAAGGTAATCTAACCGTATCAGGAAAAATAACAGGTGATATTAGATCTTCGATAAATGCTACAGGTGAAGCTCCTGTTTATGCATGTAGAGCATGGGTCAATTTTAAAGGCATTGATACAGTAGCTATTAATGCAAGTGGGAACGTATTAAGTATCACAGATAACGGTACAGGTGATTACACAATCAATTTTGACAAACCAATGCCACATGCAAACTACTGTCTAGTAGGTACAGCATCACAAGGTAGTACTGCTTCAGGCGTAACTTCAGCAAATAATGTAACTGAATATAAAAGTACAAGTACAAGCCTAGCACTAAAAACAATAAATGCAGTACGCATAGCCACTATTGATAATAACCAAGATGGCTTCTTTGATTCGTTTTCTGCGAATGTCGCTATATTTTGTTAAGGAGATTTTTATGAAAGCAATATATATAAATAATGAAGGTATAGTATCCGTTGTACATCCAACAGAATCAGCTTTACAACGATACACAATAGAAAAAATAGCAATCATCAGTATTCCATTAAACGTACCATTTTGGATAGTGGAAGATGAATTAATCCCTACTGATAGAGAGTATAGAAATGCTTGGGAGTTAGACCTAGATACAATTGGTAATCCTTCAGGCTATGGAGGTCAAGAATGATTATTATCAATCCTCAGAAAGTAGTACAAATTAAAAGACAGCAAATACCATCTTTAACTAAGCGTCAATTTAACCTGGTCATGTATGACAATGGATTACTGACTCAAGTTAAAGAATTATTATCTCAAAATGAACGTACTCAAATCGAATTTGAAAGTACAGACACAATATCTAGACTACATCCTACAGTTATTCAACTAGCTCAAGCTTTAGCCTTAACAGAAGAAGAAGTAGATCAGATGTGGCAAGACGCACTACAAATAAAATAATTAGAAGAAGAATAATGATTAAAACAGGTGATATTTACTTATCAACTTTTTTATTTGGAATAGGGTTCGTTATCTACCTAGCTAAATCTGTTGCAACTTCAGATCAAGATACATGGAAAGTTATTGGAGCTAAGGCTGTACTTAACGGTATGACTAGCTTAATGGCAGGATCTATCTTGATTTGGGCTTCTGTACCTACTATTGCAGTAGTAGGCGCAGCAGCAGTACTAGGAACACTAGGATCTGAACTCGTTATCAAATATTTAAAGCGTCAACTCAACAAGAACATTAAAGATTTAAAACCTTACAAAGAAGAATAATAATGGGATACAAGCTCGGTACAAAGAGCTTGTCTAATTTAAAAGGCGTTCATCCTGATCTAATAAAAGTGGTCAAGAGAGCAATTGAATTAACTGAATGTGATTTCACAGTCACAGAAGGATTAAGAACTAAACAACGACAAGCTCAATTATTAAAAGAAAAGAAAACAACAACTATGAATAGTAGACATCTTACAGGACATGCCGTTGATTTAGCTGCTTGGGTAATACCTGAAGGCTCAGATAAAGGTACAGTCTCTTGGGATTGGAAATACTATGAACAGATTGCAGATGCTATGAAAAAAGCAGCTTTAGAACTTAAGATACCGATTGAATGGGGTGGTGATTGGAAGACATTTAAAGATGGTCCACATTTTCAACTTCCATTCAAACAATATCCTAAGCCTTAATAACACACGCCCTTAGCCTTTACAGGTTAGGGGCTTTTTTATTTGCTATTCGCAATGGCTACAGACATATTTTCAATAGCTGTATGAATAGTACTGAAATCTACATGATTAGATAACTGACTTGTTAAGTCTTTCAGGTTAAACAAGATATAGTCTTCAGGAAGATCACATTGACCATGTACTACTGTATTAGGAATAAGTAGTTCAAAAGGCTCAGTAACGAAATCAAGATCTTGAAGAGAATCAAAGACAACATCTACTACATTTACATTTACAGTAGGCTCTTCTTCATTTTCATGTAGTGTAAGAGCAAACAATCCTTCATCTTCAATCAGACCTAGATGCATAACAACATCAACGATTAATGTAGCAGGAACATGAACTTGACCAATAATTGAATAGCAACTTACTCGACCACGAATAACAACAGGACATGCAGCGAAAGATTCTTCAGCTTTCAGCTCAGATTGGATGTAATCATAAGCAGACTTTAACTGGAAATAAGCTTGTTTAGGATCTAAAAGCTCAACTGTAGCTCGGTTATCAATAGCTTTTTGAACAAGAGATTTTAAATCTGAATGAGTTAATAAGATTGAATCAGCCATATTCCCCCCAAGAGAATAGTTTTTATAAGTAACGCTAGTATGTGTGAAAGATAAACTAAATCAATTAGCTATTAGCTGATATTTAAAGTGAACGGTCAAAGAACAGCCGTAGGTATCAAATCACATGCAGAAAGTAGCCGTTTCCGCTTCTTTGCGACTTCAGTTGACGCAAGCCGACTTATCACCTAAATCAGATAAAAATAGGAATACGACTAAGCACGATATGAGCGAAGAAGCGGGCAAAATTTTTTAGGGGTATAGTACCAAGTACTATATTTTTTCAAGCTTAAATAGTGGATGTTTTCCAATAGCTAAACAGAAAAAAGTCCATGTTTGCTTATTAGGTGAACGTGTGCCGTTCTCGTATTTGTTCCAGATAGTAGCGTCATTTAATCCTGCTATTTTTGAGCATTCTCTAGCGGATAGATTAAGAGATAAACGTAAATCTTTAATAAAATCAGGATCAGGAACTTCTAATAATAGTTCTTTAGATAGGCTATACATATTTTCAAAACTCATAGAAAAAGCTCCATATTTCAGGAGCTTGATATTAGCATTTAATTGACTTTTAAGGCACGTTGTTCCTTTAATCTTATGGTCCTATTTAGATGTATTTCAGCCATAAAAGCAGATTTATAACCTAGTACACCGTTTGCAGATCTCAGAATAAAACCTGATTTGTGCATAAACCAAACATGAAAAGGGTTTTCATGCTTGCCTTTTGTATCTTGTGAAATGATATAGACTTCACCTGATTCAACTTTGACAACTTTGACAACTTGATCAATATCAACCTTTGCCATAACTGGAACAGCAGCAGGAAGGCGAACAGCTAAACGGCTAAGAGCTTCAGACTTAAAAACTTGTGCATTCATCTTTTAAGCTCCCATAACAATAAAAGTTATAGCCTGATTCTTGCTAGAGACTTTTGCACAGTTAAAACAGCCTGCGAAATATTGGAATTTCAAACTAACAACAGATCTGCAAAATTTACACAAGCTGACTGTAGGCAGTTTAGATGTGCATGGAGATAAAGAAATAATATTCATGTCTATAACTCCTATATTAAAGTCATAGACTTAAATTGTTTGCATACGTCTCCTTTAACTTCTGTATAGAAGCTATTAGAGCTTTGAGAAAATAAATCTAAACTTTGATAAACAGTTTTAGAAATACGGCTAAATTTGCTATCTGCTTCTGTTTTTAAGTAGTAGTAAGTTTTACCATTTTTAACAGTTTTTAATACTTCTACAGAACAAGGTGTCAAGCTTCTAAGGGTTTGAACAGTAATCATATCTATAACTCCCCTTAGTGGTTGTTATAGATGTTTGAGCCAATAGTCACAAAGTCATTGATCTTTGCATCTTTTCCGTACTGTTCAAAATCAATATACCCTTGAAGAGCTTCAGGAATTTCAATGCAGCTAACTTCTGTCATTAGGTAGTGACCGAAATCATAGTCGTTCATCTCTTCACAGAAATGATTTTCTTCATGCCATTCTTGAGCTGCTTCTAAATTAGGAGCATAACCTTCTTTTACAATCAGACTGAATTGGTCCAAGTCTTCTTGGAAGTGTCCTTCCATGATTAGCTCAATAGCTAATTCAAGATCTTTGAAGTTGTCTACATCCATGTAGGTATCTTCACGAAGTCCTTCAACTTGCCAAAATTCAATTTCAGTGTCTCCGATAATGTCACGAAGGTGGTCCATGTCATCGAAGTAAATATTTAAACCAAATTGGAAAGTAAAGCTGAAAGCTTCAAGACGAAAGTTTTTAGAAGAATCAGAAGCTTTATTAGAGAAATCAAATGCGTTCATTTTATAAGTCCTGGTCTATTTAACTACGCTAGACGATGCGGTTAGGACACTTTGTCCTTTAAGGTTTCTATCTCTTACCTTATGTTTTTATTATACAAGTACTTTGTACTATTATCAACTATAAACTAATGTTTTTTATATTATTTATAATTATTAATAGCTCTATTATTACAACTATATTTTATAAAAGATAAGCTTGTTTTTGCTTCTAACTTTCATCATTCTTGGAGCTGTGGCAATCCATTAAACAAACGCTTTTTAGCGGAGCGAAGCGACATCCTTATTCAAAGAATATGTAGAAGGTATCTGAATCTACCTTCATCAAACTTTATCGCTGCGACAACCATTGAACTTAAAAATTTTTAAGCTAGGGGTCAATGTCACACCCCCTTGTGGGGTTTACATTGAACACGCTTAAAATAAAGTTCAATGAGTTTGGTTGTCGGTGAGAAGTTTTGAAAGTCCTGTAGTAATATATAGTCCAAAGCTTTTGCTTTTGCGTTAGGGATGTTGCCCGAAGGGGAAAGACAATCTTTGATTGGCTTTAGCGTAGCCAACTAGCCCGACCTGAAAGGGAACGCCCATATTAAGATAGTAGATAAAGAACTTATAATTTTGAGTAGTTCAGTTATAAAGAGTTGGCAAAAACTACCAAAATAGCTTAAGTTTCGCATAAGAGATTTTATGTTAAATATCCCCCATTTGAGGGATATTTAAAAGTTCTAATATTTATAAGATACTTTTGAGGGCATCACCAATGGCTTTACCTAATAATGGTGGAACCGCATTTCCAATCTGCTTCGTAATCTGAGATCTATTCCCTGCAAATTGATAAGAGTCATTAAAAGATTGTAGTCTTGCACCTTCCCTTGGTGTTAATGCTCTATTTTGATAGGGATGAATACATCTATTTGATGCAGGGTGAACAAAATTCACTGTAATCGTTACAGATGGTTCATCAGCATCCAATCTAGAATAACATGAACTAAAACCACTAGAAATTAAGTGCTTAGGGATACAAGAAATATTCTTTCCTGCATGGCTAATAATCTCTAGCATCTTTTTAGAATGTGCGGTTGCTTGATGAAGTGAAACTTCATTTAAATCTTCAAATCTCATCAATTTTTGAAATTCATTTTGTGGTGCAGTTAGATACTCATGAGAAATCTCACCTGAATGGATAGGTGTTAAGTCTGAAATTGCATTCATAACAGTAACGGCTGGTTTTAGTATGATTTTATCGTTTGTAAATAGATCAAATTGAGATGTAGAAATAAGTTTTTGTCTATCTTTTACACCAATAGTATCGCCTGAGAAGTAATGTGTAGGTTCTGGAAATTTGATTTTCCCACCTCTTTCAACCCCTATCATGATAAGTCGTTCCCTTTTTTGAGGAACTCCGTAATGTGCAGCATTTAGGATACGCCATTCGGTGTCGTACCCTAATTCATGGAAACAATTTTCCATAGCATCAATAGTGTTACCATTCTTATAAGTAACAAGACCGACTACATTTTCTAATACAAATGCTTTAGGTCTAAAATAGTTTACAAAAGATGCATACTCTTCAAATAAAGAGTTTCGAGGGTCATCTTCTGTTGAAGAACGAAAAGGTCTAAGAGATGAGAAGCCTTGACAAGGTGGCCCCCCAACAATTACATCTACTTGATTTGTTTTTATTTGTTCAGACACAAAAGATCTTCTAACTTTACGTATGTCAGAAACGATTGAGATAGCATCTTTATGATTTCGTGAAAAAGTTTCTCCTGCTATGGGTAAAACGTCTAAACCAAAAACAGTTTTGAATCTTGGATCTGCTGACATTAATCCATGAGAAAATCCACCAGTTCCACAAAATAAGTCGATAATTTTTAGTTGTTGCATTCAAAATATCCGAAATAATTAAATTTCATTATATTTTTTAATAACGGTGGAGACAATAGTCTCGTGGACTTGGTTGCATAATTATTGGAGTATCCCTCGCTTTTAAGGGTGTATATCTAATGGATGAACCTCGTCACGAATCAGTAAGTATTCTTGTTGCTTTATTTAAAAAAATTAGAGAGATAGAGGGATTAACTATAGAGCAGGTGGCAGACTTAGCTGGTATACATAGAACATCATTGGGTCTTATAGAAAGAAATGAACGACAACCTACGTTAGGTGTCGCTATGAAAGTTGCTAACGCTTTAAATTATGAACTCTCTGATTTACTGACTAGAGTTGAATTAGTTGCAAATGGTAATTTAAAATTAGAAGAGACTATAAAAAATTTATCCTTACGTTTACCAAGTCAAAGTAATATCAGAAATGCTGACAAACTATTTCAAGTAACTGGATTGAAGCCTGAGATGTTACTTATGGCAATTCAAGAAGCTTATAATACCGTTGACTTAATCGATGCTGAGCTAACTACAAAAGGTTTGGTGCCAATTTCAAAATTAGTAGAACTTGCAAATCTTTCATCAATGTTAGGCAATATTATCGGTGGAACTATTGCAGAAGCATCAGATAATTTATATGAGAGAAATAAGCCCCATCATTATCCTGATTTATTGCCATTAGATCCTACTAAGGGTGCAGTAGACTTAGAATTAAAGATGGCTCTTGAGAAAAACAGACCTAAGGGTCATTTGCCTAAAGCTGGAACGTATATTTCATTCAGATATATATTAGGCAATAAAGATGGTAGCTATACGAAAGGTAAAGACAATAGAGGTGATACTGTTTGGATTTGGGAGGTAAAAGTAGGTCAAATTAAAGAAGAAGATTTTGACTTAAGTAATACTGAGGGTGACTCAGGGAAAACAGCTGTTATCAAAACTAAAGTTTTTAATGAAATGCCTTTAGTTTATTTTGATGAAAAATATTGTCCCTATGCTGTGAAAGATGGTAAGTATCCTTGTTTTAATTAAGTGGTTTTCCTAAAATTAACATAATACACCTTATACGAAATGCGTTATAATTCTCTTGAAAATTCAACGCTGTAGTTTCTTTTTTGCCCAACCTCCCCAAGGTGG
>OOCP01002617.1_pt1 | contig 14842 bp, 13 predicted proteins | sample 1671511 | NCBI WGS metagenome assembly OOCP01 (sample SAMN06348164, study PRJEB24527) | human gut metagenome | biome: human gut; feature: ankylosing spondylitis patient; material: feces | host: Homo sapiens | place: China | collected 2015-10 | reverse complement strand
TTTTTTAATGATACGGCGACCACCGAGATCTACACTCTTTCCCTACACGACGCTCTTCCGATCTCAATCAGCTTCTTTGCATACGCATCATATTGTGCCTTATCATCTGCTGCACTCAGCACATTTTTTATTTCTGTATTCAACTTTTCATTCCCCCTCTTATCTTTTTGCATATCACCTCTTATATACCTTATACTCATATTCTTTGATACAATTATATTAAAGATACACTACAAACGCAACTAAATTAATTTTAATATTAATACCTAAAATTTAAATCCATTTATCCCTTATATCAGGATTGTTTAATCCCAAATTTTATGCTAAACTATTCATTACATTTGTTGTCTGACACCTACACACAGCAAATGCAGCAAGTTTTACACGATAATATGTCCCACAGCAATAACGCAACGGTATTTTTATTCTCAACAACATTTGCTTTGACATAACTATATTTACACAAAAACAGCAGAACGAGGTTTTTTATGACTAGATTAAAAGAATTTCTTTTCAAATACAAACACGCAATTATTATTTTATATATGCCGATTTATCTTTTATGGTTTACAAGTCTCGAGAAGAGAACCAATGTGCATTTCACCGACATTCATTGCAAGATTGATGATTATATACCATTTTGTGAAGTTTTTATAATTCCTTATCTTTTATGGTTTTTATATGTCGCAGTCAGTTTAGTATATCTTTTCTTTCAGACAAAGCACCTCGACGATTTTTATAGGTGTTGTGCCGTGCTGCTGCTAGGAATGACGACTTCACTTCTCATTTATACGATTTTTCCAAATCAGCAGACAATGCGGCCTAAAACCTTTGACCACAGCAATATTTTTACTACTATCATTGACATACTTTACCGAACCGACACGGATACAAATGTTTTTCCAAGCATCCATGTGTTCAACTCGATTGCAATCCATTTTGGCATAAGCCGCAGCTATTATTTTAGAAATGTCGATGATGTTAATATTGTTAAGAACGACAAAAAAAGAAAAGCGATTAAAATCATCAGACTTTCATCGCTTATACTTTGTATTCTTATCTGCATATCAACGCTGACACTTAAACAGCACTCATTTTTAGACCTTGTCGGCGGTTGTGTATTATTTGCTTTTTATTACACGATTATTTATATCAGACCTTTCAGGCAGACTAAGCTTTCAACAGATTGCTAAGCTCGGCGAACTGTTCAAGACTTAATGCCTCTCCTCTGACCGTTGCAGGAAGTCCCATTTTTTCTAATGCTGTGACAACCTGTTCTTTATTTACACTTAGATTTGAAGCATTATTTAATCCGTTCTGAAGTGTTTTTCTTCTCTGATTAAATGATGCTCTTATTATTTTAAACATAAATGCTTCGTCTTTTACATCAACCGGTCTTTCCGCATGGCAGGTAAGCCTTATAACCGCAGAGCCGACATTTGGACGCGGCATAAAACAATTTGCCGGAACATTAGCGACTATCTCCGCTTTTGAATAAAACTGTACGGCAAGCGACAATGCACCATAATCTTTTGTTCCCGGTCCTGACTGCATCCTGTCTGCGACCTCTTTCTGCACCATGACCGTTATGCTTTCAAGCGGCACATGACTTTCAAATAATCCCATTATGATAGGTGTTGTTATATAATATGGAAGATTTGCAACAACCTTTATCGGCTTGCCGCCGTTATGCTCCTTTGCCACTTTTGCAATGTCAAGTTTAAGTATATCCTCATTTACAACCGTGACATTGTCATAAGCAGACAATGTATCTGCAAGTATGGGTATGAGATTGTCATCTATCTCAACCGCCATGACTTCTCTTGCGTTCTCACACAGATATTGCGTCATCGTACCTATTCCGGGTCCTATTTCAAGTACAAAATCATCTTTTGTTATCCCTGCCTCGCTTATTATCCTCTCTAAAACATGAGTGTCTATAAGAAAGTTCTGACCAAATTTCTTCTGAAATCTGAAATTGTATTTCTGTAATATTTCTATTGTATTTTGTGGTATTCCAAGTGTTGCCATATTTCCTCATTTCCGTGCTGTTGCACACTAATTATTTTATCCGGTACATCTTCACCGCATTTTCGCAAGTAGTTTTTATGATTTTCTCAGTCGAAATCCCCTTAAGTTCGGAAATACATTCCACCACATACTTAAGATATGATGAGTCATTCCTCTTTCCACGATAAGGTTCAGGGGTCAGATATGGGCAATCTGTTTCAAGCACAATACGCTCAAGTGGTGTCATTTTCACTACTTCTTTGAGTTTTTTGCTGTTTTTAAATGTAACTACTCCGCCAATTCCAAGATAATATCCCATATCAAGATAAATCTGTGCCATCTCCGGACTGTAAGAAAAACAATGGATAACTCCGTTAAGCTCATCCCCGTGATGTGCTTTCATTATATCGAGTGTATCTGCTGCCGCATCCCTGCTGTGAATAATAATCGGCATATCAAGTTCATAGGCAAGGTCAAGCTGTCTTGCAAACCATTTCTTCTGAACTTCCCGTTCCGGCTCGTCATAGTGATAATCAAGTCCTATCTCGCCTATCGCCACGATTTTTTTATCAGCCGCAAGACTTTTAAGCCACTCCATATGGCTCTCGTCAAGTCTCTCTACATCCTCCGGATGGATACCGACCGCACCGTACATAAAATCATATTTCTTAACTATCTCAAATGTCTTTTTTGTCGATGCAACACTTGCACCAACATTTACAACTGTCCCAACTCCTTTATTTTTTAATGAAAAAATCAATTCTTCCCTGTCCTCATCAAAGCTCTCATCATCATAATGAGCGTGTGTATCAAAAATCATATATCCTCTTTTCCGTGCTGTTTTTTGCACATGATAGCGTTTCATTAGAAACTCTTAAATATAAACAAATCTGTTAAGTTTCATTATTATCTCTTTTTTGTGCTGTTTTCTGCACATGACAACATTTCATTTAAAACTCTTAATAAACCTGTTAAAGTTTATTATATTTTTCTATCAAATAAACATTATTCACATATAAAAATCTTCTGTCAAAAGCAGATTTTACCCTAAATTCTGTCTGCAGCAAAAGCTGTCAAAAAAATCCACCATACCAACATTATGCTTAGTATAGCGGATTTTTTACTAAAATACAATTTTTAAAATATTATAAGTACCTTTTTATGGTAGAATAGCCTTTCATTTCTGTAATGAAATACACATAAGCTGCATAGCAGCGACTGACAGCTTGCTGGCAGGTTTATGAATGTAAGAAATGCAAGGCTGAACTGTTACTATTATAAATAGAACACAATCATGTCTATCAAAAATACCGGAATAAGACAGCTTATTGACCAAAGCATATATCCGAAGAATGACGGCATCTTGATACCGTTTTCCTCGGCAATCGAGCGAACCATAAAGTTCGGTGCATTTCCGATATATGTGTTTGCTCCCATGAATACTGCACCTGACGAAATCGCCATAAGAAGTATTTTTGGAACAAATCCTCCCGTAACCTGTATTCCGTCTTTAAATCCAAGTGAAAGTGCTGTCTTAAAGAATACAAGGTATGTCGGTGTATTATCAAGAAAACTTGACAAAAATCCTGTTATCCAGAAGAACTGCCACGGCTTTGTCACTCCTAGTTCCCCACCCTTTACTTCAAGAATAAGAAGTGTAGGTATCATTGTAATAAATATACCGATGAAAAGAATTGCAACTTCCTCGATGGCATCCCATGTAAAATGGTTATCCTCCCTGATACCCTTGTCCGTAGTCTTGTAAGAAAGCAAAGCTGCGGCAAGTATTATGATAACTTCGAGGAGTGATGCATATCCAAACTCTACCTCACCGTATATATGAATATTCTTTGCAAAGAATGGACTTATCTGCGGAAGAACTCCGCTCAATATAACGGCTCCAACTATCATTGCAAGGAAAATTATATTCTTTGCACCCGAAAGACGGATAGGTGTTTTATTTTCAAGTACTTCCGGTTTAAGACCGTCAGCAATATCTTTCTTATATGCATTTGTATCAACTACAAAAAATAGTGCTAAAAGAAGTACAATATTTAATAACAATATCGGAATGAGGTGCAAACTCCAGAAGAAATCAACACCATTCATAAATCCCATCAAAAGCGGTGGGTCACCGACCGGTGTAAGGCATCCTCCGATATTTGATACAAGGAAAATAAAGAATACTATTATCTGTACTTTTCTTTTACGCCATTTATTTGCTCTGATTATAGGTCTTATCATAAGCATACTTGCTCCTGTCGTACCAATCCAGCTCGACAAAAGCGTACCGATAAGAAGCATCAAAATATTTACTTTAGGTGTACCTACAAGATCGCCCTCAAGTGCTATATTTCCTGCCACGCAGAACAGACCAAACAACAACACTATAAATGTAATATAATCTCCAAAAATAACTTCGAGAAATTCTTCAAATGTTTTACTTCCGCCATAACCTATGGCAAATGGTATCAAAAACGCAAGTGACCAAAAGATTACTGCTACCGCTTTATATTTTTCCCATAACTCCCCGATAACTAACGGGCATATCGCTATACAAAGAAGCATTCCGACAAACGGAATACAATACGCAAGCGACAGACTGTTTCCAAGCTCCTGCTCAGCTCCCTTTTCTGCTGCAAATGACACAGCCGGATTAACGGCAGCCGCAAGAAGAAGCATTGATACAATAGCCAAAAAGCTGTTTTTTACTGTTTTCATACTCTTACGCCTCCTGTGTAAAATAACACTGTTTCTACTTATTAGAATATAACATTATTCGCATACCGAGTTATTATAGTACAGAGGTCATAAAAAATCAATAAATGTTTTAGATATTTTTTATTGTTTTGATGATTGACGCTCCCTTTTGTGCGTCTTTTCATATGCCGGCAGGCTCATTCTGAAAAATCTTCTTGCAAGACATTTTGCATTGAACGGTATCAGCGGATAGAGATATCCCTCTCCTAATAGTGTATGTGTCATAAGAAGTGATGCTATAAGAAGTACCGTTCCTGCTATAAATCCATATACACCAAATATACTTGTCAATATCAGCAGTATCACTCTATGAAATTTGACTGCATAGGTGAGTTCCATATTGCTCTGCGTATAATTTGCCACCGCAACAAATGCCATGTAGAGCATTATTTCCGGATTAAACCATCCTGAGTCTACCGTATAATCACCAAATACGATACCGGCAACGATACTAAGTGGTGTTGTGAGCATATTCGGGGTGTTGACCGCTGCCATTTTCAATCCGTCTATTGCAAATTCAAGTATAAGGAACTGAAATACAGGTGCCACATTTATATCATCACGGATTAATATAAATTCAAGCGGCTTCGGCACCCACTCCGGATTTTCGATAAGGAGCAGGAAAACAGGTGTGATAAAAACGGCAAGTATATTTGTCACCATTCTTGTAATCCTTAAGTATGTTCCCGTTACAGGAGGAAAATAATAATCATTTGCGTCTTCGATTATACCGAACAATGATGTAGGCAGTATCATAACGGCAGGTGAGTTATCGACAAGTATTACAATACTTCCCTCCAGCATACTTGCCGCCGCCGTGTCAGGTCTTTCCGTATATTTGTACTTTGGAAACGGATTTATCCATTTTCCCGGAAAAAGCATCTCCGCAAGGCTTTCCTGATTCATTGTAAGTGCATCAACATCCATTGAATTTATGCTGTCCATGACTTTTTTTACATCTTTTTCATTTACCCTGCCGTACATATATCCGACAGCAATATCCGTCCTTGAACTTCTGCCTACTCTCGCAAATTTAAACATAAGGTTTTTATCTCTTATTCGTCTCCTGATAAGTGCCATATTCGGTATAAGTGCCTCGATAAATCCATCCCTTGACCCCCTTAAAACCTTATCCTTTTCAGGTTCTTCCACACTTCGTCCCGGATATTCCCTAAGGTCGAGAGCAAGAATCCCTTCGTACCCTTCTATCATCATACAGGTGAGTCCTGCAAGGAAATTATCTATAAAATCCTGTTCTTTATCAATCTCAATAATATCGACGAACGGTGTACTTTTACTTATAAAACCTGCTAAATTCTCAGGCATATCCTCCTCTTTTATCGAATAAAAAAACTGCATAAGTTTTTCTATCGTATCTCCGGGCAGAAATCCGTCCACTGAATAAATAGAAACTTTTCTGCCTCCAATCCGAACCTCACGGTGAAGCAGATCAAAATTTTCATCAAGTTTAAAAAGATTGCTTATCTCCTGCTGACGCATTTTGAAATCACTTCCAAAAATAATGGAGCTTTTTTGTTTTGTATTATCTGTACTGTTTTGCTGCGTACCACTATTCATTTCCGACTGCCTCCGATTTGTTACTGTTCGCATTTGCGATATTTGCAAGCAACTTCAATATATTTTTCAATATATCTGATTTTTAACACTATTAAACAAGCAGAAAAGCGAATTGCAAATATCCGCCTGACTATGAACAATGGTTATTGTTTGCAGAAAACAGTAAAATATACATATGCTATGCAGCACATCACAAAGAATAGTATTGATGGACTTGACGAGACTGACAATGATTATATATATTATTATTCAGTTAAATTTGTGAATTAAAGATTTTCAAAAAATATTACACCTTAATCCCCTAGGAGCCGCCCTATGTCAATCACTACATACGACCAGAAACTTTTCGCCGATGCCTGCCAAAAAATTGTTGCCAAAGAGCGTGAAACAAACGGTATCGGCACTCTAAAAGAAAAAACAATGCACGCAGTACTTAAAAACTTTTATGAGCCTGACATTTCACATCAGGAGATAAAAGTTGACCGCTTTGTTGCGGATATTTTGCGTGATGATGAGATTATAGAGATACAGACAAGAAGTTTCAATGCAATGCGTAAGAAACTCAGTGTTTTTTTAGAAAAATATCCTGTTACCATTGTCTATCCCATCCCACACAACAAGTGGCTTTACTGGATAGACGAGGACACGGGAGAAGTCTCTAAAAAGCGTAAATCACCTAAAACCGGAACTTTTTTTGATGCTTTTATAGAGCTGTATAAGATAAGTATGTTTTTGTCAAATCCTAATCTGCACATCTGTCTTGTCCTTGTTGATATGGAGGAATACCGACTTTTAAACGGCTGGAACGAGACAAGAAAAAAAGGCTCATCACGCTACGACCGCATACCTGTCGCACTCCATGATGAACTCTATATAGGCGGTGGCAAGGACTATGCCCTGCTGCTGCCTCATAACCTCCCGGAAACATTCACCTCAAAAGACCTTGCCAAATGTGCAAAAATCCCCCTCCGCCTTGCACAAACTACACTTACCGTCCTGAAACGAACCGGTGCAGTCGAAGAAATCGGAAAAAACGGGCGGTGTATCTTATATAAAAGATAGGACCTTGCGAAAATATTCAATAATCTAATATATTTACTCCACCCCGTTTATTACCGGATTTTTCTTTATCCCGATAAGCAGTGGTATTACCATTATGACCCATGCAATAGGCTCAGCCCATATGATTGCCCAATATCCGAGTACCGGGGTCAAAAATGTTGCCACAAGCACTTTACATATAAGCTCAAATGAACTTGATACAACAGGTGTCACACTGTCCCCGATTCCCTGCATTGCATTTCTAAGGATACATATGACTGCCGGTATAAAATAGAGCAGCGTGTCAACTCTGAGATAAAGCGTTGCCGTGTCTATCACCTGCTGCTGTTTTGTCGCAGTTATCATCTCAACCATATACGGCACAACAGTATATGACAAAAGTACCATAAATGCACACCATATCCATGTGACTATCGTTACCTGCCATATTCCTTTCTTTATCCTGTCTGGTTTCTTTGCCCCCATATTCTGACCGCAGAATGTTGCCATCGTTGTTCCAAACACGGTAAACGGCAGCATGAAAAACTCTGAAATCTTTCTCGCCGCAGTGTGTGCGACTATATAGTTCGCATTGTTGAGGGAGTTTATCGCCCCCTGAAGTGCAACAGAACCTATATTAATAAGCGAACTCATAAATCCCATTGAACAGCCGATCGCAAACATTGATTTTACAAGTCCTTTTTCAAGTTTTATGTCTTTTATTCCAAAGTGAAGTACAGGATATTTCTTAAACATATACACGAAACAGCACACAAATGACATTATCTGTGACAAGATTGTTGCAAATGCTGCACCTTCAACTCCCCACCTAAATCCACAAACGAACAAAATATCAAGACCTATATTAACAAATGTGGAGATTATCAGAAAAATCAGTGGGGTTATCGAGTCCCCTATCGCCCTGAACAGCCCTGCACAGACATTGTAGAGCATCGCACCGCTCATTCCTAAAAGGATTATTCTGAAATATCTGTAAGCGCCGTCTATCAGATTTTTGGGAGTGTTGAGAAATTCAAGTATGTTTCTTAAAAATCCCACACTGAGCACTGTAAACACAAGCGACACCGCTATCCCAAGCACAAATGTTGCAGCTACTGCCTTTTTTATCGCTTTTTCATCCTTTGCACCATAACTTCTCGCAACGATTATTGCAAATCCGTTTGTCATGCCGAGCAGAAATCCGATTATCATATTGTTGAGTGAGCTTGTAGCACCCACAGACGCAAGTGCGTTTTCCCCTAGAAACTGTCCTACTATCCTCGTATCAGCAAGACTGTAGAATAACTGAAATATATTTCCTATCGCAATAGGAATTGCAAATCCCATTATAAGCGGCAATGTTTTTCCTTTTGTCAAATCTTTCATATTAATTTAAACCTCATTTCCATACTTCTGTATCACTTTTTGCGGACCGGAAATCATTTTAACACACTTTTCACTAAAGTAAACATTTTTATGGCTGAACTGTTACTATTGTACGAATATTTCTTTAATCAATTTATTTCAAAATTATCTGTTTTGTGGTAAAATAGATATATGCATTTACAAATCAGACTATATTAAGTATTTAATAACATAAAACCATGACCGGAGGGACATTAGTGTGAAAAATCCGATTTTTTGCACACAAGATTTGTGTCTGTGCACACTTGACACAAACTTGATATGCAAAAAATGTGTGCAGAAATGAGGATTATTATGAAATCTATCAAGACTAAAATTATTGCAGCAGTTATATTCTGCTCACTCCTTTCAACTGTTATATGCGGTGGAATAAGCATTGTAAATTCTTCTAAAACATCTGTTGAAGATTCAAAGAGACAGATGGAGATTGCCTGCATTACACAGACAGATAAATTAGACAGCGTATTATCTATGTTCAAACATTGATATTTAATATATTCTTTTAATGGAGGTTGATATTGAATGGGTAAAATATACACTATACTAATATACTTAATGATAATCCCAATATTGGTCTGTATAAAAAACATTAAAAAATTTCACAACGACATTTCATCTTCCATTACAAGATGTCTTGTCTTTGCAATATTTACCATCCTGGGAAATGGCTTATTTACACTGAATATAAACGAAACCATATCGTATCTTGCAATGGCATTATATCTTTTTGCATATGATCTAATGCTTATTTACATACTACAATACTCACAGCAATATACTAATGTTTTCAGTGAAGTCAGACCTTTTAGATCCGGATGCTTTATTCTTGCTTTTGCAGATGGTATATCTTTGTTTTTAAATGCTTTTTTTCATCATGTCTTTACATTAAAACTTACAACTTACGGCAATCTTTTAATCTATCGCATTGATAAAAGATATGCTGCATATTATCTGCATTATATCTTTGCTTATTTTATCGTGCTGATGTTTATCGCATCACTGATAGTTAAGATTGCCGAAATACCACATTTCTACCGTAAGAAATACTATCCTATCATATCGGTTATGAGTGTCATCATAATATTAAACCTTATATACACAATATCAGGTTTTCCTATAGACTTGTCACTCCCGTTTTTTCTATTAGCAGCATTTCTTATATGTTATTTTACATTTTACCATACGCCAAATGAGCTGATAGACAAAACGCTTTCTATAGTAGTCACTGAAATTAACAACTCCGTAATCTGTTTTGACATTGACAGCAAATGTGTCTATGCAAACGACAGTGCACGCAGACTCTTTAATTTAGATTCAGATGACGGTTCAACCGAAAATATAAGCAAATATGCACAAAGACTGCTTGAAGAAAACATATTAGACAACAAAGATTATTTCACCTGGAGTGAAAAAAGAATGTTAGGTGACGATGAACATCATTTCGATGCCGAATTCAGAAAGCTCTATGATTCACATAAAAATTATATTGGTTTCTTTATCAGCCTTATAGATGTAACCGAAAAGTATATAGCATACAACAAAGAGCGCTACCTTGCAACTCATGACAGACTTACCGGAATATACAACAGCTCATATTTCAGCGAGAAAGTATCAGAACTTCTCAAGCGTGATCCTGATACTCCCCGCCTTATTCTTTGTTCAAACATCAAAGATTTTAAGCTGGTAAATGACTTATTCGGACTTGAAAAGGGTAATGAAGTCTTAAAAATGCTTGCAGAGCTCCTTAAAACAACTTGCTGCAATGGCACTCTTTACGGAAGAACAGGCGGTGATAAATTTGCGGTATGTATCCCTAAAGAACATTTTAAAGAGGAAGATTTTCTCAATGCAATATACACACTGAGCAAAACTTTTAACAACACGCTTTATCACCTGCACATATATGTCGGTGTATATGAAATAACAGATTGTAACGAAGATGTCTCTATTATGTGTGACAAAGCAAATATTGCCATAAAAACACTTCACGGAACATATGATAAATGTATTGCTTATTACAACGACAGTATATTCAACGACACTCTGCTCGAAAAACGCATTGTAGGAGAATTTGATACTGCACTTGCTGAAAAACAATTCTGTATGTACCTGCAGCCGCAGATGACACCTGAAGGACAAATGCTTGGTGCTGAAGCTCTTGTACGCTGGCAGCATCCAAACAGAGGACTTATATTCCCGGGAGATTTTATTAATGTCTTTGAACGAACGGGACTTATTTACCGCCTCGACAAATATATCTGGGAACTCGCCGTACAAAAACTCTCCGAATGGCAGAAACTCGGAAAAAATGAACTTTATATTTCAGTAAATATTTCCGCAAAAGATTTTTATTACATGGATGTTTACAAAACCATAACAACACTTGTTGAAAAATATGGCATCATACCTAAAACACTTAAACTTGAAATTACTGAAACCGCCATAATGACCGGTATATCAGGTGAACTTGAAATCCTTGAGCAATTCAGAAACTATGGTTTCCAAGTCGAAATTGATGATTTTGGAAGCGGTTATTCATCTTTAAACACTTTAAAAGATATGGATGTCGATGTACTTAAAATAGACATGGGATTTTTAAGAACAACAAAACCTGACAGAATACAACGAAGTATGTCAATACTAAACAACATTATAGACCTTTCAAAAACACTCGGTCTTTCAGTTATTACAGAAGGTGTGGAAACTAAAGAACAGGTCACCGCACTCACCAAAATGGGCTGCCGCATTTATCAGGGATATTATTTTTCAAAGCCTATTCCTATTGAAGAGTTTGAAAATACCTATTTAAAGTAAAAAAGTCTGAACTATTACTCATATGATTTTTTACTCAAAAAGAAAGAGTCAGTAAATCTACTGACTCTTTCTTTTTTATACCTATACTTCCTACATTCCGGCAAACTTACTCATAATCCTTTACATTTGAACTGTCTACCTTTTCAAATGGCACCCATACATATTTCTTATCCTTTGTAACCCCCTTAAATCCTGATAAATCTCCACCATTTGCAAGATCTATGGCTGCCTTTACCGCCATTTCTCCCTGACCGGTAGCAGACTGATATACCGTAAATGCCATATCCCCCGACTCAATAGCCTTACAGCCATCAGATGTTGCATCAATTCCTAAAATCTTTATATCGCTAATTCCCTCATCCTTGCACGCCTGTATAATACCTGTCGCCATTGTGTCATTGTTGCAGGCAACAGCATCACATTTCTGACCTGTTTTAAAAAACAGCTTAAACATATCTTCTGCCTTGACATTATCCCATTCTGCCGTGTCCTCAAACACAAAGTTTACTGTTTTTCCCGATGCTCTCAAAGCATTTTTCAAAGCTTCTGTTCTTGGTTTTGTTGCCGCATGAGAAAGAGCACCTTTAAATATTGCCACATTTATTTCATCTGATGACTTAAATTCATTAAGTATATATTCAGCCTGATATTTTCCTGCGTCTTCTTCATTTGAACCCACATAGACATATTTTCCTGCATCAAGCTTGTCATCCTCAGGACAAGTATTGAAAAATACGATAGGAATATCCCCCGCAAGTGCTTCAACTTCAAAAGCCGTATCTATATCAACAAGACCACATATTATCGCATCATACTTCTCAGATACAGCCTTCTTTATGTCACTTACCTGAGTTTCAATAGAATTCTTTTCATCCACAACTTCAACCTGTGCACCACTTTTTTCTGCCAATTCTTTAGCTTTCTGTGCAAATGCTCCTCTAAAATCATCCGCCTGTGATACAGATATAAAAATCTTCATTCCATCTGCATTTACATTACCGCTTTTTGAATCGTTTTTACATCCGCTCAAGCAACATATCATCAATGAAATACATATAGCCAAACTTACAATCTTCTTCATGAGTTATACCTCCTTTACTTATATCCGAAACTGTTGAACCTGATTTTCAAGCTGTACTGCAGACATGGCAAGATTTTCTGCCTCATCTTCAACCGCTTCACTATTCTTTGAAATGTTCTTAGCCTGCTGAAGCATGGATTCTGAAGTTGCAAGTATTTCATCTGAACTTGCTGCCTGTTCTTCTGAGATTGCCGCAACATTTGTTGCAACCTCATCTACCTCATTTATCTTGCCTGCCATTTCGCTTATCAACGCACCGGTATCCTGTATATTTTTAAATATAACATCAAATGTATCAACTGCCGTATGTATAAGACCTGCACTGCCTGATATGTCCTCTGCACTGCCTGATGCCTGTCTTACCGCATCTCCAACAAGATTATTAATCTCTGTTATAAGTGCCGTAATATTTGCAACCGATTCTGTACTGTTATTTGCAAGCTTTCCTATCTCAGATGCAACAACCGCAAAACCTTTTCCTGCTTCGCCTGCTCGTGCCGCTTCTATAGATGCATTTAGTGATAACAGATTTGTCTCATCCGCAATCTCACCAATAAGATTAATAATCTGTACAATTTCACCTGATGCATTTCCAACCTTATTTACAGCAGCTTCAAGATTATGTATCGACTCCTCTATACTCTCAAGAGCAATGCTTACACGCTCCATATCCTGTCTGCCTTTTTCAGATATGGCTACAGTTTCATTCATCTTTTGTTTAACCCGACTGCTGTCCTCTTTTGTATCAGATGCAACTCCTGCAAGCTGTGTTGCATTTTCCGCAATCTCATTTACAGAGAGAGAAAGCTGGTCAACCGTTGTGTTCAGCTCACCCATGGATTGTGACTGTATTGATGCCGCCGAATTCATCTCACTTGAAACTTCTTTGCTGGAATCCGCCTGTTCTTTAAGCTTTCCGGAAATGCTTCCCATTTCTTTTATCATCTGTTTCATATTTTCTATAAATTTCTTCACACTGTGTCCCATAACAGCAATCTCATCATTGCCCTTTACATCCATTGTTACAGTGAAATCTCCTGATGACATCTGGGTAATAATCTTTGTCATCTTCTTTACCGGCTTGATAACAATGTGTGTCACACGCTCAATAAGCACGCATAACAGAAGTATGCACACAACGCTTATAACTATCATTACCATACGAAGATGAGCAATATCTGACATTATAACACTCTTTGGTATATAAGAAACAAGCAGCCAGTCCGTTCCGTCAACCTCTTTAAAAACAGTCATATTTCCGTCAAGTGTCGTAGAATCATATTTTTTTGCCGTCACTTTCTTGGCAAGTTGTTTATAATAGTCACTCTGTTTTCCATCACCAATTTTCTGTGATATAAGCTCACTGTCTCTGTTAGCTATTATTACCCCGGTATTCTTGTCAACAAGAACTGCTTCTGCGTGTTTCATCTCTATAAATGAATTAACGATAATCGCAACACGGTCAAGTGTCATATCGGCAGAAATAACACTCACATTTCCAGAGCCGTCATTTATCATAGCCGATGCACTGATAACATTTTCTCCCTTAGAATTCTTGTATGCTGAACCCACCTTAGGATTAACCCTTGTAAGTCCTTCTTTGTACCACACGCTTCCTGTTACATCACTCTCAGACTTATCCGACTCAGAAGCCTTCATCAGATTCCCGTTTGAATCAGCTATATATATTCCATCCGGATAATTCTCATCAAATCCGTAATAACCATCAAGAATATTCTGCATTTCCTCATTATCAGGTTTCAACTGTTCAATAGTCTTCTTTGCCGACTTAATACCTGCAATATTTTTATTAAGCCATGACTCAATTTCATTTGCCTGATTATCTACCGAAGATTCCAAAAGATTCTCTGAATAATTTCCAATTATCCCTGATGACATCTCATAGGCAACAAGTACCAGCACAACTACAATCGCAACCATAACCGGAATTATTATCCCAAGTAGTTTTGCCTTAATTGACATATTTCTTTTTTTCTTCATAACAATCCTCCATTCCTTTATAAATGTACTCTCGGTATCTTCTTAACAAAAAATTCCGAGAGTACATCACATAATCTTCAATCAAATCAATCAAATTTGACAAAATATATTTAATTTATACCAATTATAACA
>OOCP01002612.1_pt1 | contig 14853 bp, 11 predicted proteins | sample 1671511 | NCBI WGS metagenome assembly OOCP01 (sample SAMN06348164, study PRJEB24527) | human gut metagenome | biome: human gut; feature: ankylosing spondylitis patient; material: feces | host: Homo sapiens | place: China | collected 2015-10 | reverse complement strand
TGATTTGAGAAATATATAAATTTGAAACCTTCAAGCCAAATTCTTTCAGCACATAATCTTTGATTTCCTGATAGGTCGCTTTCGTCTCTGCACTGGTTGCATCCAGCTCATCTAAGTCTAAGTCGATCTCTATCGTGTCATCTGGTTTTTGTTGGGACAAAAGAACAACCGTCTCCACATGCATACCAAATTAAAACATATCTCCACAAAACCACAGAAATATGATCAATAGTTATACAGTACTAATACTGCACGTGCATCCTCTTTCCCACAAAATATTAGTTCCATAAATTTTGCACCACCCTGATGTAAAATTTATTCTTTTTTCATACCGTCAATATATTCTTCATCTGTCTTGCCAGCTTCCAATGCTCGATATTCCTGATTTAATTCTCTCAACAATTCTTCTTCGCTTGGCAAATATAATTTATACTTTGAAGCAAAAATTTGTGTTTCATTTTCCGGCAATGTATATTTAACTACAGACTCACTCTTGTCTGCACATAACACAATACCTATCGGCGGATTATCTCCCTCATTCATAAGCTCTCGCTCATAATAATGAACATACATCTGCATCTGTCCTAAATCCTGATGTGTTAAGTCTCCAACCTTTAAATCAATCAATACAAAACATTTTAAGATGTAATTATAAAATACAAGGTCAATTCTAAAATGGCGTCCATCAAACGTTATTCTTTTCTGCCTTGCGACAAATGAAAAGCCTCTGCCAAGTTCCAAAAGGAATTTCTGCAAATGTGTAATTAACGCTTGCTCTAAATCACTTTCATAAAAATCATCATTTGGTGTCAGTCCAAGAAATTCCAATACATATGGGTCACGGATAACATCTTCTGGGCTTTTTGCCGTCTCCAATGTCTGAATTTCTGCCGCAACCTGCTCTTTATTTTTACTGGATAATAATCTTTCATAAAAGAAAGAATTTATCTGTCTTTCAAGCTGTCTGGTACTCCATTGTGATTTTACAGCTTCCTGCATATAAAATTCTCGTGCTTTATCATTTTCCACACGCATCAAAAGCCGATAATGAGTCCAACTCAATTCGCTACGCAGTGCGTAGCCATTTGGAAATGTCAAATAAAACTGCCTCATATTTTTCAAATTGGCAACAGTAAATCCTTTTCCAAAATCTTGAGTCATTTGTTTCGATAATTCTTTCAATAAACCTGTCTCATACTCCGCCTTTTCGTTACCGCCCTGTTCTTCAATGATTGATTTTCCGATATTCCAATAGGCTTCAACCATTGCAAAATTGGCTGTTTGATAGACTTTATTTCTCGCTGTTATCAAGATGTTCTTTATCTCATCATAAAATTTTTGTTCCATAAAAACCTCCGCAAGACACCTAGTTTTATTTGTATAAATCCTTTCTCAATCGATTTACAAGTATATTAAATTGTTCCTCACTTTTCTGGTAAATAAATTTTTCTAATTCCTTGACAAGACCATCATCTTTTGAAATTAACTTCAACTTAGGAATTGCCATCTTTAAATCATTTATTGCATTATTTCTATTTTCATCATCTGATAGCTCTTGTATATTATACCTTGCAACTCCTAAAGAAAATTTCGCTTCGGCTGGAAAAAGTACAATTTGCGCAAATACAATTATAGATTCATATACTCTCTTTTTTTCCTCAAAAACATACTTTTTCTTATCTTGCAATGGTTGAAAAATAAATGTGGACAATATCAACGTTATTACAGAAGAACCTAATATACTAATAATTATGGAAATTACATTATCTATACTCATTTGTCCCCTTCCCTGCTACAATTAAATCACTTCAAAATGCTTCAATGCATCCTTTATCGCTTCCACTTTCTCCGCTGTCGGATGCTTCCTTGGCTGTTTCAATTCTTCTACCGCATTAGGAGCATCATACATTGGCAAGCCTAAATCTCTCTTTACCTCTGCGATATATGCGGTATGTACTTTGAAGCCGTATTTAGCTTCTATGTACTCCTTTATCATTTTGTAGGTCACTCGTTCCTTGGGCTTGTATTCTTCGGCTCTTTTAGCGATATTATCAAGCGGAACTTTTCCCTCACCCTCACCAAACTCAACTTTTACGTTGATATGTCCGTCTGGCTTTTTGTGGGAAAGCAGTACTACCGTCTCCACATGGCGAGTGCGGGGGAAGAGATCCACGGCCACGGCACGGCGGGTGAGGTAGCCCATCTCGGCAAAGCGCTTCACATCCCGGCCCAGCGTGCCGGGGTCGCAGGAGACATACACCACCCGCCGGGGAGCCATGGCGGCGATGGAGGCGATGACCTCCGGGACCAGTCCCTTCCGGGGCGGGTCCACGCAGATGACATCCGGCCGCAGCTGCCGCCGGGTCAACTCCGCCGCCACATCGGCGGCGTCTCCTTCCAGAAACTCCACGTTCTCCACACCGTTGCGCCGGGCGCTGGCCCGTGCGTCCCGGATGGCCTCCGGCACGATCTCGCCGCCGATGACATGGCGGGCTTGCCGGGCCAGCACCTGCGTGATGGTGCCTGCGCCGCAGTACAGATCCACCGCCAGCTCCGTACCAGTGAGACCGGCGAACTCCAGCGCCTTGCCGTACAGCACCTCCGCTTGGGGGTGGTTCACCTGATAAAACGACGGCACCGACAGCCGGACCGTCCGACCGCACAGCACGTCCGTCAGGGCGTCCTCCCCCCAAAGGGTGCGGTAGCGATCCCCCAGAATGGCGTTGCCGGGGCGGGTATTGACCCCCAGCACCACGCCCACGGTCTGTGGTGCCGCCTGACGCAGCAGGGCCACCAGTTCCGTCTCGTAGGGGAGGCTTTCGCCGTTCACCAGCAGGCACACAAGGCTCTCACCCTTACAGTTGGTTCGCACATACAGGTGCCGCACCAGCCCCCGGCCGGTGGTCTCGTCGTATCCCGGCACATGATACTGCGCCAGATACTGCCGCAGGGCCGCCGCCAGTGCATCCGCCTGCGGCTTCTGGAGGAGGCAGTGCTCCACCTCCACCACTTGATGGCTGCGGGCCCGATAAAAGCCCACCCTGCCGTCGGCGGACACCGGGTACTGGCTCTTATTCCGGTAGCGCAGGGGCTGTGCGGCGCCCAAGATTTCCTCCACGGTCACGTCGCTGCCGCCCAATCGGGTCAGGGCATCCTGAACCCGCTGGCGCTTGGCCCACAGCTCCTCGGCGTAGTCCAGATGGCGGAAGTCGCAGCCGCCGCAGCGGCCATAGTAGGGACAGTCCGGCTCCTGCCGGTGGGGGGAGGTGCTATGGCGCAGGACCGGCTTGCCGAAGGCCACGTTTTTCAGCACCTTCATCACCAGAATGTCGCAGTCCTCGCCCCGGACGGCGTCGTGGACGAACACCACCTGCCCGTCGATGCGGGCCACGCCCAGCCCCTCGCTGGAGTAGCCCTCGATGGTACTGCGGTATATATGATTTTTCTCCAATGCGGGCATAGCGGCCCTCCTTTGATATGGGGATTTTCTTCTTATTTCCGACGGGTGACTTGGCGACTCCTTGCGAGATTGAGTGCCCATGGGCATTACGGATTCCCACGGCCAGTTTACGGACCGGCCGTGGGAATCATGTATTCAGAAAAGAATACCGTGGTGGAAGCCATACGTCTCAGCAGGGGCCCGTCGGCAGGGCGGTCAGGTCTCAGCGGTGACCATCCGGCAGCACCGGCTGGCCCAGACACCAAGCTCTCCATCTGCATGGACGCTGCCTCCTATCCGGCCATCGGCGGGCCGTTAAAACTCGAACTTCTCGATCAGCTTACGCAGCGACTCGGCAAAGGACGCCAGCGTCTTGTTGTCCCGGCCCTTGCTGCGGCGAATGAGGCCCAGCAGGGCATCGCCCAGCTGCACCAGCCGCTGATAGGCCGCCGTGGTGCGGGGTGCGCCCTCGAAAGCGGGCTTCTTCCGCTCCGGCAGGTAGCCTGCCTCCAGCTGGCGGCAGGTCAGCAGGTCATAGGACTCCGTATACTGGGGGGCGTGGGCGGCAAAGCCCAACTGCGTCACCGTCTGAGCAAACACCGGCGCCACCTCCCGGTCGCCGTGGACCACGAAAACGTGCTGGGGCTTGGGCTCCTTGAACTGGCTGATCCAATTCACCAGATGGTCGTGGTCGGCGTGGGAGCTGAGGCCCTGGAAATTCACCACCTTGGCCCGGACGGCTACCTCCTCACCGAACAGCTTCACACTGGGAGCGCCGTCCAGCAGGGTACGGCCCAGCGTACCGGGAGACTGGAAGCCCACGAACACGATGCTGCTCTCCGGCCGCCACAGGTTATACTTCAGGTGGTGCCGGATGCGGCCTGCGTCGCACATACCGGAGGCGGACAGGATCACCTTGGGGGTGCGGTCCATATTCAGCAGCTTGGACTCCTCCACCGTCTCCGTCAAGTGCAGGCCGGGGAAGCTGAACATATGGGTGCCGTCCTGCACCAGCGCCAGCGCCTCCTCGTCCAGATAGCCCCGCAGGTCGCCGCAGAAGATGGTGGTGGCCCGCTTGGCCAGAGGACTGTCCACATACACCGGGAAGTCCTTCACGGACTTCACCAGATTCTTATCCTTGATCTCCCGGATAAAGTACAGCAGCTCCTGGGTGCGGCCCACGGCGAAGGCGGGGATCACCACGTTGCCGCCCCGGCCCAGTGTCTCGTCGATGATCTGGGCCAGCTCGTCGGTATAGCTCCACACCTCCGTGTGGTTGCGGTTGCCGTAGGTACTCTCCATCACCACATAGTCTGCCCCGGTGAAGAACTGGGGGTTCCGGATGATGGGCTGATCCACGTTGCCGATATCGCCGGAAAAGACGATGGTCCTCGTCTCGCCGCCCTCGGTGAGGGTCAGGCGGATGCTGGCAGAGCCCAGCAGGTGGCCGGCATCGATGAACACGGCGTCTACACCGTCGCAGATGTGGATCTGCTGGCCGTACTCGCAGGTATCCATGAATTCCCGCACCCGCATGGCATCCTCCACCGTGTACAGCGGCTCCTCCATGGGGCGGCCCGCCCGCTGGTTCTTACGGTTTTTATACTCGGCGTCGCTCTCCTGAATATGGGCGGAGTCCTGCAACATGATATCCAGCAGATCCGCCGTCAGGCGAGTGGTGATGATACGGCCCTGAAAGCCCTGCTTGATCAGCAGGGGGATACGGCCGGAGTGGTCGATATGGGCGTGAGTCACCAGCACATAGTCGATCTGGCCCGGATGGAAGGGCAGGCTGGCGTTATCGATCTCGTCCCGGCCCTGCTGCAGGCCGCAGTCAATGAGGATACGCTTGCCGCCCACCTCCAGACAATGGCAGCTGCCGGTGACACATTGATCTGCTCCGTAAAAGCTCAGTTTCATGGCGTTGTTCCTTTCTTGTCCTTTCTTGCGGGCCGAAGCCCGGTTTTGTGTCTCCTCCGACGGGTCGTTCTATCTTGCTCTATTTTGTCTGTGTTTTATCCGGTTCACGGCGGCCCATGAGGTTCTGTCCCACCGTCCGGATGCCGTGTCCGGCGGACCGCAGGCTCTGCCCCGCCGCCTTCATCAGCTCATCCTTCACGTCGATGGCCAGCCGCCCGAATATCTCTGTCAGGATCTGCTTCTTTCTTTCGTCGGCTCCGGCATACTCCTTCCACAGGGCCGCCCAGCCGGAGAACCCGCCCTTACGCAGATCCTCGAAGGTCTTGGCACGGCCACCCATGGAGAGGATGCTGTACAGGGCGTCGCAGAAGGCTTCCCGGTCCTCCTGAGACACGGAGTCCAGCCACTCCCGCAGCACGTCGTCGGACATCTGCCCCAGCTGGGAGCGCTGGCCCAGATGCACAAACCGGTTCCCCATCACCTGCCACGACAGTGCCTCATGCTGCATGGCGGCGTGGCTGGTGCTGTCAATGACGTCGTAGTCCTCGGCGTGAACCAGCAGCACCCCCACGATGGAGGATTCCGGGATATAAGTGTGGAGCCGATCCTCCACCCGCCGGTAGGCGGGGGTATCCAGCAGGTCGGCGTGGAAGCCCGGCCCGTCGTTGTTATAGGCCGCCAGCAGGCGCTTGCCCTGAAGCTTCTCCGGCAGATGGACCGCCGCCCACGCCGCCAGATTCCCGCCCTTGGAGTGGCCACCGATGCGGTAGGGACGGTGCTTGCAGGCCCGGATCACCTCCTGAGCGTACTCCGTGGCACGGGCCTGTGCCGGCACCGTCTCCAGATAGCTCATGTTGAAGTTCTCCTTCCAGCCCACCAGACTGGTATCCGTCCCCCGATAGGCGATGAACACGCTGCCGTCCGGCAGCAGGAAGGACACGGCGGCAAACTGCATCTGCTTCGCCTCATCATTGCGGCTCTCAAAGGCGAACAGCCGGGTATCCCGGAACCGCTCCGTCTCCGCCGCCGCCCGCATCACCGGGATATAGTCCAGCGACGACAAGCCCAGCTGTTCATCCGCCGCTGTCAGCCGGGCGCATACGTCCCCGATGAGCATGGCGTCCTTGGGGTTCTTGCTCCACAGGCGGTCGATCTTCCGAAGGTTGATGTAGGCGATGATGCACAGCACCAGATTGTCCACCTCATTGAAGGGGTCCTGCTGCAACGTCAGATCTCCTCTCCACTGGAGATAGTCGAAAACCGTATATTCGTTCTTTCCGGCCATAGCTTCCCTCCTGCCCGTATAATGGTACAGGATAAAGTATACCACACTCCCACTCCCGGCGCAAGCAGAAGGATGACTTGTCTTTTTCCGGCAGCGGGAGTATAATGCGTCGTATCCTGTTTATTTCTGCGAGGAAGCTATGTATCGTGATATGACCCGTGGCAGCATCACACGGGGGCTGCTGCTGTTTGCCCTGCCCATGGCAGCGGGGGCCCGTGTGGCGCTGGCCTATGCGCCGGCGGGGCCGGTGGGCGTCAACGGCATCTGGGCCGCTATCCCTATCGGCTGGTTTCTGGCGGACGCCGTGGGATACGGCTACTACTTCCTCCGGCGCAGAGCGCTGCTCCCTGGGGAGAGAGAGACGGCTGATTCGAGGAATCAAAAAGAGCGGTGCGTCACCTATGAACTGCACCCCATTTGCTGGACAGTATGGTATACTGTCCAACAAATGGGGTGTGTTTATATGCCAAAGGGAATACCACAGAATCAAATTAAAACTAAACGGCCTGAGCCCTGTGCAGTACAGGATTCAGACCGTTCAGGCCGCTTAATTCTTGTTTTTGTCTAACTTTTGGGGGTCACTTCCGTGCGGGTGCGGCTCTTTTATTATTTTACTTCTTCAGGGCTTCTCACTACACGTCTTTAAGGGCCACTTTGAGAGAAACGCTTTTCTTCCGCTTCCCCGTCGTGCTTGTGCAGCTGCTTTTGCAGCACCGGGATCAGCTTGGCCATATCAATGGGCTTTGCCACATGGTCGTCCATGCCTACCTCCAGCGCCCGTTGACGGTCCTCGGCAAAGGCGTTGGCCGTGATGGCGATGATGGGGATATTGGCCCGCCACGGGTCCGTCAGCCGCCGGATCTTCTGGGTGGCCTCGTAGCCGTCCAGCACCGGCATCTGCACATCCATGAGGATGGCGTCATACATCCCCGCCGGAGCCTTCTCCAGCATTTCCAGACAGTGGGCACCGTTTTCCGCCCGATCCACCAGCAGACCCTCCTCGCCCATGAGCTCAGCGGTGATCTCGGCGTTAAGGTCGTTGTCCTCTGCCAGCAGGATACGCCGCCCGGCAAGGCCGGTCTTATCCAACCGCTCTGCGGCACGCTTGGGCACGGCATCCTCCTGTCGGGCCAGACGGCAGGGGATGTAGACGGTGAAGGTGGAGCCCTCCCCCAGCTTGCTCTGGATATCGATGCTGCCGTTCATCAGATCCACCAGCTTCTTCACGATGCCCATGCCCAAGCCGGAGCCCGCCACGCCGCTGACGGTGCTGGAGCGCTCTCTGGCAAAGGCTTCAAAAATATGCTGCTGAAACTCTTCACTCATGCCAATGCCGTTGTCCGCCACGGATAGTTCCTGCACGCACCAGCCCTCTCGGTCGCTGGGCAGCTGGCGGATGGTACAGCGGATATGTCCGCCATCGCCGGTATATTTGATGGCGTTGCTCACCAGATTCAGGATCACCTCCAAAATGCGGGAGGTATCCATATACAGATAGGGATTGGGCGTATGCTTCTCCACTGTCATGGTCTGGTGCTTACGCTCCAGCTCTGGCTGCACCATGACGACACAGGACTCAAAGATGCTGCCGGCCTCCACCGCCGTCTCCTCCAGCGTCACCTTGCCGCTCTCGATGCGGGAGAGCTCCAGCACGTTGTCAATGATGGAGAGCATTTTCTCGCCGCTGACCTGAATGTTCTTCAGGTAGCCCTGCAGCCGCTCTGGCTCCTGCCGGTGCTTCTCCGCCAGATCGGCATAGCCGATGATGGCGTTCATGGGGGTGCGGATATCGTGGGACATATTGAAGAGGAAGGTACTCTTAGCCTGATTAGCGGCATCGGCGGCTACCACGGCGTCCTGCAAAAGCACCTGCTGCCGGGCCTCCGCCATCCGCTGCCACCGCAGGTACAGGTAGATGCTCATGCTCAGCAACGCTGCCACCATACCGCTGGCCAGAGCCACACTTACGGTGGTCTGACTACTTCTCTTCAAAAATTGATAGGTGGTGTTCATGGCGATCTCCACGCACAGAGCACCCATGACCTGGCCATTTTCATCCTTCACCGGGTAGCAGGCCGTGAAAATGGGACCCCACGTGGTATCCACTACATCACGAGAATACACGGGCTCTCCAGACAGCGCCGTCTGGATATAGGGGGCCATCTCCTCCTCGATGCGGGTGCCGGGGTAGGCAAAGTCCTCCGCCCCCAGATCCAAACCGTCGATGAGGTAGACAGGCTGCCCGTCCTCCCCCAGCTTGGCGGTGTAGAGATACCGGGTGGAGTTCAGGGTCCGCAGCTGATTGAGGGTCTTTTGCAGTTCCAGATAGCGAGGCGAGGTCATGTCGCTCCAGATGGCGGGGTCGTCAAAAGCCGCCCGTGTGAACTCGTCGGACACCAGCCGGTGGATGGCATCGGCGCAGGTGGTATCACGGGTCAGCGCCGCCTCCAGCATATTGCGGCTGAAATTCTGATACAGCACATAGGTATACACCGAGATCAGCAGCAGGACCATCAGGAGCAGGAGGCCCACGGTGGCCCCCAGCTGCCGGAATTTCTTCGTCATAATACCGCCCTCATAGTTCCGCTTGCTTGCTTGCTTGCTTGCTTGCTTGCTTGCTTGCTTGCTTGCTTGCTTGCTTGCTTGCTTGCTTGCTTGCTTGGAAAGTTTAGCTTGCCTCTCCATGGCCTGTCAACCTCCATCGGCATACCGCTGCCCCTTTGACAAAAAGGGAGACTTATGCAGAAAAACAGCATAAGTCTCCACCCGAAATGACACTCACTGCACTTTTGCTTATGATACCACGTATCCCCATGGAGTGCAAGGAAAAAATGTAATTTCGCCCCATGTTTCTGCGGTAGCTCCGGCCATAAAAAAGGCGGCTTACGCCGCCTTTTTTCGTCTTTTATTCATAGTCCCACAGCAGGAACATGGGCTTGATGGCCACTACCTCGTCGTACTCCTCCTGCTCTACCTGCACGGAGGCGTTCAGGGCCTTCAGATCCTTTTTCATGACGTTCAGGGCCTCCTCAACGCTCTGGGCACGGCCCTCCCGCAGCACCCGGATCATCCGCTGCAGCACCACAGGGTGGGCGTACCGGGCCGGCACCGGGAAGTCCTCCGGCAGCAGGGCAGCCACGTCGGAGATGGAGCGCTCCCACTCCTGGGCGATGGCTTTCTTGTTGTTCTTGGCGGTAGGCAGCACATGGGCGCCGGAAAAGAAGAAGATGGCCGCCAGACCGAACAGGGCGAAGTACACGCCCACATTCTCGCCACGGATCAGGGCCATAATGCCGTACACCACGGCGGCGATGCCCGCTACGATGATGGCCAGCGCCACCCAGCGATAGGCGGGATTGCTGCGGTCATTGACCCGCTTGGCCTTAGCCGCCGTGGACAGCTTCGCCGTCTGCTCCGGGTACTCCTCCAGCAGCTGCTGGGCCTGCTCCAGTGTCTCCCGGGCGGCCTGCGCCTGCGGCGTCAGCTGCTTGAGATAGCGCTTGGCCTCCCGCTCGGCCTTCTCCCGCAGACGGCGCTCCGCCTCCACGCTGTGGCGGGGGATATCCGGGCAGACCCGTGCCATGTGGGCCAGCAGAAGGTCCACGTCCTCCTCGTGCTTGAAGTTGCACTGCTTCTGGCTGCCGTCGTCCAGCTCCACCACCAGATAGGGGATGGAGCCGAAGGCCCCCTTGCCGGTGAAGCCGCCCTTGCTCATGGCCACCCGCTTAAAGACACGGCGCACGGACTCCAGTGCCACATAGTACCGCCGGTCGATGAAGAAGCTGTTGAGATACAGCGCTTGCTCCCCCACGCCGCAGGGGCCGTAGCGCTTGCAGGACTTCTTGTCTGCCTTCAGCACCTCCGGCGGCAGAGTGGTGTTGCCCAGTTTCACAGGTGTAAACATCGTGTGTCCCTCCAAAGTGCGAAAAGCAGTGGGAGAGCGTGCCCCCCCCACTGCTTTGCATGAAAAGTTACTTGCCCAGCGTCTCATAGTGAGGCTGCGTATGGCGCTTTTTGATGGTATACAGGAAGATACCCAAGAACAGCGCTGCCACAGCGATACCAACGGGATACGCCACAGCGGTATTGTAGATGATGGTGCCGTCAGCGGCCTTGTGGTTGATAAGCTGGCCCAAGCACTCGTTGCCCAGCAAGAAGTAGGTGGCGGACACGGCGCTCATGAAGGTAGCGGGGACAGCCGTCAGCCAGTAGTTCTTCTTGTCATAGAACAGGTACATGGAGGCGGCCCACAGCACGATCATAGCCAAAGTCTGGTTGGTCCAGCTGAAGTAACGCCAGATGATGGTGTAGTCGATGGCACCCAGAGCATTACCCACGCCCAAAATAGCGCCGATACCCAGCACGGGCACACACAGCAGCAGACGGTTCTTCCACTTCTTCTGGTCCAGCTTGAACCAGTCGGCCAGCACCAGACGGGCGCTGCGGAAGGCCGTATCGCCAGAGGTGATGGGGCAGGCGATCACGCCCAGCATGGCCAGAGCCACGCCGACCTTACCCATGGTCTTGACACACACATCGTAGATGGCGGCAGACTGACCGTTGGCCAGAATCTCGGCCAGTCCGGTATTCAGGCCACCGGTGACCTCATACAGGGCGCATCCGGCAGCGGCCCACACCAGCGCAATGATACCCTCGGAAACCATGGCGCCGTAGAACACGAAGTGACCCTGCTTCTCGCTCTTCATGCAGCGAGCCATCAGGGGGCTCTGGGTGGAATGGAAGCCGGAGATAGCACCGCAGGCCACGGTGATGAACATGAAACTCCACACGGGCGTTCCCTTGGGATGCATGGAACGGAAGTTGGTCCACAGCTCGGGAATGGTGTACTCAGGCTTGACAAAGATACCGATGATCACGCCCACCGCCATAACGATCAGGCAGATACCAAACAGGGGATAAATCTTGCCGATGATCTTGTCGATGGACAGGAAGGTGGCGATGAAGTAATAGACCAGCACGATGATCAGCCAGAACAGCGTGGTGGTGACGATACCGTTGGAGCCGCCGTTCTTGAACAGGGTGACGATCAGGCCGGCAGGGCCAACAGCAAACACCGTACCCACCATAATCAGCAGCACCACGCTGAACACACGCATGACGTTCTTCATGAAGCCGCCCAGATAGATGCCGGAGATCTCGGAGATGGAGGCACCGTTGTTGCGCTCGCTCATCATACCGGAGAAATAGTCGTGGACGCCGCCAGCGAAGATGGTGCCGAAGGTGATCCACAGGAACACGATGGGGCCCCACAGAGCACCCTGCAAAGCGCCGAAGATGGGACCGAGGCCCGCAATGTTCAGCAGCTGGATCATGAACAGCTTCCACTGGGGCAGGACCACATAGTCCACGCCGTCGTTGATCTTTACGGCAGGCGTTTCACGGTCGTCGGGGCCGAAGGTGTTCTCCACGACCTTGCCGTACAGGAAGTAGCCGCCGATCAGCAAAGCAAGACAGATCAGAAAACTAATCATATTGTCTCCTCCTTACACAATGACACAAAAGGTTTTCCCGGCTGCAGTCCGGGTGCGGCACGGGGGAACTCCCGCTCCGCAGGTACATTTTTTCGCACAAATATAACGGCCATTACTGACAGAAAACGTTTCCGCCTCCGTCATACGACATTATCATATCTCTTTTGTGAAAAAAGTCAACAATCAGAATCGACAAAAACATCACAAAATTTTTTTGCAATTTTCACAGAAAATTCACGTTTTGCTTATTACCGGTAACGATACCGAAAACTCAGAAATCACTGTTTTCCTTGAAATATGGTACTTTTTGGCTACCTTGGTTTCCCCTGACACGTTATTTCGTTTCGTTGAATGAAATTATTTAAATTCCGTCATATGCTCTGCCGTTCGGAATAGCCGACGTCTGTTCGCAGATTTTTCGGGGTTATGCCGGGATGCAGAGGGTCTTCCGGATGGTACAACTCTTGCTCCCATCAGGGGTCTTTTCGTTGTGTGCTTCTGTTCAGCAAGGCTGGAAATATGATAACAATTTGAAATATATGCATCGAATTATACGGTTTGTTTTCGCCGTACGGCAACTCATGCAAAGGTATTACGGGTTCCCACGGTCGGTCTGCGGACTGATCGTGGGCATGACAGTGCTATATTTATGTTGATAGCCTTCAGCAGCCTATGATGCTTTTCGCTTTTATTGTCTCCTGCGGGTAACTTCGATGGGAACGTGCCTCCGGCGGCCCGCTTTTCCCAGCAGCCGGAAAAGTGGGCTATCGGAGGCAAGGGAAAAATCTTCTGAACAAAACAGCCTCCCCGCAGCAAAAGAGGGACACGCCCGCCAGCGTGTCCCTCTTTTGTCCCTTCCATCGAGATCTTCTATCCAATATTCCGCCTATCAGTGCCGGGACACACGGTCCCAGTTCTCCGGATCCTCGTACAGCAGCTCAATGTCCTCCATATACTCCGAATCCAGTGGGTTGTCCAGCGCCGCCCGAGCCTCGTACTGCTCCAGCATCCGCCGGGACTTCTCCGGCGGCTGAACCGTACCGGCGCCGGCGATGCAGCCGCCAGGGCAGGCCATGCCCTCCAGCAGATAGCCGTCGTATTTGCCGGACCGGGCCACCCGCAGCATCTGGCGGCAGGCCCGCAAGCCCGCAGCGTACACCGTCTTGACCTCCCGATCCGGATTCTTGGTCTGGATCACCTTCTCCACGGCCTTAGCCACGCCGCCGGAGGCAGCAAAGCCCACGCCGGGAGCCGACGCCTTATAGTGAGCCTCCGTATCAGGGATTTGGGAGAAGTCGATATCCTTGGCGGCGAACATTCCCCGCAGCTCCTCAAAGGTCAGCACGAAGTCCACCTCGCTGCGGACGCTGCGGCGGCTGGCCTCCAGCTTCTTGGCGGCGCAGGGGCCAATAAAGGCGATCTTGCAGTCGGGGTGCTTCCGCTTCTGGAGTCGGGCCGTCAGCACCATGGGGGTCATGGTCATGGAGATGTACGGTGCAAAGCCGGGGAACTCCTTCTTGGCCATGACGGACCATGCCGGGCAGCAGGAGGTTGCCATAAAGGGCTGTCTGGCGGGGACGTGCTCCATGAACTCCTCCGCCTCCTCCACGGCGCAGAGGTCGGCGCCCACCGCCACCTCCTCCAGTCCTTCGAAGCCCAGCTGCTTCATGGCGGTGAGGATCTGTCCGGGAGTGACCTTTTCACCAAACTGGCCCCAGAAGGCCGGGGCGATGATGGCGATGACCTTCTCCCCCTTCTTGATGGCGTGGATCAGCTGGAAGATCTGGCCCTTGTCCACAATGGCGCCGAAGGGGCAGTTCACCAGACACTGGCCGCAGTTGACGCATTTTTCATGGTCGATGTCCGCCCGGCCATACTGGTCCTTGCCGATGGCGTTCATGCCGCAGGCCTCCTGACAGGGCCGCAGGAATTTGATGATGGCCTGATAGGAGCAGGCCTCCTTGCAGCGGCCGCACTTGATGCATTTGGTCTGATCGATGCGGGCCCGGCCATGCTCCAGCTCGATGGCGCCCTTGGGGCAGGACTGATAGCAGTGCTTGGCCAAGCACCCCTGACAGGCCTGCGTCACCTCGTAGTGGGTGTCCGGGCAGGCGTGACAGGCGTACTTGATGATGTTGATCAGCGGTGGATCGTAGTACTTTTCGGAGATGGCGCTAGCCTCCACGCCGTCGGAGATCATGTTCTCCTCCGTCACGTCCCGCAGCGGCAGACCCATGGCCAGCCGGATGCGCTCACCAACGATGGCCCGCTCCAGAAAAATGGATTCCCGATAGGTCCCCACCTCACCGGGGATGATCTCATAGGGCAGCTTCTCCATGCGGGAGCAGTAGTCCCCACCCTCATAAGCCAGCTTTGCCACAGCGGCAAAGACCTGCTTACGCAGTGCCTCCACGTTGCAGTACAAATTTCTCATGTGTTCCCTCGCTAAGTTCCCGTTAAGTTCCAAATGCATCATGCTCTGCCGACAGCCCGGCACTTTTCACGCATATTATAGCAGATGTCCTCCATTCTTGGCAATAGAAGCTTCTGTTTTATTATTAAAATAATAAATAATCATTACAGCCTGAATATCCCCTCTTGACGGCCCTGCTGCCAGCGTGGTAAGCTAATCCATACCATGGATACAGAAAAATTCTCCCCTATGGAGGTGCCGCTATGGACATTCGGGAATATACCTCCCCCACCCTGCAGGTGGC
>OOCP01002573.1_pt1 | contig 15038 bp, 12 predicted proteins | sample 1671511 | NCBI WGS metagenome assembly OOCP01 (sample SAMN06348164, study PRJEB24527) | human gut metagenome | biome: human gut; feature: ankylosing spondylitis patient; material: feces | host: Homo sapiens | place: China | collected 2015-10 | reverse complement strand
TTATATTCTTGACAAGCTGGAATTTTTGATAGCACAAAAATATATTAAGGGGACTTTTGAAAATGGAACTGAATATACTATAGTTTCAGTGGCTCTTAATCTGCCTAAGGAAGTGACAAGGCTTTTGCAGGCATTTGATTTTACTAAGAAAAATCCAAAACTTTTGTATATAAATACATCAGACGAGCTGATTTCCTTAGAAGATACGATTTATCTTACTTTTTTGCATTTGCTCGGTTTTGATGTTGCTTTATTTGTGCCTACGGGTTACAATATGGAAAAATATTTCAATTTGAAACTTATGGAAGAACATCAGCTCGGTGACTATATATATGATATTCAGATACCGGACTGGGAAAGTATTCCGTTAAGTTTGCACACATCATGGCGTGACAGGTTGTTCAGGCATGGTTGAGAAAATAAAAACAGATATTTATTTCTGAGCAGGCAGTTTGCAGAAGTTTGTGAAAATAGACTGTTAAAAAATAGATATTAACTAAACAAAAGTTTAAGATGAGAACTAAAAGCTGAAAGTGAGGGACGCATCTTGAATGAAAGTCAAGAAGATTGATAGTCAAAAATATTAAGGAGGACAAGTATGGGACTTGATTTTGGAAAAAAAGAACCGGCAGCAGTTCAGCCGGCAGTTCAGAATGAGATTGAAGCGGTCGATGTTTATGATATTGTCGAGGATAGAAAGCAGATGAACAACGAGCTTGTGGGTTCAGATGAGGTTGATGCACTTGTCAGCACTATCGAGGTAAACAACCTTGAAACGATAGTGTCTTTTGGTGCTGAGGCAGCAGATGAGATTTCAAAGGCTTCTGATATAGTTCTTAACAGTATGAGCATGAGCCAGATTGATGAGTCGAGCGAGATGCTCAATGCACTTTCAAAGATAATGTCAAAGTTTGATATTGACGAGATTAGGGAGGACAAGGGACTTTTTAATAAGTTATTTGGAAATCTGAGAAAGCAGCTTGAAAAAATCTTACAGAAATATCATACAATGGGTGATGAGGTCGACAAGATATATGTTCAGCTTAAGCAGTATGAGAGTGAGATAAAACAGTCAAACAGAAATTTAAACCAGATGTTTGATGCAAATGTTGGTTATTATCATGAACTTGTCAAATATATTCTTGCCGGTGAGCAGGGATGCAGGGAACTCGAAAATTATATTGCACAGAGACAGCAGGACTATGAAAATACGGCTGACAATGCCATTCAGCTTGAAATTTCAAGCCTTAATAATGCGTTGATGATGCTTGAGCAGAGAACACAGGATTTAAGGACTGCAGAGAATATTGCCATGCAGTCAATTCCTATGATTAAGACGATGGAGTACAGCAACATGAATCTTGTCAGAAAGATAAATTCTGCATTTATCGTCACATTACCTGTATTTAAGCAGGCACTTGCACAGGCTATTATGTTAAAGAGACAAAAGATACAGGCAGAGGCAATGTCTGAACTTGACAAAAAGACAAATGAGATGCTTATAAAAAATGCAAAGAATACTGTTGAGCAGTCAAAGATGACGGCAAAACTTGCATCGGGCAGTTCAATAAAGATAGATACGCTTGAGAAGACATGGAGAACCATTGTAAACGGTATTGACGAGACAAGAGCTATTCAGGAAAATGCCAGAAAACAGCGTATTGATGATGCAGCAAGACTTGACCAGATTAAGAAAGAGTTTATGGAAACATATGGCGGTGCTGTTAAGCGTTAATAAAAACTTAAGTATTAGATAAATACTTTTAGTGTTATACTTATATTAATGAAATTTTTACATTTAAAAAGAGGAGGAAATGAGTTATGCCAATTAATTTATCAAAAGGACAGAAAGTAGATCTTACAAAAGGAAATCCTGGACTTAAAAATGTTATGGTAGGTCTTGGATGGGATGTTAATGCATTTGATTCGGGGGCTGACTTTGATCTTGATGCAGCCGCATTTATGGTAGATTCAAATGGTAAATGCCCGACAGAAAAAGAGTTTGTATTTTATGGAAATCTTGAACATCCATCAGGTGCTATAAAGCATATGGGTGACAACCGGACAGGTGACGGTGAGGGCGATGATGAGCAGATAGAGGTAAATCTTGCTGATATTCCTGCAAATATTGAAAAAATCGCATTTACGGCAACAATTTATGATGCAGAGACAAGGAGACAGAATTTCGGTCAGGTGTCAAATGCTTATATAAGACTTGTCAATGTTGAGACTAATGAGGAGATTATAAGATACGACCTCGGAGAAGACTTTTCAATCGAGACGGCAGTGGTAGTTGGCGAGATATACAGACACAACGGAGAGTGGAAGTTCAATGCGATAGGAAGCGGTTTCCAGGGGGGGCTTGCTGCACTTTGCGGACACTATGGAATTGAGGTTGCCTAAAAAGGAGGTATGGAATGTCAATAAGCTTAAAAAAAGGGCAGAAGGTAAGCCTTACAAAGGAAAGTGCCGGTCTTTCAAATGTACTTGTAGGTCTTGGCTGGGACGCTGTGGAGAGTAAGAAAGGTTTTCTTGCATCACTATTTGGAACACAGGCAGCCGACATAGATTGTGATGCGACTGCAATCCTTTTAAAGGACGGAAAGTTCTGCGATAAGAATGATGTGGTTTATTTTGGAAATCTCGAACATAAATCAGGGACTGTAAGGCACATGGGTGACAATCTTACAGGTGACGGTGAGGGTGACGATGAGCAGATACTTATAGACCTTTCAAAAGTTCCTGCTGAGTATGACAGGATAGTCATTGTGGTAAATATTTATGACTGTATAAAGAGAAAACAGGAATTTGGTATGATAAAAAATGCATTTATAAGAATAGTTGACGGAAAAACAAACAGGGAAATGTGCAAATACGACCTTTCAGAGGACTATTCGGGAATGACTGCGATGATATTTGGAGAAATCTACAGACATAACGGAGAGTGGAAGTTCAATGCCATAGGTCAGGGGACAAAGGATACAAGTATCAGTGAATTATGCAGACATTATAAGTGACAGGGCATATGCTGAAAGTCAGAAAAAGTTTATTTTAGAAAGAATTGATAGCAGGTAATTCCGTGATGCTTTAAGAAAGTATTGCGTGAATATAAAAAAGAGAGGAAATTTTCTAATCATGATTGAAATAAGGAACAAGGACAGCCTTAAAAAAGGCTTGTCCGGTGAACAGGCAGCTAAGAGTAAAGCGGAGTTTGGAACAAATGAGCTTGCAAAAAAACAACAGGAGTCATTATTATCAATGTTTATAGGAGCATTTGATGATATATGGATAAAAGTTTTATGTTTTGCACTTCTGCTTAAAATTGTGCTTGCGGTACTTGGTGTTATATTTCCGGCTATTTCAGGCGGAAACGATGCAATAGAAATCGTGAGTATCATTCTTGCAATAGCACTTGCAACGGGCTTTTCAACATTGTCGGAGTACAGAAACAGTTCAAGAAGTGAAGCTTTGCAGGAGGAGTACAGTAAAACTTTTGCAAAAGTAATGAGAGACGGAAAACTTTTAAAGATTTCTACAAATGAAATCGTAAAAGGTGATACGATACTTATACAGGCTGGTGACAAAGTACCGGTTGACGGACTTATTTTTGACGGTCATGTTAAAGTCTCTCAGGCGGCATTAAACGGTGAGTCAAGAGATGAGTCAAAAGTGGCAGCAGACAATATGGATGATGCAGAGTCGACAGATTATTCATCAGAAAATAAAGTGTTTATGGGTTCTGTAGTTACAAGCGGTGAGGCTTATATGGTGGCAACTGTTATAGGCGATGCTTCAGAGCTTGGTAAGATAAATAAGGCACTTACAGATAATGAGGAAGAGGAAAGAAAAGACACTTCAAGCCTTAAACTTGAGGTAGTAGCTGCAGGTATCGGTAAACTCGGTGTCTCAGCAGCAGCCATAGCAGGTGTTTTACAGGTAGTGTTAAATATCGTAAGAGCGAATGAAGCAATTACTCCGGTATTTGTTATTTTGCTTGTTGCGGAGGCAGTGATGCTTATGGCTTCTATCGTTATCATGGCTGTTCCGGAGGGACTTCCGATGATGAACAGTCTTGTGCAGTCAATGAATACTGAGTCAATGTATAAAAAGAATATTTTAGTAAGCCACAAAGCTGCATTTTCAGATTCCGCTTATATGAACCTTTTGTTCAGTGATAAAACAGGTACTATCACAGAGGGAAATCTCTCTTTGGTAGAATTTATCACAGGTGATGGAGAGATTGCTGATAAACTGTTAAATGCTGACTTTATGGATGCGATAACAGTCAATAACCTTGCTAAAGTATCAGAGGGAAAGGCTATCGGAAGTAACAACATGGACAGGGCACTTCTTTCTTATGCTCTTGCCAACAATGCAAAGCCGGATGAGGATGAAATTGAAAAAAGAGTTAAAGAAAATAATGGATTTGACTCTGAAAAGAAATGTGCCATCGTGGAACTTAACGACGGTGTAGTTTACTGGAAAGGTGCAACAGAGCAGATAATTGATGACATTACCCACTATGAGACAGCAGACGGAAGCATAAAAGAGTTTACTGCTGCTGACAAAGAAAAGGTTATAAAACAGATGGAAGCACAGGCTAAGCGTACTATGAAACTTTTATCTGTTGCAAAGATAGCAGATGGAAAGAAAATACTTCTTGCAGTATTGTGTCTCAGGGATAATGTCAGAAAAGATGCAATCGAGACAGTTGAGGTGCTTAACGGTGCCGGAATACAGGTTGTCATGGTGACAGGTGATGCTGAGGAGACAGCGACAGCTATCGCAAAAGAAGCCGGTATTCTCGTGGATGAGAAGAACGATGTTGTTCTCACACATGAAGAACTTGAAAAAATGTCAGATGAGGAGCTTAAGAAAGAACTTCCACATCTTAAGGTTGTAAGCCGTGCAAAGCCTCTCGACAAGAAGCGTTTAGTATCTATCGCACAGCAGCTTGACAATGTTTGTGGTATGACTGGTGACGGTGTAAATGATGCACCTGCGTTAAAACAGGCTGATATAGGATTTGCTATGGGTGACGGAACTGCAGTTGCACAGGAAGCCGGTGATGTAGTTATTCTTAATAACAGTCTTACTTCAATAAAAGACTGCGTACTTAACTCAAGAACAATGGCAAAATCAGTCGGCAAGTTCCTTATTTTCCAGCTTACGGTAAATATAAGTACACTTCTTATGAACATCCTTGCACCTATACTTGGCTGGACAGAGCCATTTTCAATCGTGCAGATATTGTGGATAAACCTCATAATGGATACGCTTGCAGCAATGGCATTTGGTGGCGAACCTATTCTTAACAGATATATGGACGAGAAGCCTGCAAAGAGAACTGACAATATCCTCACCGGGTATATCAAGTCAGCAATAGGAGTCAGTGCTATATTTATCACATTAGGTTCAATACTGATACTTGAAAATGTGGGCGGTATAACATCATTTGTAATGCCTGAAGGATGTAAAAATCCTGAACTTTACGAAAAGACATTTATGTTTGCCTTCTTTATCTATTCGATAATATTAAATAGTTTAAATACAAGATCTGAGAGATTTAATCTCTTTGAGCATATAAGCGAGAATAAAAATTTTGGGCTTGTAATGGGAGCAATATTTGTATTGCAAACAATTATCATTCAGATAGGCGGTCCGGTATTTGATACAACGATGCTCAGCGTAAAAGCACTTGTTGTGTCAATGTTGCTTGCTGTGCTTATTATCCCGGTAGATATGATAAGAAAGCTGATAGTACGAAAATAAATAACAGAATGAGTGAAAGAAGGGGTTGTGCTTGACTATTCCTACAATAATCTGCCTTGTTGGGGTGGAATTATGTGCTTTATCACTTATATTAAGAAGCAGGAAATAGAGAGAAACAAGTGATGATGTTGAAATAAAGAAAATAGCTTAACAACTTGGCATATTTAGAAGTATGTGGGTGCGGTACCGGATGTGCCGCACCTCAAATTTTTGTCTAACAGATATTTAATTTATGATATACAGGAGAAATTTATGGATAATATATATGTAAACTATCTTTTGACAGCATTGATATTGACTTTTGCAATACCGGGTGCGGGAGTTGTCATAGAGCAGTTTGTAAAACTTCTTTATTCGGTGACAGCAGCCTTTCTTGGCGACAGTTTCACCTATTTTATATTTAACAGACTGACTTTTATAGGAGTATTCCACCATGAACTGTCTCATGCCCTGCTTGCAACGGTTACGGGAGCGAAAGTTACCAAAATAGTATTCTTTCATCCTGACGGTGACAGGCTCGGATATGTCGAGTATGTGACAAGGGGAAATATAATAATGAGGTCAATTCAGCAGGCATTGGCTTCGATAGCACCGGTATTCTGCGGTGCGTTGACAAGTGCGGGTATTTATTATTATCTTACTGCTTATGGTGCGGCATTAGCGGTATGGCAGACTGTACTTTTGTGGTATGTATTTATTTCAATCATATTACATATGACTATGAGCAGACAGGACTTTAAAGGACTGTATCGTGGCATACCGGTTGTGTACCTGATAGTATTTGTCATTGTATATATTTGTAAATTTACATTATTTTAATTTTAGTAACAGTTCAGCCACAAAAATATAATCGGTAATAAATGAGGGGCTGTTACTATTTTTAAGGCTGAACTGTTGCCAATATTGATAATATGGTGATTTTTTGCTATAATAAAAAAGATTGTGCATAGTTAAATGCAGTTACTGTTCCCTTATAGGAGAGGTGACATTATCTTATTTTAAGCATTTGCGAAATGCATATAATGTGTGCAATTAACACAACCTAAAATTAGTTTCGCAATTACTTATTAGCTTATTTTAAAAGGAGGATACAGATAAAATGAAGAAATTAGAGGACTATGTAAGATGTATTCCGGATTTTCCAAGCAAAGGCATAATGTTTCGTGATATTACATCAGTGATACAAGATCCGGACGGGCTTAAACTTGCTATTGATTCCATGATAGAGGCTGTCAGGGATGTTGATTTTGATGTTGTTGTCGGTACTGAATCAAGAGGATTTATTTTCGGTATGCCTATTGCATATGCACTCGGCAAAGGATTTGTTCCGTGCCGCAAAAAGGGCAAACTTCCATGTGAGACAGTTACAGCATCGTATGCCCTTGAATATGGAACGGCTGAGATTGAAATTCATAAGGATGCAATAAAGCCGGGGCAGAAGGTTCTTCTTGTGGATGATCTTATCGCAACAGGCGGAACTATTGAAGCCTGTGCAGGGCTTGTCGAGGAACTCGGCGGTGAAGTAGTTAAGATTTTATTCCTGCTCGAACTTGCCGGTCTTAAAGGAAGAGAAAAACTTGCTAAGTATGATGTGACATCATTGATTACATATGAGGGAAAGTAGAATACAAAAAAGGAGACATAATTATTTATGTTAAATAAGTTATTTAAGTTAAAGGAAAATAATACAAATGTAAAGACCGAAGTTATAGCCGGTCTTACTACATTTATGGCTATGGCATATATACTTGCCGTAAACCCAAACATTCTGAGCGGCACGGGAATGAACCGTGATGCGGTACTTCTTGCGACAGCTATTGCATCATTTATCGGTTGTATGGCTATGGCACTTCTTGCAAATTATCCATTTGCACTTGCACCGGGTATGGGACTTAATGCATATATGGCAGGAACAGTTTGTGCAAATATGGGATATTCATGGAAAGTAGCACTTCTTGCGGTATTTGTAGAAGGTCTTATATTTATCGTGCTCTCGCTTACAAATGTGCGTGAAGCTATATTTAATGCAATTCCGTCTTCACTTAAAAAAGGTGTAAGTGCAGGTATCGGTTTATTCATTGCATTTATCGGACTTCAGGGTGCAAAGATAGTAGTAGCTGATGATTCTACACTTCTTACTTATGTCAGATTTACAAAAAATTTCCATACTGTAGGAATTGGAGCATTACTTGCACTTGTCGGATTGTTTATAACAGTTATTCTCTATGCAAAAAATGTTAAAGGTTCTATTCTTATCGGAATATTAAGTACATGGATACTTGGAATGTTGTGCCAGCTTGTCGGAATTTATGTTCCGAATCCTGACACCGGATTTTATTCATTATATCCTACACTTAAGATGATAGATATTACAGCTATCGGAGATACATTTGGACAGTGCTTTAAAGCAGATTTTTCAAGCATCAGAATCCTTGATTTTATCGTTGTACTTTTTGCATTCCTCTTTGTAGATATTTTTGATACACTTGGAACACTTATCGGCGTATCAACAAAAGCAGGTATGCTCGATGAAAACGAAAAACTTCCAAGAATCAAGCCTGCACTTCTTGCCGATGCTATCGCAACATCAGTCGGAGCTGTTCTTGGAACATCAACAACTACAACATATGTTGAGTCATCAGCCGGTGTACTTGCAGGAGGACGCACCGGACTTTCGGCAGCAGTAACGGGTATTATGTTCCTGCTTGCGATAATCTTCGCACCTATATTTACTGCAATTCCTTCATTTGCTACTGCACCTGCACTTATCTTTGTAGGTTTCCTTATGATTTCATCAATCATAAGTGTAGATTTTACAGACCTTACAGAGTCAGTACCGGCATATCTTGCACTTCTTGCAATGCCGCTTATGTATAGCATTTCAGAGGGAATCGCACTCGGTGTTATATCATATGTAGTTATCAATGTATTTTGTGGAAAAGCAAAGAAAGTTAAACCTTTAATGTATATACTTGCGGTATTGTTTGTATGTAAGTATATATTCCTGTAGAAACAGGGAAAAAGGTATCGTAGTCAAATAGCATCAGTTAGGGTCAAAATACCTTTTGCCCAACATAATAGCACATTATACTATTGATTTGTCGACAGTATGTCAGATAAAAAAACGCAGTTTTGTGAATTGAGTTTCATAAAGCTGCGTTTTTTGTTTTGCCGAAAAAAAAGAACCGCTGGAGAAAGCGGTTCTAACAGTCAAACTTTCGTTTGACTGTTTGGAGAAGGTATGAAAAAAATTTAAGCACTTATCAAATGATTTTGTTTCATTTGATAAGTTTATATTATCGTGGAAGTGTGAACCTGTAATGTTTTAAATGTGAAATATATGTTAATAAATGTGAACAAATAAAGTTAATTGGGGAGAGTTTGTGGAAACAGGATGAAAATACGGAAAACCCAGCAATTTTAACATTATCAGGCAGGCAGCAGAGAGGGGGCAGATATCTGATTAGCTATGTCAGGGGATTTTTTGGCTGAAATATTATATGTATATAATTATGAAATACCTGAATATCAGGGGATTGCAGTGTGTGAAAACGATTTCAAATATTATTGTTGTCCTAGGGAAAGAGTATGAATATAATGTAAGTGGGAAAAGACAAACGTTGTTCATAGAGTACATCCTTAAGTAAGAAAGGAAAAAATCATGTCAATCAAGAAAATAGCAGAGAGAGCAGGTGTATCGGCTTCGACTGTTTCACGCGTGCTCAACAATCCAAATTATAAATGTTCATCTCCCAAGCTTCGTGACAAAATCTGGAAGATTGCGATAGAGCTTAATTACACCCCAAATACTGCTGCAAGAAATCTAAAGATGGGAGTTAAGGAGAAGGAAGAAAAAGTCTATTATGTAAGTGTTCTTATGACACGAATGGAAAAGGCAACGGCAGATCCGTTTTTTAATGAATTGCTTCGGGTGATAGAAAGTGAGATACATAAACAGGTTGCAATATTGACAAAGGTCTGGTATATGCCTGTTTTTTCAAATGATAAAAAATGCCGTCATGAGGATCTTAATCTGCTGGTAGATAAAATGTATGATGAGCTTGAGCAGAAATGTGACGGTCTTATAATCATTGGTAAATGTAATAAAGACGCATTGAAAAAACTCAATAACAAATTTAAAAATGTCGTTTCGGTAAACCGTAATTCAACAAATTATGAGGTTGATGAGGTTTTGTGTGACGGAAAGAAAGTTGCCATGATGGCAGTAGAATATCTTATATCACTAGGGCATACAAGTATAGGTTATGTTGGTGACTGCTACAATGAAGCGAGGTATCGTGGGTATCTTGAGGCATTGCACAGACATGACATAGACCCGGAGGCAGATTATATAGTACAGACCGGGCAGACAGAAGCGGAGGGGTTTGCGGCAATGCAGAAATTTATGCAGTCGGAGGACAGACCGACAGGAATATATTGTGCAAACGATATAACGGCTATCGGGATGTTAAAATTCCTTGAAACAAATAAAAACAGGTATTATATTCCATCTATAATAGCAAGTGATGATATAGAAGAAGCACAATATACAAGACCTATGCTCACAACAGTAAGACTTCCTAAAGAGGAGATGGGGAAGTTTGCATTATATCTTCTAGTTGACCGTATGCGTGGAGGACATAAAAGTGTTGTCAGGACAGAGCTTGAGGGAAAACTTATGGTACGAAACAGTTGTGTAGGGACTGATGAGGGTGGATGGAGTGATTATTGTATATAGATATAAAATTATTGTGTTGACAGCTACTTTCTTATAAGATAGAAAATAATAGATATTCTAAAGGAGAAGTTCAACATTTTACTGATATTATAAGGTCAACAGCTCATTTAATAATAGAGTAAAAAAGAATAAAAAACTACCCCATCTGTATAATGAAAATATTCAAAACATAGATGGGGGTTAATTTTTAGAAAACAGTTTTATATCGTAATATCAATATTTGCACCGAGTTCCGGATTGACAGACCTTTCCATAGCAGAACGATTCATCATGTCGATAAGACCGGCTCCGCTTTCTTTCATTGTATCTAGACTTTTTGCAAGAACCGCGGTTTCAACATTATTTATTACATCTGCCTGTGATATGCCCATAGAGAGTGCTGCAATATCCATAGAAATCCCTCCTTTTCATTTTGACCTATTGACCTATTGGTCTGTTTTTAGATTATAACTTTGAAAAATTTCTTTCTAAAATAATTATACCATAGTTTGATGAAGATTAACAGTTCTGCCATAAAAATACTGTAAACAACTTGCACTAATTATAAACTTAATGTATAATAGCCGATGCGGGGGAGCTTGTGCGTGAAACAGGCTGAGAGTAGATTGCGTATCTTAACCCTTATAACCTGATGGATAATGCCAGCGTAGGAAGTTGTCGGTATAGATTTGCAATGATTTATGTTGAGAATATGCATGGTAGTTATGTATATTCTTTTTTTGTGGCTTTTGATATGATGTAGCACGATTATAGGAAATTGCGAAACTGATATTCTGCGATAGCAGTTAATAGTGTTACGAGCAGGCAGTGGAACGGATTGTCAATATCCGTTTGACTCAGGCAGATTGGTGATAGTTTCGCTGATACCGAGAGTACATAAATAAAAAAAAGGAGGACATAAATTTGAAAACAGCATTAACAATAGCAGGAAGTGATTCAAGCGGTGGAGCAGGAATTCAGGCTGATATAAAAACAATGATAAGCAACGGAGTATATGCGATGAGTGCGATAACTGCACTTACGGCACAGAATACTACGGGTGTGACTGCTATCATGGATGTGACACCTGAATTTTTAGGAGAGCAGATTGACGAGATATTCACGGACATTTACCCTGATGCGGTAAAGATAGGAATGGTATCGGCAAGCGGACTTATAGAAAAAATCGCAGATAAACTCATAGAGTATAAGGCAAAAAATATAGTTGTTGACCCCGTTATGGTTGCGACAAGCGGTGCAAAACTCATAACTGATGATGCGATAAGTACATTGAAGAAAAAACTGCTTCCGATAGCAACAGTTCTCACACCAAACATACCTGAGGGTGAAGTTTTATCAGGAATGAAGATTGAGAATGAAAATGACATGGTAGAAGCGGCAAAGTTTATAAGTGAAAAATTTGACTGTGCAGTGCTTATGAAAGGCGGTCATCAGATAAATGATGCAAATGACCTTTTATATAGAAATGGTGATTACAAGTGGTTTACGGGAAAGAGGATAGACAATCCTAATACTCATGGAACCGGATGTACTTTGTCAAGTGCCATAGCATCAAATCTTGCAAAAGGATATGACCTTGATAAGGCGGTACTCAGGGCAAAGGATTATATATCAGGAGCACTTGCGGCAATGCTTGATCTTGGAAAGGGAAGCGGACCTATGAACCACGCATTTGCGTGTGACAATGAATTTATGAAGTAAGGGTCAAAATTGCGTAGCAATGGAGCAATCCGTTATATTTGAAAGAGTTTATACTATATTAAATGTCATAAGCTCCTTGTTTATGATATGTAAAGTTGCAAAAACAAAATATAGTTTATTGGGAGTTTCACAAATATTTATATAAGATAAGAAGAAAAGAAATAATAAGAAGTAAGAAAGAGGAATTAAATGGAAAACAAGGGAAGAACATCATTATTTGAAAACGGACTTATATGGTTTGGAGCCGGACTTTCGATAGCCGAGATACTTACGGGAACATCGTTTGCATCGCTCGGTTTTGGCAAAGGAATACTTGCTATCATAATCGGTCATATTATAGGTTGCCTTATGCTTTTTTGTGCAGGAATCATAGGTGGAAAAGAAAGAAAAAGTGCAATGGATACTGTTACTATGAGTTTTGGTGCGGATGGAAGCAAATTTTTTGCATTTTTAAATGTGCTTCAGCTTGTGGGATGGACTTCTATTATGATCTATGATGGAGCACTTGCAGCAAATGGAATATTTAATACAGGAAACTGGGTGTGGTGTCTTGTAATCGGTGCTCTTATTATTCTCTGGGTTGTGATTGGAATAACAAATCTTGGAAAAATAAATACTGTTGCAATGGCTGCATTATTTATTCTTACTATAATAATGTGTAAGGTTATATTCTTTAGCGATACATCAGGAGTAAAAGTATCAGGCGACAGCATGAGCTTTGGAGCAGCAGTAGAGCTTGCGGTTGCAATGCCATTATCGTGGCTGCCGCTGATCAGTGACTACACAAGAGAGGCGAAGGAGCCTGTGAAAGCAACTGCAGTCAGTGCGGTTACATATGGAATTGTAAGCTGCTGGATGTATGTGATCGGAATGGGAGCTGCTATCATTACCGGAGAATATGACATTGCACAGATCATGTTAAAGGCAGGTCTTGGCATCCTGGGACTTCTGATCATTGTATTTTCAACAGTTACAACCACTTTCCTGGATGCATACTCTGCTGGAATCTCCAGTGAGACGGTTGTAAGCAGATGGAACGGAAAGCATGTTGCTATCGTTGTGACAGTGATTGGAACGGCCGCAGCAATTGTATATCCGATGGATAATATAACGGATTTCCTGTATCTGATCGGTTCTGTATTTGCACCGATGATCGCTATCCAGATTGCTGACTTTTTCCTGTTAAAACAAGACAAGAGCAGTCGGGCAGTATATGTGCCGAATATGATCATCTGGGTGATTGGATTCGTTGTGTACAGAATTCTTATGAATGTAGATATGCCGGTAGGAAATACACTGCCTGATATGGTGATCACGATTATTTTGTGCCTTATAGTAGGTAAACTATTTCCGGTAAGCAAAAAGCGGTAAGCCGTTTTCTTCCGGCAAGACTACTTTTCCTTGAATCAGTGGTCTTGCATACTGTATAAATGCTTCTGTGACATCACAGCCGTCTTCGGTGATCCAATCAGATGGTACGGCTTTTTCCATGTTACAGATTTCATTTACATCGGCAGTTTCGTAGGAGAGCTCGTAAGGAAGATCACAGTTTCGGATAAATGTGATCATCTTGCCTGTCTCTCCTTTTAATGCAGCCTGAACACCAACGATTCCGGCATTTTCAGATTCATTTAAATCTGTAGCTGACAGGTATTCGCTGGAGCAGCGTTGGCATACATTTAACTCAATGGAGCGGACTTTTACGCCGATTCGCTCTTTGACCAGATTTTCCAGATATTTTCCAGAGCCGGTCAACATCTTATGACCAAAGGTATCAGTTCCAATATTACCGACCAGTTCGCAGACAAAGGTTCCATTTTTATCATGAATTCCTTCAGAGATGCATACAACTAAGTTTGGGGTTGTTTCCAGCATTTTCTGTACTTTTTTAAGCGGCAGCTCGGAAATTGCCGCAATTTCTTTCTGTGAATACCCCCGAGAAAACATGTTAAAAACGGTCCTGCGATCTTTTTCTCTGGCCTGTCTTCTCATTTCTTTTTTCATCTCTTTCTTCATTTCTTTCCGCGTTGCTGCTCTCGCTTCATCTGCATACATTTGCATTGCGCCATCCCATGCCTTACACATATCCTTCACCTCCACAACCTCTTCATCAACAAATTTACATGCATGAACCATCAATTTAGGATACAGTTCATCATAAACTTGTCTAAAATGACTGATAGAATCCCCCCCCTTTTCTTGCATTCCATTTGAATATTGAGAGTCCATAATAACGGTTTGTATCTGTGGCTATTTGATGGCAGACAATACGATTTTTTCCATAACCTCATATCCTTTATCTGTAGGGTGGACACCATCATACGTATATTCATCAATCATGCCTCCGTTCTCTTTGCTCATTTCACTGAAGTAATCAATGTAGTGTACATGTTTTGCTTTGGCAAGTTGCCGGATCCGCACATTCAGCTCATAAATCTGTTTCACTGCATCCGTAATGTCTTTTCTCCAAGGATACACATCAACCGGAAGAACCGAAGAAAGATACACTTTGATTTTATGTGATTTGGCTAACTCTACCATTGATTTGATGTTACTCACCGTATATTCGATGCTGTACTTACCAGTATTTTCGGCTATGTCGTTCGTACCGATGTTGATGACAACAGCTTTTGGTTTAAGGTCAATCACATCTTTTTGGAAGCGGAGCAGGAGTTGCGGACTGGTTTGACCGCTGATGCCACGACCTAAAAATTGATGACCTGTAAAAAAAACGGGGCGTTTGCTAGCCCATCCGTCGGTAATGGAATTTCCGATAAAAATCACTTTCGGATAAGTTTTGTTTTGAATGATGTGTTCATTATCCTTT
>OOCP01002548.1_pt1 | contig 15148 bp, 14 predicted proteins | sample 1671511 | NCBI WGS metagenome assembly OOCP01 (sample SAMN06348164, study PRJEB24527) | human gut metagenome | biome: human gut; feature: ankylosing spondylitis patient; material: feces | host: Homo sapiens | place: China | collected 2015-10 | reverse complement strand
GCTTTACTCGCTAACCGCTTTCCCGTGACGCAAGATATATATTACATTATGTTGCACTGTTTGTCAACAACTTTTTTTAAAATCCTCAGATTTTTATTATTATAATCTTTATTTACTTGGTATTCTATTGATAATTTTTCACGAAATTGCATGCCACCTTTCGGTGCCTCATACCAAGATGAATAACTTGGTTCTTGTAGTTCCTTTTTTTCATCTTTAACTTTAATATAATATTCTCCAAATCCAATATCTACAACATTTGATTTATCCGTTATTCTTTTATTTCCTATGATTTTTTTATCCAATGGAATATATCTAATGCTTTCAACGTTTGATACATCTTTTATATAGAAAGATAATAAGCTATTTTCCATATCTTTTGATTTTTTATCATACTGATCAGCTGATCTTTGGGGTATTCCTTCGCGGGGATATACTTGGCGTCTTTGCAGAGCTCGGCGTAGCGGGCGAGGGACGCGCGCTCGACTTCCTTGACCTGCTTGAGGGCGTCGAGGTTGATGCCGCCCGGATGGTAGATGCAGCCGCGCGAGTCGCTGGCGGTCACGGGTTTGGCGCCGAGCTGGTACAGCTTTTCGATGGTGTAGATAGCCACGTTGCCGGAGCCGGACACGGCGCAGGTGGCGCCTTCCAGATCCATGTTGCGGGCCTTGAGCATGTTGGAGGCAAAGTAGACGCTGCCGTACCCGGTGGCTTCCTTGCGGGCCAGCGAGCCGCCCCATTTGAGGCCCTTGCCGGTGAGCACGCCTTCAAAGCTGGAGGTCAGGCGCTTGTACTGGCCGAACATGTAGCCGATTTCGCGGGCTCCCACGCCGATGTCTCCGGCGGGCACGTCGATGGTGCTGCCGATGTAGCGGAAGGCTTCCGTCATGAAGGCCTGGCAGAAACGCATGACTTCGGCGTCGGACTTGCCCTTGGGATCGAAGTCGCTGCCGCCCTTGGCGCCGCCGATGGAGAGGCCGCTCAGGCTGTTCTTGAAGATCTGTTCAAAACCGAGGAATTTCAAGATGCTCAGGTTGACGCTGGGGTGGAAGCGGAAGCCGCCCTTGTAGGGGCCGAGGGCGGAGTTGAACTGGACGCGGTAGCCGCGGTTCACCTGCACGCGGCCCTTGTCGTCCGTCCATGCCACGCGGAACATGATCTGGCGTTCGGGTTCGACGATGCGTTCGAGAATGCCGTTCTGCTGGTACTTGGGGGCCTTCAGAAAAAGCGGTTCCAGCGAGTGGAGGACTTCTTCCAGCGCCTGAATGAACTCCGGCTGGTGGGGGTTGCTCTTCTTCACACTGCGGATAACTTTCTGCACGTAGCTCGAAGCCATGACGTAAGCTCCTTGGCGGGGACCCCTCCCTTTCTCAGAGGGAGAGAACTCCTGTTTTGACAATTTGAGAAACACACAATCCCGGGGCACGCCCTGAAACAGGATTTCAAGGAAAATGTGTGCCGTTTTTATGCCTTTTTAGTCCTTCTGGCAAGGCGTTTTTGCCGTTTTTCGCATAACTGTGCCTATCTCAAAGGGAATACTGTTATTTACAAAAATGTTAACTACGATTTTGTAACCCCCCTTCGCAGTGAACCGGAGGCCTTTGCCCAAATCCGCGGAGGCCGCGCGCGGGGCGTGTCGAGGGCGGCCGTTCGGAGCGTGATTTTGACAAACCCTCGGCCTCGGCATAAGGTCTTCCAATTTATTTGGCCTGTTGGATGGGGTTGGCTTCCCGCTTCGGCGGCCCCATGCGTTTTGGAAGCGTTTCGGGAATCCTTTTATTCAGAGGAGAATGGGTATGGCGGTTCATGTAGTTGATCATCCTCTCGTGCGGCACAAACTGGGCATCCTCAGGAAGGAATCCACCTCCACCAGCGAATTCCGTATGCTGGCCAAGGAAATCGCCCGGTTGCTCATGTATGAAGCCACCAAGCAGTTCAAGACCGAAAAGCGGACCATCAAAGGCTGGGCCGGGCCCGTGGAAGTGGAATCCATTTCCGGCAAGATGGTGACCATCGTTCCCATTCTCCGGGCCGGGCTCGGCCTGATGGACGGCGTGCTGGACATGGTCCCGGGCGCGAAGATCAGCGTCGTCGGCCTGTACCGGAACGAAGAGACGCTGGAGCCCGTAGAGTACTACGTGAAGCTCGCCAAGGAGATCGACCAGCGCATCGCCATTATCCTTGATCCCATGCTGGCGACCGGCGGCTCGCTCATCGCCACGATCGATCTCCTCAAGAAGCGCGGCTGCAAGCGCATCCTCAGCCTCAATCTCGTGTGCGCTCCCGAAGGCATCAAGCGCGTCGAGGAAGCGCATCCCGATGTGGACATTTATACGGCCGCCGTCGACTCCCATCTCGACGAGCACGGCTACATCATCCCCGGCCTCGGCGACGCCGGGGACCGCATCTTCGGAACGCGGTAGCGGGCAGGCGGCGAGGCGCTGCCTCCGATCCGGCTGAGGGGAGCCGTTCCCCTCAAGCCCGGTATGCGGGAGCCGCCAGAGGACAGGGAACATACATTTTTTTCTGAGGAGTGGAGATGGAGTCGGATACGACGTATTCTTTTCGGTTGAAAGATTCCCTGCTCGGTGCGCAGATGCTTTTCGTGGCATTCGGCGCGCTGGTGCTGGTGCCGATCCTGACGGGCATGAGCACCAACGTGGCCTTGTTTACGGCCGGCGTGGGCACGTTGATTTTTCAGATTTGCACACGCGGCAAGGTGCCCGTTTTTCTCGCGTCGTCCTTCGCGTTCATTGCGCCGATCATCTATGGCGTGCAGACTTGGGGGCTTCCCGCGACGCTGGGCGGCATGGTCGTGGCCGGTGCCGTCTATGTGGTGCTGAGCTTCATCATCCGTTGGCGCGGCACGGAGATCATCATGCGCCTGCTGCCGCCCATCGTGACCGGGCCGGTGATCATCGTCATCGGCCTTGTGCTGGCCCCTGTCGGGGTGAACATGGCCCTCGGCAAGGCCGGGGACGGCAGCGCGGTGCTTGTCCCCGAGAACACGGCGCTGATCATTTCGATGGCGGCGCTGGCGACGACGGTGCTCGTTTCCCTGCTCGGGCGCGGCATGATACGCCTTATCCCCATTATGTCGGGCATCGCCGTAGGCTACCTGTGCGCCATCGGGCTCGGCATCCACGATTTCAGCAAGGTGGCCGCCGCGCCGTGGTTCGGCGTTCCGGATTTCGTGTTCCCCGAGTTCCGCTGGGAAGCCATCCTGTTCATCATCCCCATTACCCTTGCCCCGGCCATTGAGCATTTCGGGGACATCATCGCCATCAGCTCGGTGACGGGGAAGGACGTCCTCAAGGACACCGGCATCACGAGCACCATGCTCGGCGACGGCATCGCCACGATGCTGGCGAGCTTCATCGGCGGGCCTCCGAATACGACCTATTCGGAAGTGACCGGGGCGGTGGCCCTGACCCGGGCGTTCAACCCCGGCGTCATGACGTGGGCCGCCATTTGGGCCATCGTGCTCTCGTGCGTCAACAAGCTCGGCGCGTTCTTGAGTTCCATCCCCGTCCCGGTCATGGGCGGGATCATGATCCTGCTCTTCGGGGCCATCATGGTGGTGGGCCTGAACACGCTGGTCCGCGCTGGCGAAGACTTGATGGAGCCCCGCAACCTCGCCGTCGTCGCGCTGATCATCATCTTCGGCGTGGGCGGCATGACCTTTAATATCGGCTCGTTCCGCCTCGGCGGCATCGGGCTTGCCGCCGTCACCGGGGTGCTGTTGAATCTCTTCCTTCCCAGAGCGGTTCATGTCCACAAGAAAGTGAAGTCCGAATAGCAAGGATGGAGACTGGGGAGGGATGTCCGGCAACAGCATTCCTCCCTGTTTTCCTCCATAACCCTTTCGAGCGGCGGGAATGCCCGCCGATTGGCCCCTCATTTCCGATATCCCCCCGGAAACTTTTGTTGTAACCGTGAGGGAAAAGTTTTAGGGGGATAGGGTGGCGCGAGCCGCGCTGGCAGGTTTTGGAAGGGGTTTCTTCCAAAGGGGGCTTTCCCCTCAAAAAAGTCATTTCCGCTCATCTCCGCAACCGAGTTTGCCATGAATACTGAAATCATTTCGGTAGGGACCGAGCTCTTGCTTGGGCATACGATCAACACGGACGCGGCGTTTGTCGCGCGCGAGCTCTCCGCCATCGGGGTCAACCTGCTTTTTGCCTGCACCGTGGGCGATAATCCGGGGAGGCTGCGGGACGCGCTGGAAGAAGCGCTGGGCCGCAGCGATGTGGTTATTACGACGGGCGGCTTGGGCCCCACGGACGACGATCTGACCAAGGAAACCATCGCCAGTGTGGCGGGCGCTCCGCTGAAGATCCATGAGGACAGCCTGCGCCGTCTGGAAAGCTACTTCAAGGGACGCCCGGCGATGGGCGAGAACCAGCGCAAGCAGGCCATGCTGCCCGAGGGCGCGACCGTCTTCCCCAACGACATCGGGACCGCGCCGGGCTGCGGCGTGCGGACGGCGTCCGGCAAGGTGATCGTCATGCTGCCGGGGCCGCCTTCCGAACTGGTCCCCATGTTGCAGCATTATGTCGTCCCGTTCCTGAAAGAAGGGAGCCACGCCGTCATCCACTCGTGCATGATCCGCACGTTCGGGCTCGGCGAGGGGGCGGGCGCGTTGAAGATTGCCGATCTGACCGATGCGGCGAACCCGACGGCGGCGACCTATGCGAAGGAAAACGAGATGTTCGTGCGGGTGACGGCACGGGCTGAGAGCGAAGAAGCCGCCGAGGCGCTGTGCCGTCCGGTGGTCGAAGAGATTTGCCGCCGGTACGGGGATGTGGTCTACGGCGTGGATGTGGACAATCTGGAAAGCGTGGTCGTCCGGCTGCTCAGTGAAAAGGGGCTGCATCTGGCCACCGCAGAATCCTGCACGGGCGGTCTGGTGGCGAAGCTCATCACGGACGTTTCCGGCGCGTCGGAAGTCTTCGGCATGGGCCTTGTGACCTACGCCAACGAAGCCAAGATGAAGCTGCTCGGCGTGCCTGCCGCCATGCTTGAGGAACACGGGGCCGTAAGCGAACCTGTGGCCCGGGCTATGGCCGAAGGCGTGCGCGAAGTATCGGGCAGCGAGCTCGGCATCGGCATCACCGGGGTTGCCGGGCCGACCGGAGGGACGCCGGAAAAGCCCGTGGGGCTCATCTATATTGCGCTCAGTGACGGCACGCGGACGTGGGTCCGCAGGATGACGCCTCCCGGCCGGGTTCATGGCCGCGGCTGGCTTCGGGATCGCGCCGCGGGCACCGCGCTCGATATGGTGCGGCGGTATTTGTCCGACCTGCCGCTGGAACCGGTTCAGAGTGCCGGACCGGCGACAACGCTGTAGCTGCGGGGCCGATGTGAAGCACGATTACGAAGCTTGCCTCAATGACATAACCCGGATCGTCAAAGACATCGTCTGGGGGGATGCCGAACAGGTGCGCGCCTTGTTCCGGTATACGAACGACCCGTCCGTCCCTGCGTCCGTGGGGCGGCTGGCTGAGCAGATCGGCACGCTCATTGTGCAGAAAGAGGTCCGGGAATTCCAGTTGGAAAACCTGATTGAAGACCTGTTTTCAACCAGAACCGCTCTGGCGCAGGCACGCCATGATCCCCTGACCGGGCTGCCGAACCGGGCCATGTTTGAGGAGATGCTCCACAAAGCCTGTGGGAGCGCACTGGAATGCGGCTCGGGGCTGGCCTTGCTGCTGGTCGACTTTGATCGGTTCAAGGAAGTCAATGACTCGCTTGGACATGCTGCGGGCGACGAACTGCTCGTACAGGGTGCGGCCCGGTTGCAGGGATGCGTCGGCGATCGGGGGCTCATCGGGCGCATGGGCGGGGATGAATTTGCCGTGCTGCTCATTGAACAGGCGGAAGGGGATGTACTCCGGACGGCCGAATGCATTCTTGAGGCGATCCGTGCCCCATTTCCGCTGCAAGAGGGAGAGGCCCGCATCAGCTCGTCCGTGGGTGTTGCGTTTCATTCGCTGGAGGCCGCTACCCCCGCTCGCCTGCTCAAGAACGCCGATGTCGCCATGTATCGCGCTAAGGGGGAAGGACGGGATCGGCTGTGGCGCTATCGCCCGTCAACGTTCACCGATAGCGGATATGGCCGAGTGTTTTAGCGGGTAGGCGGTGCCCCTGTCGGTAAAGTCCTTTTTTGATGTCCGGCTATGCTGAAAAAGCCCCGGAGTGACGGCTCCGGGGCTTTTTTCGATTAGGGTAGGTAGCGCTATCGGGAGTAGGCAGCATTGCTTGGCGTCATCCTTCCTTATAGAAGGAGGGCGGCGCTTCTCCATTCCGGCACACCATCCCGGCAGGGAATGGCTTCCCAGCAAAGAGAGAACAGGCTTGGCGTTGCGGCCTGCCTCCTTTGTGCGCACTGAGGTCCCGCCCCGATTGGGGAGGGGCTGTTCGACACTCCGTTCCGGGCGTTATTTCGCGGCGGACGCGGCGGCCTCGCCAAGGCGGGCGAGGATATAGTCACGCATGGCGGGATCATCTTCCTCAAGGTTGAGGCAGCAGGCATCCTTCCCCATGAGCCCGGACGGGACGAAGTCGCCCAGTTCATCGGGATCGTTGACCATATCCGCGTAAAAGCAGACGGAAAGTCAGCGGGCTTCGGGTTCGTCGTCCACCACGTCCACGAGCACGAACAGCGGGCGTTCGTCGTTCTTGGCATTGGCGGCACGCAGGGAGTAGCTCACGCCGGGGCGGGCCTTGAAATCAAAGCGCACGTCCGGGGTGGTGAGCAGGAAATCCTTGAAGCGGACGAAGGCGTCCTTCGCGTTGTTGGGGTCGGTCGTCCAATTTTCGAGGAAGGTTGCCAATTCGTTGGGGAGCTGTGCTTGCGACATTGAAAGCATCCTTGTTGCGATCTGAAGGAAAGGGCCGTTTTGTGTGGCAGTGTCGCACAATCCGCCGATAGAATCCAGCGGAACGCCGTTTCCGGTTTGGGATTACGGAAGGGGAGGCCGGATGAAGGCGTTTGTGTGCCTCCTCATGTTGTCCGTACCGGTCAGTTGAGGAACATACGGATCATCTGCGGGGGCAGATCCGCTTCCCAGTGACCGGTGAAAACGGCGGCGGCATAGCCGATCAGGAGGATGAGCAGCGTCCCGGCGGCGATGCCCCATGCCGGAAGGCGGAGGGCTCCGGTCCCGTAGCCGAACCGTATGTCGAGGCAGCGGGAGGGGCAGGCGCTTACGCATTCCGTACAGCCCACGCACTCGGGGCCGGAGAGTCGTTTGCGCCCGTCGACGGGAATCCGCGACGGGCAGGCCGCGGCGCAGCGCCCGCAGCCGGAGCAGGAGGCGGGGTTACGGTTGACCGCCATCGGTGAGAGCAGCGATAGGAGGCCGAGCAGGGCGCCGTAGGGGCAGAAGCCCCGGCACCAGAAGCCCGGCAGGAAGATCGAGCCCAGAACCATGACGACGATCACTCCGAGGGTCAGCGTCCCGGGGGCAAGGAAATACTGGAGCATCTTGATGTCGGCGACGAGGTTGTAGGGCGACTTGAGGAACCATTCGATGCTGGGGAGGTCCATGCTGACCACGAAGCTGTACAGGATGGCGGCAAGAAGCACGTATTTGGGCGCGGAGAGGAGCCATTCGAGCCGCCTTCCGGGGCGGCAGCTCACGCCAAGCCGTGTCCCCAGACGGGCGAGGAGGCCGGAGAGCCAGCCGACGGGGCAAAGGTAGCCGCAGAACCCCCGGCGGCACAGGATGGCCGTACACAAGGCGACAAGCAGGATGGTCAATCCCGCGGGATGGATGGGATCGTATTGCCCGGTGAGCAGGAAACGCTTGAGGCCGAGCAGGGCGCTCAGGGGGAGGAAGGCTTCCGCGGCGGCGGGGCGGGGGACGAATGCGCCGTTTCCGGATACCCCTTGGGCATACTCATGGAGCCGCCACGCGACCCAGAAGAGAAAGAGGACGAAACCAAGCTGGATAAGGCGGTGCAGGCGCGCCGAAGAGAAAGGATGCATGAAAATACTCCAAAAAAGGGAACGGTCCGAAAGGATGCCGGAATTCCTGTCGATCTTGCGGGCCGCTTTGTCAACAGTCGAAACATCCGGCTGGAGGGGGGAATCCGAGGTCTCGCGGGGCAACATCCCCAAAGATTTTTTCTTTTTTATTATCCACTGAATTATTAAGAAAAATCTTGGAAAGAGCGCGAATGTTACAAAAGAATGACAAAGAAGAGGCCCGTTCCTCTATTCCCAACAAAAAGATTTCAGATTAGTATAATTCTCGCTATCGAACGGGGCTTGCCTTTCGCTTCCTGATAGTTTTTATCCTCTTTCGGCTGAGGAATGACGTAAGAGAGACATGGGGGTGTCCGTCAATCCCGGCCGAACTCCGTTTATGCCGTACGCCGTTTTCACAGGGGTGAAACGGAATGGAAATGAACCGGTTCCCAGCATTGTTGTGCGTTTCCGGTTCTCAGAGTGATGTTGCGGAGGAGGGCGCACAGGCGCGAAAGGCAGGAGATCTCCCCATGCGGCACGTCAGGAATGTTTTTCCTCACGAAAACGCAGCCGGGGAGAAATGTTCACATTCGAACCGTAAAAAGGTGGAGAAACATGAAACGTGCATTGGCCTTGCTCATCGCTTGCGGTCTGTTGCTCGGCGTTACCGCGACTTCCAGCTTCGCGACCGACAAAGTTGTCATCAAAATGGCCGGTATGAAGCCCGACGGGGAACCTGAAACCCTCGGTATGCGTAAATTCGGTGAAATCCTGAAGGAACTGTCCGGCGGCAAATACGACGTGCAGGTGTTCCCGAACAGCCAGCTCGGCAAGGAAGACGCCTACATCGCCAGCACCCGCAAGGGCATCATCCAGATGTGCGCCACCGGAACCCAGACGTCCGCCATCCAGCCTTCCATGGCCATGCTCGAAACGCCCATGCTGTTCGACGACTACGCCCACGCCCGCCGTGCCATGAACGGCGGCAAGACGTTCGAACTGATCACCAACGGCTTCACCGAAAAGTCCGGTATGCGCGTGCTGAACGCCTTCCCCCTGGGCTTCCGCCATTTCTACACCAAAAAGCCGGTGGCGACCATCGACGACATGAAGCACCTGCGTATGCGCGTGCCGAACATCCCCTTGTACATCAACTTTGCCAAGGAATGCGGCATCAGCGGCCAGCCCATGCCTTTCGCCGAAGTGACCGGCGCGCTTGATCAGGGCGTTATCGACGGCGGCGACAGCCCCCTGTCCGATATCGTGAGCATCAAGATGTACGAGACCACGCCTGAGATCACCCTCACCGGCCACCTGCTCGTCATCCACTCCCTGTACATCAACGAAAAGTTCTACCAGTCCCTGCCCGAACAGGACAAGAAGTGGATCGACGAAGCCGCCAAGCGTTCCGCCGACTACGTGTGGGATCTCGTGGAAAAGGTCGATGCGGACGCCGTGAAGACCATCACCGAAGCCGGCGGCCATGTCAGCGAACCTTCCCCCGAACTGCACAAGTTCATGCAGGACGCCGGCAAGCGCAGCTGGAAGCTTTTCTATGACACCGTCCCGAATGCCAAGGAAATCCTTGACAGCGCGGACTCTTATCGTCAGGCGAAGTAACGTTTGCGTTCTCAACAGGGCTTCCGGCGCAGGCCGGAGGCCCTTTTTTTCCCTCAAGCCCATGTCTGTCGCATGGGCCCGACCATCACGCCCAGGGGTACATCATGAGCAGTGAAAACAAACCGGTCATGCCGCCGGAACGTATAGAGGAAACCGAAACCGAGGAGGAGATCCGCCGGGAAGAAGCCGCGAAAGGCAAAGGCGAACGGGCCTTTGAAGTCTTTTGCGCCGCTATTTTCTTGGGGATGATCGGCCTCGTGTTTTTCAATGCCTTCCTGCGGTACGTGTTCCGCTCGAGCTTTGCGCCGAGTGAGGAATGGGCCCGGTTCCTTTTCATCTACATCACGTTCATCGGCGGCATTGAAGCTTTTTACCGGCACAAGCACATCGCGGTGGACATGTTCGTCAACATGATCAGCGGCGCGTCGCGCAAGGCCGTGGACATCGTCGCCTCCCTGTTCATGCTTGCGGCTCTGGTGCTGCTGCTTTTCGGCGGTATTTCCGTGGTGCTCCAGACGCTGGACACCTATTCCGTCGCTACCGACGTGAATATGGCCTTCATCAACGGGACGCTGCCCGTCATGGCCTTTGCCGCGATCATCATCCACCTGCGGGACATCGTGCGGCTGATCCGCACGCCCGCCGGCGAGTTCAACACCGCGCCCAAAACGGAATAGGGGAGAGAACATGGAACTTGTCGTCTTTTTGGTCAGCCTGTTCGGCTTCCTCGCGTTGGGCATTCCGATCGCCATCGTGCTTGTCCTGTGTTCTATGGTCCTGATGTATTACGGCGGCATGTGGGACAGCATGTTCGTCATGATCATCCCGCAGTCCATGCTGGACGGCGCGAACAACTATCCCTTGATGGCCATCCCCTTCTTCGTGTTCGCCGGTGAAATCATGACCGAAGGCGGCCTGTCGAAGCGGGTGGTCAAGCTTGCGCAGCTCATCATCGGCCGCGTCCGCGGCGGCCTCGGCTATGCCGCCATCGTGTCCAGCGTGATTTTCGCGGGTCTGATGGGCAGTTCCGTGGGCGAAGCCGCTGCCCTCGGCAGCCTGCTCCTGCCCATGATGGCGCAGGCTGGGTATAAGCCCGGCCGCGCGGGCGGCGTCATCGCCTCCGGCGCCATCCTCGGCCCCATCATCCCCCCGAGCACCAACTTTATCCTGCTCGGCGCGACCGTGGGCCTCTCCATCACCAAGCTGTTCATGATCGGTCTGGTCCCTGGCCTGATCATCGGCCTCTGCCTGATGGTCACATGGTTCTTTATCGTCCGCATTGACGGCTATAAGGAAAAGATCGAGTTCAAAAAGGGCGAAGCCTCGAAGATCGTCCGGGACGCCATGCCCGCATTCATGATGCCCGTGCTGCTGCTTGGCGGCATCCGGTTCGGCGTCTTCACGCCCACGGAAGGCGGCGCGTTCGCCTGCGTGTATGCCATTGCCGTGTGTACCCTGTATTACCGTGAGCTGACCTTCAAGGGCCTGCTCGCCGTGAGCGCCCGCGCGGCACGTACCACCTCCGTCGTCATGCTGATCGTGGCCACGGCCACGGCGGTGGGCTGGTTCATCACCTCGGCGCAAATCCCCATGCAGGTGGCGGAACTCTTCCAGCCGCTGGTGGATTCCCCGATCCTTCTGCTGCTTTCGATCAACGTCTTCCTGTTCCTTGCGGGCATGGTGATGGACCTGACGCCGAACGTGCTGATTTTCGCGCCGGTGTTCTATCCCCTGATCCAGCAGGCGGGCATCGATCCGTATTTCTTCGGGCTGCTGTTCATCCTGAACCTCGGCATCGGCGTCATCACGCCGCCCGTGGGCACGGTGCTCTATGTGGTCTGCGGCATCGGGAACATCAAGATCGGCAATCTGGTGCGGAACATGGCTCCCTTCCTTATCGTGGAAATGCTGGTGCTGTTCCTGCTTCTGTTCTTCCCCTCGCTGTCCATCGAACCCATGAAGTTCCTCATGAAGTAGCGGCGGGAAACCAGGTAACTAAAGGGCGGGCTTGCGGGCCTGCCCTTTTTTTGTACGTGGGTGAGGGGAGCGGAAGAGCGGGGGAGGCCGTGCGGCGGGAGTTCCTGCCGTGCGGAAGGCGGGAGTTGTTTGGGGATGGAGGGCGGGGAGTTGGCTTTCGGGCATGGCCGCATGAAGGCGTTTTCGGTGCGTGGGGGGGGAAAGGTGAAGTGTCGCGGCCCGGCGGGGCAGGTCTTCCTTGCATACACGGGATGGGGGGGAGCGGTGCCCGTTGCGGAGAACCGGGAAATACGGCAAGGAAAAAGATATGATTTTCAGCGCGAGCCGTCGTACGGATATTCCCACCTATTACTCTGAGTGGCTTTGCAATCGGCTGGAGGCGGGCAACGTATGCGTGCGCCATGATGCGCGCCGCGTCACCCGGTATGTGTTCTCCCGCGAAGCCGTGGACTGCCTTGTTTTGTGGACGAAGAACCCGCTGCCTTTGCTGGATCGGTTGGCGCTGCTGCGTGGCTGGCCTTGTGTGTTCCAATTCACGCTGACGGGGTATGGGCAGGGTGTGGAGCCGGGGCTTCCGGATAAGCGGCAATTGGTCGAAGCTATGAAGCGGCTGTCGGAAGCTTTTGGGAGCGAACGGGTGATCTGGCGGTATGATCCCATCTTTTTCAGCGGGGCCTATTCCCTTTCATGGCATGTACGCTGTTTTGATGCGCTGACGGAACGGCTTGAAGGCGTTACGCGTACGTGTGTCGTCAGCTTTCTGGATATGTACCCGAAGCTCCGCCGCCGGATACCGGCTCTTGGGCTCTGCGGGGACAGCGGGCAGGCTCGGAAGGGGTTGCTTGCCGCGTTTGCGGCGATGGCGGAGCGCAGGGGGATACGGCTTTCCCTGTGTGTGGAGGACGTGGATGTCCCCGGTGTCGTCCACGCGGGTTGCCTCAGCCGTGAGCTTGTCGAGCGGGTGGCCGGATGCCGCCTTGATGTCCGTCCCTCGCAACAGAGGGCCGGGTGCAAGTGTGTGGCGAGTGTGGATGTCGGCGTGTACGGCACCTGCGGGAACGGATGCCTCTATTGTTACGCCAACCAGGACGGCGTCCCCGTGGGGCGGGGCTCGGCGCTGCACGATCCCGCTTCGCCGCTGCTTGTAGGGAGGCTTTCCGCTGACGATGAAGTGGCGGATCAACGTTGCGCCAGCCTGAAGAGCCGCCAGTTCTCCCTGCTGTGATGGAAAGGAAGACAACGGTGGAGACGGGTCTGCCGCTTTTGTTTGTGTTTCGCCAATCCGCTTTTAGTACGGATGGAGCCATTGGTTTTTGCCGGATGCCGACGGATTGAGGAAAGGCTGGATATGGGGGAACCGGCGGTATGGCACTGGATGAAGCCGTCATTTTTGATAAAAAGGCTTTGAGGAGAGGAGCAAGACAAAGCAATCCATGCTATGCGGAAGTCATAAAGGAGCTTGTATGTTGTGTTTTCGGGAAACCGCCTTTGGGCGGGTGGGCATAGAGGACAAAGAGGGTTCCATCACGCGTCTTTATTTGCCGGGCCGGAGTGATGCCGTTTCGGAAGGTCCTGAAACGGCGCTGCTGGGCGAGGCGTTTGCGCAGTTGGAGGCGTATTTCGCCGGTCGGCGCAAAACGTTTGACCTGCCGCTGCGGTTTGATGAGGGAACGCCTTTCATGAAGCAGGTTTGGCAGGCCCTGTGTACGGTTCCCTATGCCCATACGGCAAGTTATAAAGATATCGCCGAAGCCGTCGGCAATCCGAAGGCCTGCCGGGCCGTGGGCATGGCGAACAACAGGAACCCCATTGCGATCATTGTCCCTTGCCATCGTATCATAGGCAGCACCGGTGCGCTTGTCGGCTACGGCGGCGGATTGGGTATGAAGGAACGTTTGCTTGAGCTGGAGCGTAGATATGGCCCCGCTGACTGAGCCGGCGTTCGCCCGGTTGCGTTCAGTGGACCCGGTGCTGGCCGAAGCCGCTGGTGATGCCGCTTTCGAGTTGGAAACGGATCTGTTCGCGGCGCTGGCAAAGGGGATCATGGAAAAGGGGGCATCCGATGCGTTCCCGTTCGCGTGGGCATCGTTGGCCGCACAGATTGGGGAGGTTTCCCCCGAGCGCGTGCTTGAGGCAGGATCGGCGTTGGAGGCCTTCGGGAAGAAAACGGCGAATGCATTGCTCGGCGCGGCGAAGGCGGTTCGCTCGGGAAAGATCGGCATGGAGCGCCTTGCCGCCCTGCCCGACGACGAGGCGGTGGGTGCCTTGTGTTCGCTGCGGTGCGTGGATGTGCGCCTTGCCGTGCGCGTATTGATCGGAGTGTTGCGGCGTCCCGACGTCCTGCGGTTCGACGACGAGGCTGTGCGGAGTGGCCTGATGCGGGTACATGGGCCGCGAAGCTGCACGCAGGAAGGTTTTGAGGCGTTTCGGGCCCGCCACGCGCCGTTCGGCTCGGCGGCGACGCTGTGCCTTTGGGAGAGCGAGGAGCGGCTGCGTCCCGTGTTCCCATGCGGCGGGGAGGCGCTCGACGCGCTGAAGCGCCGGGACAAACGGCTTGGGCGGGTGATCGAGCGGCTTGGACCGATAAGGCGCGGGGTGGAGCCGGATCTGTTTACGGCTCTCGTCGACAGCGTGATTGCACAGCAGATTTCCGGAAGGGCCGCGCAGACGATTTCCGACCGGCTGCACGTTTTGGTGGGGAACTTTACGCCGCAAGGCCTTGCGGAGGCTGACCCCTCACAGATCCAGCAGTGTGGCCTCAGTCAGCGTAAAGTTGGATATATACAGGGGATCGCCCGTGAAGTCGCCTCCGGTGCTCTGGATCTGGAGGCCCTGCGCCATGCCCCCGATGAAGAATTGATCCGGAAGCTTTCGGCCCTCAACGGCATCGGCGTGTGGACGGCGGAAATGCTCATGATTTTTTCGTTGTGCCGTCCGGACGTGCTCAGTTGGGGTGATCTGGGCATCCGGCGGGGCATGGCGTTGCTCTACGGGGACAGGGAGTTGACGCGGGAGCGCTTTGAGCGCCGCCGCAAGCGTTATTCCCCGTACGGGTCGGTCGTTTCTCTGTATCTCTGGTCGATTGCGGGCATGGAGGAAGCCTTGGCGGTAAAGCTCCCCAGAGGCTGATGCGTTCCGCTTTACGGAGAACGGGCACGGGATTGGCGTGGGGAACGTGTCTGGAGTTGTCCCGCGTTTCCTCTCCGCGTCCTGTTGTTTGAGCGCGCGGCCCCGTTGCGCCGTATGAGGTTGGCCGTAGCCACGGAGTGGCTAGGGACGGGAGAGGGGCTCCATTATCTGGCTCGGGCCGCCTCTCCTTGTTCCGTACTTGGATTACCGGATCATTTTTCCGATGAGTTCATGCATGGCCTTGTTTCCGGCGAGGATCGACCAGCGCAGATCAAAGGGCGAGCCGTCCAGATTGGAAATGCTGCCCCCGGCCTCGGTGACGAGCAGCGCGCCTGCGGCCATGTCCCACGGTTTCAGGTTGAATTCGAAAAATGCGTCCGTGCGTCCGGCGGCCAGTGTGCACAAATCGAGCGATGCCGCCCCTTCGCGCCGCGCACCGGCGGTTTTTTG
>OOCP01002526.1_pt1 | contig 15265 bp, 18 predicted proteins | sample 1671511 | NCBI WGS metagenome assembly OOCP01 (sample SAMN06348164, study PRJEB24527) | human gut metagenome | biome: human gut; feature: ankylosing spondylitis patient; material: feces | host: Homo sapiens | place: China | collected 2015-10 | reverse complement strand
CACGGCTTGAAAAAGCTCAAGATCCCTTCATTTTTTAAAAACATACTTTGATACCGACCTGTTACCCGTATGGCACACAGATGAAACCGGAACGGCCACGGAGCCGCTCCGGTTAAACGGACACACAAAAACGGGCCGCGCGAAAAGAACACGGGCAGCCTGCGTTTTTCCGGGAAGAAACAAGACGGAAGGCGATTTTTCTCAAACAAACGGAAAAAGTCAAACAGAACTTCACAAAAATCGCCTCCTCTTTCTCAAACAAGAGTGGTTCCGGAACGCAACATCCCGGAACCACCTTCAAAAACATTTTTCGGTGCGAAAAACTACTTTTTGGCGGGTGCCTTCACAGCCTTCAGATAAATGTCGGTGACGTAATGGAGGCGCTCAAGGCGGGCCAAGTCACGCCGATCCAGTTCGCCGGTCTCGTTCTGGAAGGAAACGATATCGTGCAGCCATTCACGCAGTTCGCTGGTCCCATAGCTCTGCTTGAACATATCAAGCTGCTGGTCGAGAGCGTATACCGGGTGATCCTTGATGTCGCGGATGGCTTCCTCACGGGTCATGGTCTTGCCGGTCCACGCATTGTAGAAACGCATGTAGTCGTCGGCAAGGTCCTCGGCGGGGGTCTTCTTCATCATGTCCACGCTGCGGAGATACACGCGGAGGAAGGCCACGATGTCGCCCTTGTGCTTGTTGGCATAATCCATATTGGCGACGAGCAGGATGGGCTGGCGGGCATTGCAGTCGCTGGAGTGCGCGACGGTCTTCAGGCCGAGCTTTTCGGCTTCAAAGGTCTGGGGGGCCCACAGCGCGATGGCGTCGCCCTGGCCGTCGGCAAACGCCTTCATGGCTTCGGACGGCTGCATGTCGACGATGTTGACGTCACGCTCGTTCAGGCCAAGGACGTGCAGCCAGCGGCTCAACATGTAGTGAGCGGACGTGCCCTTGGGGACGATGAAGGTCTTCCCGCGCACGGATCCGGGATTGCCGTACACTTCCGGGCAGTTGGGGTTAAAACCCTTCATTTTGAGGATGGGGCTGTCGGCACGCGTGAAAATAGCGTTGGAAGCGGATTCGTCGTTGCCGATGCCGACGATGTACAGGCGGCTGCTCAACGAAGCGGTCAGCGCGGGCATGGCGCCAACGCCGGCAATGGCCCAATTGGACGACTGCATTTCGTCAATGACGTTTTTACCGGATTCAAAGGGCAGCAATTCGAGATCCAGCCCTTCAGCCTTGTCCCATCCCTTTTCTCTGGCGTACCAGACCAAAAACGTTTCATGCTCGCCGAGCCATGCCGTGCGAAGAGGCACAAGGGGCTTGGCGAACGCTGCGGAGCCGCTCAGGCACCACGCGACCACAAAAAACAGGGCCAACAGACCAGCAAAGGGATTGCGCACTTTCATGATTTCCTCATCCACCCATGAGAACGTTCGTTTCCCCGGCTTCCGAACAGAGCCACTCCCCACAGAACAGCCAAGGACATTTGCCATGACCATACCTCAAAAAAAAGGCAGTGGCAACGCGGGGCGCTCTTCAGAGTTTTTCGGTATCAAAAGAATCATGGAACAAGCGCCGCATCATCACGCCCGACATGGCGGCAGGAACGGCATCAGGGCCATTCCCTTGCTTCTTTTAAGGAAGCGATACTATCTAATTATTTTAATATGTAACGAACATCCTGCACCAAACAGCTTGGTGCAGACGGCAAAAAGCGTCTTCCCAACGCCTCAAAAAAGCGAGCATCGGTATGCTGTGTGAATGCGAAAAACCCCCTCTCGCTTCGCGCCGGGAGGGGGATTTTTTGTGTCTTCAATCCGGCTTTTTCGCCACGAATCGGATCTCATCCCGGTGCTCAGGCAGCCACCGGCATTTGTTCAGGCACCACCACGGCGTGATGATGAACCGACCATCGGCTTTTGCCTTTCTGTCGGGATGTGCCCCCGACACGGCACAATCCAGAGAACACAGCATCAGGGCTTGAACGCGCTCACCGTGTGGGCAACGCAAGTTTTCCTCTTCTTCGGGCATGGGTAGTGGCATGGCCTTCCTCCTTTTTTCTAAAGAGTCTAGCCATGCCTATGATTTTTGCAACGGCTATGGTTCCACAGGCCACGGGCAGGCCGGATCATCCGGCCCGTTCCACGGAAAGCCCAGTTGTTCGGGCAGATCACGCAACGCTTGGCGGTACACCTTGATCTCTTCAAGCTTTTCTTGTGAGATCGGATAGTCCGGCATGACAAGGTAATCGGTTGTGGTAATGCGCCTGTCACGCTCGGCGCGTACGCGAACCGCGAGTTCTTCGGTTGTCGGTACGGGCGGGACATACGGCCCTTCCTCAGTTACCATCTCCGGGTGCGCCTCGGCGTAGGCGAACACCTCGTCCCACTCCTGTGCGAATTCTGCGGCGTAGGGGTAAACATGGTAGGGCGCGCCGTTTTTCTGAATGACAAACGAATCGTCAACGGTGCGGTGGATAATTGTGCACATGAAGCCTCCTTTTATTGCCATCGCCAGCAAAATCCAAAAAGTGCAGCGATATTGCTTCCGAAATAGATAGTGCTTCCCCCCGCATCAACTCCAGAACGTATTACGCTGACGAGGCGTGAAGAGTCTGTGGCAATGGCACTATATGCCCACGACCCACCGGAGGGGAGTGTAAATTGCGCTGCGGATACTCCGATCGCTGTGAACTGACCGGGTCCTTCCTCATTTTGGGGTCTGGCCGGAACAAAAAGATTTGTTCTTGCCGTAGCTGCATCTCTCGCTCCCGTTCCACCCTGTGAAATGTCCAATGGCTGAAACTCAAGACTAACTGTACCGTCTTTCTTTAGCCTTACCGCATTGTATAAAGATACTCCGTCAAGATCATAAAGTGCTATCGCAAGACCGTTGGAGTCATCAGTACGGAGCTGCATATTACCTCGACTGTAGACGCCATCCGCGCTAAAGACTCCTTTTTCGACTGTTATCAAATTGTTTTTGAATCTGAGCGAAGACAGAATGGCATTACTAGTATTATAAAGAGCTATCGCAAGGCCGTTTGCTTCGTCGGAGGTGAGGTTGATATTTTGATAAGATTCAAGCCCACCGTTTATCGTCAGCCCGCCGGTGATTGTTCCACCCGAGATGGGAAGTTTACTATTTGCCAAATCATAAGCCGTCTTCACGGCCTTTGAAGATGCAGCCGTCGTCGAATCTGTCGAGCTCACGCTGTCGGTCAGCTTCGCCGCGAGAGTCACGTCAGCGGAGAGCGGCCCGCCGCCAGTGAGCCCCGTTCCGGCGATGACCCGCCGCGAATCTGGAACAAAGTCGCCGGAGACAAAAGATGCAAGCGAAACCCAGTACGCGCGGTTTGCTTGCTGTGCAGGGTCTTTCACTCCAGCTCCCGACACATCTGGCCCGGAAGGTTGCAACGCGATGTACTCGACATCATCACTACCTTTGACATGAGAGCCCCCGATATAGTTCAGCGTAGCTTGCCACGGGTAGATGCAGCCGGACTGCTGGAAAAAGGCGTGCTGCCCCAACAGGTTGAAAAGCGCATTCATCCATGCCCGTTCGACCATGACGCCGCCCGCGTCCGGGTCGACTTGGGTGATGAACGGAAAGAGATCCCGGAAAGAAGGAACGCCTTGACCTGTCGGGGTCGTTTCAGGGATCTGCACGGTATCCGCTGCATATCCCAAGACGTTGGGCATGATGCTAGGAGTCGAGGGAATAGGCATCTACAGGGCCTCCATACGGCTGAAAAACGCCGTTATTGAAATTCTGACCTCCGGATCCGGCGAAACCGAAGGTATGTTTCGGGATGACCTGATAGACGTCATAGCCGACGCCAGCAGGCTTTGGGGGAACGTCATCGCGCAGGAGAAGAGCACGCTCGTATGGCTGAAGCTTGAAGCCGATGACGTAACGAATTTTCATGGTACCGACATGCACGACGGCGATGTGGCCACGCGCCGAAAAAAGCCAGTGGACGATTTTGTTCAGGTCGAGAAGGCTGCCGTCGGTGATGTTTGAAGCGGCCTTCATCCAGATCAAGAGCCGATAAGCATTGTCTTGCAAGACAAAAGTGTTCGACTTGCTCTCGTAAGCAAACGGGCCGTGCCCGAAGTTGCTGAGGTTTGATCCCGTAAAACCGAACGGTTTGATATTCGTCGCCTCTACTTCAAGCGTCCGTGGGATGGCGACGATGCGTCCCCACACGTCAAGCCCCCATCCGAATGCCGTTTCGGGGTCAAAGACGGACTCATAGAACGCCGCAATATCCGCCGTGGGCGCAATGGCGGCATTCATCGATTCGATGAGCGCCAACAGCCGTTCAGAGTTGTCGTACTGCGAAAGTATCGTTTCGCGCCAGTTATCCACGGCCCGACCTCGTTTCGATAATAGTTACAGTGACGTTATCGGAGACGAGCGTGGGGGCTTCATCTATATTGATGGTGATGTAGTCGCCCCATGATGTTGGAGAGCCTTCGCCGACGGGCGCCGCGATTTCGATACTCACCAAGTCGGTGACGCCCGTTCCGAGCACCGCCGAATAAAAACGGCTGGCATACACCGTATCCCCGATATGAACGCGCTGGCCCGTATTCCCGCAGGCGTCGGCGGTTTCTCCGTAGAACTCGGCGACAACGGCGGACTTGATGAGCTCTTCGACGTTGCTCGGCATTGAGGCATTTTTGCGGATAGTCACCTGAATGCCCACCGGGAGCGATTCCGGGCGCTCAAAGAGTACCGTCTCGACCGCTCCGGTTACCGGATCAGTCACAGTGACGCTGGTGTTGCCGTTGTAATCACATCCGGCTGAACAACGGGCGTAAATGGCCTCAGCAATATCATTATCCGTCGCGCTGCCGACGACCGCCACATAGATTGAGTGCGGCTTGAGCGTGACGCCCTGCACTTCAAGCGGCGCGCTGGTTTTGTTCTCGCGCACACAGACATCAAGCACGCCATCCAGATCGCCGACGTTGGCATAGACGGCGGCGGCAACGCTCCGGGCGTTCTTCGCGACGCTGGCGTAGCGCCGGGACTCGAATGCCGCCCGGCTCTCGACGTTTTGCCCAGTAATCCCGGCTTCATTGGTGATCGTGTCCCATCCGGGGATGGTTCGTACAATCGTAGTCACAGTTCCCTGCCGGATTTCAATAGGCCCCGGAACCTGACAGGCAAAATCAAGGATAATACTGCCGGATTGGGGGATCGTCCCTCCCGTCTGACAAACCAAAATGTTCCCGTCCGCATCTTTTGCAAGCGCCGGGGCTTCTCTGCCGATGCCGGGGATGACGGTGCCGGGAAGCCCCGTACAAGTACAGGGGACGACCGTGGAACGGGCGGGCTGACGGGTCAGAAAGTAAATTTTGGCGAGCGCGTCTTGATAGATGCCTTCCGCAGTCTCGGGGTTGAACATATTCGCGAGGAACAAAAGTTGGCTGTTCTTGTCCTGCACGATAGCCGTTTCTGAGGCAATGAGCTGTCCCTGCGGCGTAGCCGGATCCGGGTTCAGCCGATTGTCAAAGGCTGCCTGCCAGTCCTGTTCCACAGCATCCCGGACGGTTGCGGTATCGGGTACGACCGGGCCGTTTTCGGTAAAATTGATGCTAGACTGTGACATCTGCGGTTTCCCCCGTTTCCGTGGTGATGCGGATTGTTCCGGTCAAAACGCGGCGGTCAAGCCGGGAAAGCTGCGTATTCGCCTGCGCTACGCCGGGGACCTCAAGCGCGCGGGCATTCGAGCGCGCCCGCACGAGCTCGGCGGGAGGGAGGGACCCAAGCTCACGCATGAAGTACGGTATTCCGTCTTGCTGCGCGTAGTACAGTTCTCCTTGGAATGTGCGTACATACGATGCGACATCCTGCACGATACGCATAGTCCCCCCTGCCGAAGCAAGATTGCCCCCCACGGAGAGCGTCAAATCCCACTGTTCATCAAGACGTAATGACAGGAGCCCCGAATCTACCACTTCGGCAGATGATTGCACTTCATCACGAATATTAGACAGTGCGCGGATATTCAGAACCGCTCGGAAATTCATGAAGCCCCTTCTTCCGCTTTTACAGATTCAGCAAGCCGAGCCTGCGCAGCGGCGACAAGCGTCGCTATGTCCCGCCACTCTCCATCGCCACAGAGCACGTAGTTGGCTTGCCCGGCGGCTGCGGGCGGCACAAGGCCGGACGTTCCATCGGTCGATGCCGTCGCGCCCTCGTATTCGGGGACGGAGATGATGCCGTTGTTGACGGTGAGGCCGTCGCCGATTTGCTGTTCGGTAATGAGCCGATTGTACCCGCTGAATCCTTGTTCAGTATCGATGGTACTGACGGCGGCGCGGGGGAGTGTGGGACGTCCACTCGTCATCAACAGAGAGCCTCTGTACGTAGGCGACCCCAAGATCATTTCTGCAAAAGGCCCAGTGAACGGAACGTTTAAGGAACCCGATTTTATTGCGGTGTACGTGCCCGGTTTTTCACTGAGCATCCCGGATGAAAAATCGTGCGAACCTATTGCTTTAGCATTCCCAATCTGCCCCCGCGCACTCGCCAGATCCCCGAGATCCCCACCAATCGCCACGTCCTTCACGGTGATCACGCCGCCCGCGTCGGCCTGTGTGGTCTTCCCGTCGACAAGGTTTGATGCTTGAGCTCGCTCGATCGCCTCGTTTGCAGTGATCTGTGCAGCTATTGCGGTAGACTGTGCTGCGTCTGCGGCTCCCTGCACTTGCTGAAAGAACCGTGTGGTTTGTCGCTCGAATTCGCTGCCGGACAGCGGTCCTGTAGGCGGCTGGTACTGAAAATCAGGCATAACACCCCCCGTTACTGTGGTTGTCCGGATATGCCGGAACCGGGCTCGACCCCGGTATGAACATGGGTTTCCAAGACCTTACCGTTGCTCTCAACCGTCCCTCCCACGTTCGTGAGTCCACCGGAGAACCGGGCCGGGCCGCCGTCGCCCTGCGCCGTACCCGTCCACGTGAGGCTGCCGTTGATGCGCACGTCGGCGTTGATGGTGAGGCCATTTTCCGCCGTCAGGACGGAAGTTTCCCCGTGCATCGTCAGTTTGGCCACTCCTTCGATGGTGACGCCCTCGTCGTCGACCATGACATAGCGTTCCGGCGCGGCGTTCAAGAAGCCTCCGAGATAGAAGCCGTCGCCTTTGCTCATGGCGCGGGCTGACCCCGGATTGACGGTCCCATCCACTCCCCGGCTCTCTTTGAGCGATTCAGTGTCGCGCATGGCGTAGACGGCGAGGCCGATGTCCCCCGGCTGCGGGTCGATGACGAGGGCGTTTTTTCCGCCCTGAATGCGCAGGTAGGGAAGCTTGAAGAGCACGCTCTGCTCCTGCGCCTTCTGTTCGCCCGTCACCAAGTTGATGAGGGGTTGCACGTCGACGAAGCCCACCGGGGAGACGCCCGAGCCGGAGACGGCGACCACGCGAACGGGTTCCGCCGTTGCGATGCGTCCGAGCATCTGGCTGATCATGAAGTCCTGCGCGTTGTACTCGCTGGAATTTGTCGAGAGGCCGCGTTGTCCCTGCATTATTTCTTGTCCTTCTTCGGCTTCGCGCCGGGATAGCTTGCCTTGACCTGACTCACCCACTGCGTTGCGCCGGGATAGCCGGCCTGCAATTTGTGGCTCAGGCTCACGACCTGCCAGAGGCCTGATGCGCGAGGGACGATGCTCTCGATGCGCACCGGGCCGCCAAGCTGGAGCTTCGGCTCGTAGATACCTTTCACCGTCACGCCCTCGTTATCGAAGCTCGGATAGCCAATCATGCCGCTTTTCGCGGACCAGAGGGGCGTCGAGCCGCCGTCATCGCTGCGAAGCGTCGCAAGCGGGGAGATGACCATCTCGCCATCATCCACGATGAGGTCAATACGGGCATCGTGGGCAAGCTGCTGCGCCTGTTCCATCGGGCCCCCGACGATGGCGACATTGCGAATGGAAACGGACACGCCCCTGTTGACGAAAGCGAGCCCCATTTGCTTCGCGAGCCCCTGCATGAGCGTGGCAACGTCCTGCGCACCCTGCGCCGTCAACGGCGGCACGGGCGTAATGCTGGCGACGTATCCCGTGATGCACTCGACGTCGAAAGAAGGGTCCGGCGCCGCGTTGAAGTTCGGGACGGCGCTCACGATATCGCCGGAGAATGCCAGCGACATCCCGTGCTCTTCATCGCCCGCGTACACGGCAATGCGGTTTTTCGACGCCTGCAACGGCTTGAACGCCAGCGTCGTCAGCGTCTCCATGTCCGCCAATGGCATGTTGAAGATCTTGACCTTGGCCTTGTTCTTCTCTTTCCCGCCAGGCTTCTGTATGTCCACATCCATGCCGAGCCGGATGATCTTGGTGTTCGCACCTTGCCCGGTAGCCGTGTTGAAGCCTCCCCCAGCGAGCGTGATGTGCGCTTCAAGCAGCTTTTTGGTGAAGCTCGTGTTCACAGCGTTTCCCCTTCTTCGACATAAACGAGCTGGAATCGGTCGCCGAGGCCCGACCAGTGCGGATCCTCTTCGCCTTGCATATCGACAAAGTAGAGCTGCCCCCGGAAGGCGAGATAGTCGTACAGCTTCAAGCCGACGAGGTTACGGCAGATGAACCCAGACCAGATGACCGTCTGGTCAATGGCAAGGTCGCAGTACAGGTTCACGCCTCGGGAGATAAACCGGAGGGTGCAGTTCTGTTCCCCAAGCACAATCTGGAGGCTCTGGTTCGGCTCCTGTCGGAGCGGTACGGTCATCATCCGAAAATCCCCTCGCCCAGCTTTTTCAGTGTGCTTTTTTGCGTCGTCTGCCCCTGTTGTTTCCCGGCATCCGTGGTGCTTGCGTCGGTCGGATTCTTTGCCTGCGCCTTGCTGATTGGCTTTATCGTTTCGTTACTGTACTGCGGCTCGACTTGCCGGATCTCTTGCAGCATGAGCCCAACAAGCAGCCTGTCCACGCCGTTTTCGGCCTTGCGGTCGTAGTCGTAGGAGACAAGGTTGTAGTCGAGAAACGTTTTTTCCGGGGTGACGATGCTCACGAGGTCGGTGCTTTCCGCCAGCTTGTCCAGCGCCGTCAGAAACGCCGCAAGCTCGTCGCTCTTCCCCGTGCGGCCCAGCACCACCGATATCGCCGTGGGAGAAGCGACCTTGTTGTAATCCGCGAAACTCCCTTTCTCGACGGGGTTGGAGCTGATTTTGTTCTCGGCCTTGATCGAGCAGGAAAAGAATGTGTCGAAGTCGAGGGCCTTGGCGCCGTCTTTATCGAAAATCGACCAGTTGCCGGGCTGTCCCGGTGGGAGCGCGCCGAATGCCATGTCAGTACCCGAATGCGCTGTCTGCTTGCGCGGTTTGATTACGAAGTGCCGGAACTATTCCTTCGGCTATTCCCTCAGCATCCGTAGCCTGCGTGTAAATTTTGATCTCACCTACGTTGGTGGTTGACGTCATCTGACGAGAATTGTTGACGTTGCTCACACTTCCCGGACGCGCATCCCCGGCGCGTACCTGCGGCGGCAGAATAGACGGGCGGACATCATCAACCCGCATCGAATCGGCGACCCCGCCGGTCTTAGCCTCGGCCTTCGTTTCTTCCGGGCGCGAAGATTCATCACCGCCGAGCCATTTTTTGATCCAATCTGGAAGCAGGTTGTAGAGTTTTTTTGCTACCCAATCCAACATCGATCTAAGTACATCATAAAGCTTGGTGACACCTTTCCAGATTCCTTCGACTGCCTTGACGACACCCTGTCCAGTCAACGAAAAGATAAGGATGAAGAAGTTCGCAACGGCTTTCAGCGCGGCGCCGACGCTTTCAAGAATGCTTTTGATCCCTTCCCATAGAGCCTTGAACCGCGCCCCAAGCTCGTCCCCTTCACCGAACATCTTCCAAAAATCTTCAAAAGCGGACTCACCCCCGTCGATGTAGGTAATGAGATCGTCAATAACCAGCGCAACCGCACCTACGATTGCAATCAACGGCGCAAACGGGGCAATCGCAGCCCATGCCGCAGTCGCCATCGCGGTCAGGGCCGGGAGCATGAGCGTCGTGATGACCCCGGCCAGCCCAGTAAAAAAGAGAATCACGAACTGCTTGTTTTCTTTCACCCACCCGAGGAGGTCGCCGAGCAGGTTCGTCAAAAACGTGATCGCAGGGGAGACGGTGCTGGCGAAAAGGGCTGAGATGGTGCGCCAAGCTGTATTAAGACGCTGTTGCGCTTCCCGTAGTTTCTGTGCGTTCTCAATATCTTGCTGATCAAAACGGGCCTTCTCCTTTCCCGTTTTGATCAGCTTTTCAAGCTCTTTTTCCCCCATCATGATGAGTTTGATGCTTTCAGGATCGAAGCCGTACTGAGTGAGAAGGCCGTGCGCTTTGTCTTTCGGCATCTTTTCTACAGCTCTGGCAAATTGCAAAAGCATATCCGCGGATGAAGTGGCCCCTTCTTTGACTCCCTTTAAAGAGATTCCAATATCCTCAACTGCGTCTTTGAACGGCCCGGAGTCATGGAGAACAGCGTCATACATCCTGTCGCTGACGTCACCGAAAAGCTGAACCAGATCTTGCGTCTCAAGCCCGACTTTTTCCGCTGCATTCTGCCAGCCTTGGAACTCCTTGATGTCCATCCCCAGAGTCTTGCTCGCCGTATCAACTTCAAGGGCTGCTTCGGTAAACTCCGCGAATTGGCTTTTGATAAAGGCAACACCACCGATTACCCCAAGAACTTTCGTGAGTGTTCCCTTGAGCCGCTCAAAGCTGAGTGCGCCCTTATCCCCCGTCTCTTTCAACGAGACGCCAAGTTTCCTTGCCGCATCATCGAGTGCGTCGAGACGGGTCTTAGACGCACCTGTACGGACAAGCTCTTCACGTAGGCGCTGATACTCTTTCGTCACTTCGCTGATTTCGCGGCCTTTTTGCACGGCTTCCTCAAATGCGGCCTGCAACGAAGAGGCGGCATCGGCAGACTGGCCAAGCCCTTGGGCCCCCTTGACGCCTGCGTCATATGTCGCGCGCCCCGCGTCAACGGCTGCGGCCTGCACGCCGTCCAGTCCTTTTTGGGCGTTCTGCACTTGAGCTTTGAAAGCCCCTGCGGAGAGGATGAGGGAAACGACGAGTTCACCTGCGTTCATGGAATTTGCTCCAGAGGCGTTGGTTGTGGCCGTCCACGGCGATGATTTCTAGCATCTCGTAAGCATCGGACAGGCCGTATACTGTCTGCATCTCGTGCAGCGTCGCGAGGTTCCGGCTTACCGGGATGCCGACGCATCCGGGGAGGTTTGCGTAGTCCCGAAGCCCAACGGGTTGAGGATCTGCGACAGGCGGGAGGTCAAGCCCTCGCCGCCCTGCAAAAAATCCAGGCAGACGGCGATGGCCTCCCAACGCAGGCGGTAGATCGTGCCCACGTCCTCGACATGGGCGTCGAGGTTTTGCGGGGTGAGCCTGATGGCGTCATCGGGCTTTCCGGGGTTCGGGACGCGGTAGATCTGTCCGAGAAGCTCGTCATAGAGCGGTTCGGCCTGTTCCCACTTCAGCCCGGACAGCCCCCGGAGTCCGGCGGAAAGCAGCGCGGCGGTGTTCGATGACGCGGAGAGCGCACGGATGTCGGCGGGCATCTCGGAACCGAAGACGGCGAGCAGCGCGCGGGCGGCCCATTTTTCCAGTTTCGTGACGGGCATTTCCTTGACCTTGAAGGTCTTCCCGGCGTCGCGGCCCTTGTCGATGGCAATGATCTTTTCGTTGAGCATGACGGCCTCCACGGTTTAAAGCGGGCTCGCGGTCCACTGGTCGAAGGTGATGACGAAGGCGCTCGCCTGCAAGGTCTGAGCGGCGTTGGGGCTGGACTGCACGGAGGTGAGGCCGCCCCGCTTCCCGGTGATCTTCCGGTTGATGCTCGGCATGGCGAACTCGGCATTGCAGAGCATCACCTCCCGTGCCGTTTCCTGATACGTGGCCCAATCTTCCATTATCTGACGGCTCGGGCTGTCCGCCGCGAGGGTGATTGTCACTTCCTTGTTGGTCGGCACCCACCCGAAGGAGGTATGCCCGTCAACGCCCTTTTCCGCGACGACGGGGGTATTCGTGGCCACGCTGACCATCGCGTCGGTGCTGAACCCCTCGATCTGCACGGGGCTGTCGTAGAGCCCGGGAACCGTCAGGAAAAGCGTGCAATTCGCCGCTGTAATCGTCATGTTGCCGAAGTTGTCAGCCATGTTTTTACCTCATCACTGAATGGCCGTGGCGGGCATGACGATTTGCTGCACGCTGCCGCCGTCCATGTAGTAGAATTTGCATTCGGGGGACTGACGCTGTCCGCGTACGGTCGCGCCGGGGTCCTTGACCTGCATATACCAGCCCTGCGTTTCAAGCGTCTGGGAAACGTCCAGCCCGATTTCCGCGAGGAGCTGCACCTTTTGGGTGTTCGAGAGGGTCACGCCCGTGCGGATAGCCCCGAAGTCGAGAAAACGCGTGATGGTGTCGAGGCAGGCCGTACGGATCATGCCGTAGCCGCTCTCGTTATACGGGATGCATTTTACGGCCTTGAACAGATCAAGGAGGTTCAGCTGAAGGCCGTCCTTGATGGCGATGGCGTCAAGATAGGTGTCGAGCCAGCCCCATTTGCCGGAAACCTGCCCATTCTGAAAAAACTTGAACTGGCTGGAGGCCGTGGCGAAGTCCGCATAGCAGTTGTAGCCGTTGGCGATCAGCGCGTCATAGTTCTCGTCGTTGTCGCAGGTTACGGCAAGCCCTTCGCCCTGTTTGAACGCGAAGGTGAGCCGTCCGTTCGTCTCTTCAAAGTTGATGGAGGCCGCAGTGCCCATGACCCACGCCGCAAGTTCAGGCGTGTTGAACACGGGAACCGTACCATCAAGTTCGAGCACCTTGGCAATCTGATACCCCGCAGAGGCGGTGGAACCCGCGGCCTGCGCTGCGTTGTCGGTATCCCACATCACGTATGCGAAACGGGTGTCATACCCCGCGCACCACCGGGCGAGCGCGATCTTGTCGTCAAGCTCAGGCTCCCAGACCGTCCCGAACGTCACCCAATCGCGGGCGTACAGGAGCACGTTGGTCATGCAGTCGGGGAGCGTCTGGCCAGCCATGCCTACGGACTGGACGGCACCGGACTGTTCGGTGAGCAGAAGCAGCGCGCCGAGGTCGGTCCCGGCTTCCGGCGGCGTCGGAAAGGCCACGGCGGAACTTGCCCCGGTCGTCGGGCTGTCGATCTGGAACGCCCCAGTCTGGCTGGAGTACGTCACCTTCGCCCCGGTCGCGCCCGCCGTCGTGAGCGCGGTCTGGATCGCCTCCGCAACCTGCGAGAAGCTGGTTGCAGCGGACAAATCCACGGAGGAAAGCGTGTGCGGCGTGTTGTCGATGGAAATAACCATCGCGCCGTTGGTGACGGCCTGCAACACGGCGAGATTGCCCGTATACTTCGCGCCGCGCAGCCATGCGCCCACGGCCTCGCCGTTGTACCGGGCAAAGAAGATCTTGTCCGGGAGGCTCGTCGTGTTCACATAGCCGGAAAAGTACATGGAAGCCATGCTTGCTTCTTCCGAAAGCGAACCGAAATAATTCGCCACGGCCTGCGCGCTGGCGAACTGAACGACTCTACCTGCGGGCAAAAGCTCGGACTGCGAAAGGATGAGCCCGGCGAAGGTCAGGCCCGGCGTGCCGCCCTCGATGATGCGGGGGATGATTTGAACCAGTTTGTCGGCATTGACGCTCATTGCGCCCTCCTGTGTTTGCTATGCCAGCGGATGCACGGAAAGTTCCGCGTCGGTAAAAGTATCCATCTCAACGTGTTCAACGCGGTTTGCCTGAATCAGTACATTGAGCATAAAGCGGGGGTTGTACTGCTCGTCACCTTCCGCCTGTGTCATGTCCTGCGGGTCTTCGACGTACAGGGGGGCAATCCCGTACGTCTGGAGGAAGCGGCACCCCACGCCGTCGCGCAGGAGCGTTGCGAGCGTTTGGGCGCGGTCGGCGGCGGTCGGCCCATAGACGTCGAGCTGTACCCGGCGGCGCTGCGGCTGTACGATGGCTGTCCCGCCGCACTCCGTTTGATGCAGGTTCGTCGAGAGGCGCGTCATGGTCATGGGGGTAACGAGCACGTAGCTTTTCGTCTTCGGCTTGCTCACGCGGTTGACGTAGCCGCGCACAACAACGGCGGAATCGCCGAGGTAACGCTTACAAAAATCGCCGAGGGCCTGCACGAGGATGCCGTCACTCATCGTCTCCCCCTTTGGGCGGTTCCGTGGCCCCGACTTCCGGCGGCGCGGTTTCCCGGAGCTTCACGCACCGGATTTTCGTCCAGCCTGCCGTGGGATTCCAGCGCTCCAGAACTTGATCTACCTGCCACTCGGCGCCATCCCAGTAGAGAAGATCGCCGCCCTGCTCCGCCGGACGATCAAGGGCCGACCAGTCCCCTGAAAGATAAAAGTCGTGCCAGATCGTGTTCTGGCGCTGCTGCACGAGGAATTGCAGCGTCTTGTCGGCGACAGGCTGAGGCTGCGCCATGACTTCAACGGCGGGGGCCCATGCCGGGACCTGCTCATACTGCGCGGTTATGGTGAAGCCTGTGGAGACGAGAATCACGACCGACTGGAAAGGGTTCACGATGCTGATAAGCGGACGCACAAGTTCATGGAGATTCATCTTTTGACTACCTCGTAATCGATGGACTTGAGCAGGCTTCCGGAATCGATGAGCGTCCCCTTTCCCGCGCCCTTGGCGTTCTTGCGGCGCTTGGTGGATTCGGCGTTGTCCGGGGGCATATTGCTCTTGATCGTTGCTTGAATGTCGTCTGCCATGCGGCGTCCCACAAGCCGCATCGCCTCTTTCGGCGTCCGTCCGGCTTCCAACGCTTCCGCGAGGTTATCGCACCATGCATCCGCCTTGGCATCGAGCGTTGAGCGCAGGAAAGGCCGAGAGGGGATGGTGACGGTGTGGGCTTTGACCGTCGCATCCTGCGCAAAATCACTTTTGCCCTTCTTCACGAACCGATTCCCGACGCTGCCGTCACGCTTCCGCTTGAAGTACAAGGTTTGCGTCCGCTCAGGGATTTCGATTGTTGCGCCGTATTCGTTGTACGCCGCATACTCTGCGACGGGAGTACCACCTTCGCCCCGCGTCGCATTTTCGAGCACCCCGGCCTTCACGACGATATCGGGGGTGATGTACCGCTTGAGCAGCTTTTCGAGTTCTCCGGACACCATTACCCCCACGGATGCCAATACCGGGCGGCATAGTAGCGCCCGCCCACGGCATAGGGCTGGATGGCCTGCCAAAAC
>OOCP01002512.1_pt1 | contig 15318 bp, 16 predicted proteins | sample 1671511 | NCBI WGS metagenome assembly OOCP01 (sample SAMN06348164, study PRJEB24527) | human gut metagenome | biome: human gut; feature: ankylosing spondylitis patient; material: feces | host: Homo sapiens | place: China | collected 2015-10 | reverse complement strand
TGGGATTTTTGCCTTCCAGCCTATGTTTTCTTACGGTCAGCGCAGCAAGTGCGCAGACCTACTGAACAGTTACAAATCAACAAAATTTTATACGCAAATAGGAGTTCATTATGAAAAAAACAGTTCTCGTCACCGGCTCGTCCCGCGGGATCGGACGGGCCGTAGCTTTAAAATTTGCTTCCTGCGGATACCATGTCGTGATCAACTGTGCCAGAAGCACCGAACGAATGGAAGAAGTGAAAAAAGAAGTGGAGGCCTTGGGCGCAGAGTGCCTCGCGGTACAGGCGGACGTCGGAAATCCGGATGACTGTAAACGTCTATTTAAAGAGATCGAGTCCCGCTTTGACCATGTGGATGTCCTCGTAAACAACGCCGGGATCTCCATCATCGGTCTCTTACAGGACTTAAGCTTTGAGGACTGGAACAGGATTCTCTCCGCAAATCTTTCCTCCGTCTTCCATTGCGCGAAGCTTACGATCCCCGGCATGATCCACAATCACAGTGGAAAGATCATCAATATCTCTTCCGTCTGGGGTGTCTGCGGTGCCTCCTGCGAAGCGGCCTACTCTGCCACAAAAGGCGGCGTCAACGGACTCACCATGGCCCTCGCCAAGGAGCTCGCCCCCTCCGGCATTCAGGTGAACGCTATCGCCTGCGGGGCCATTGATACGGAGATGAACAGATTTTTATCTGATGAGGAGCATGAGATGCTCTTAGACGAGATTCCCGCCGGCCGCATGGGAAAGCCGGAGGAAGTCGCAGACCTCGTCATGAAACTCGTAGAAGCACCGGATTACCTGACCGGTCAGATCATAAAAATGGATGGTGGCTGGATCTGATCCAGCCACCATTTCTTTCTGCTTTAAAAACGCAGACAATCCTGCAGATAACGCGCATGCGCCTGAAGCGCAGCAATAATCTCCTGTCTTCTCTTCTTTATCATCGGACTCATTCCCGTCAGGCTCACACTTCCAAACAATTCATTATTATATCGGTTAAAGATCGGCACTGCCAACGCTGATACTCCGGTAAAAAGAGCGTCGTATTCTTCAGAATATCCATTTTTACGGATTCGGTATAACTCCACGTCAAAATTCTTCTGCTTATCCTCGAAAGACTTCTGGAACGGTGTCATCGGCATTCTTTCAAGATATTCCGCTCTTTCTTTTTCCGATAAATATGCCAACAGAATCTTTCCGCTTGCAGAATCATACAGAGATATCTGTGGTGACACACGCTGGACAATAAAAGGGCAGTTTGTCGGTTCAGTTGTGTCAATCACTCTCAATTGCTTTTCGTCCATTGCAAACATGGTTCCGTTTAACTGGAACTGATTACTTAACGCCAGCAGTCTGTCATGACCCCGGTCAATGCACATGCTCTGGCGCGTCCCGGCAGCGAGACAGGCTTTGTTAAACAGCGCCGCCCCCAGCATGTACTGCCCATTTCCATTCTGGCTGATATATCCATTCTGGTAAAGCGTACTCAGAATTCCATGGACTGTGCCTTTGTTCAAATTGAGCTGATTGCTGATCTGTCCCAGCGTCAGGGCAGAATTTGTCATCGTAAAGCAGTTCAGTATGTTGATCGCACGCTGAACCGACTGGATCTGACGTTCCGTAGCCTTTGTATTTTTTTCCGTAACATTTTTCGATTCATCCAATGGCAAAATACATCCCCCCGTCAAATAGAGTTTGATATTATCAAAAGCAAGTTGGTAATTATTGTCATTTTAACATTCCTATGCTATATTGTCAACACAGTTACAAAAGTTCAATTTTTTCGGCCGAATAAATAGAACATTCATATCGCTCAACTAAAGAAGGAGGAAAACGCATGGTGAATTCCAATAATGTCACTCGTAAATTTACTATGAAAGAAAAACTTGCTTCCCTTGGTCCCGGCTTCGTGATCGTGGGATCATTCATCGGTCCCGGAACCGTAACAAGCTGTACACTGGCAGGTGCAACTTACGGTTTCACACTTTTCTGGTGTGTTGTCTTTTCCGTTATCGCAGTTATCGTCATGCAGGGTATGGCGGCAAGGATCGGTATCATCACTCAGGAAGGTCTTGCAGAAAACATGAAGCATGACTTTGCTGACCGTCCGCTTCTTCGAAACATTTTATGTGGTCTTGTCATCATCGCAATCACCATCGGCGGACTCGCTTATATGGGCGGCGACCTTACCGGAACGGCAATGGGAGCCAGCGCACTGACCGGTGTTCCGACAAGAATCATGGCTCCGATCTTAGGAGTTATCGTTCTAATCGTTCTCCTCTTTGTCGGTGATGCCGTTAAATATCTGGAAAAGCTTTTAAGTGTATGTGTCACTTTAATGGCAATCGTCTTTCTTATGACAATGCTCATTGTTCGTCCCAATTTCGGCGAACTGCTCCGCGGCTGCATTCCGACAGTCCCGAAGGGCGGACTGATGACATGTCTTTCCCTCATTGGAACGACAGTTGTTCCGTACAACATGTTCCTGCATGCTGCAAGCGCCCAGAGAACATGGCATACAAAGGAAGAACTTCCGCTCTGTATGTTTGGCACAACCGTACCGATGATCATCGGCGGTGTTATCACAGGTTCCATTATGATCACATCCGCAGTGGTTATGCGCGGCATGAGCGTTAACAACGCAATGGATATGGCTGTACAGCTTGAAGGTACACTCGGACGTTTCGCTCAGCCTTTCATGGCATTAGGACTTCTCTCCGCAGGTATTTCCAGTGCTCTCTGCTCTCCGATCAGTGTCTCTTACGTATTAGCCGGACTTTTTGACTGGAAGACAGACGGCTCCGATAAACGTTTCTTAGGAACAAGCGCAATCATTCTGATCGTCGGAATTATTATTTCCGCAATTGGTACCAACCCGTTAGCACTTATCATGACTGCTCAGGCTGTAAACGGAATCGCACTTCCGGTCGTTGTAGGTGTTACTCTTTACCTTGCAAGCCGTCAGAGAATTATGGGTGAATATAAGAACTCCATGCTCCAGAACATTATTGGCCTGATGATCTTTGCAATCTCACTGGTCCTTGGTATTTCAAGTTTTATCGGTGTTTTTGCCGGTTAAAGCATTAACACATACATGCACATGAGAAGAGGTGAATATATGCTGGAGGAAGTTGCGAAAGATGCCTGGGAGTATGGGCGAAAATTCCTGCTGCAGGGAAAAGTCGCAGATTATATCCCTGAGCTTGGGAAAGCAAATCCAGTACATTTTGGACTATGCATTAAAACAGAAGATGGCCGTCATATCGAATTTGGCGATTCCGAACACCGTTTTACTATACAGAGTATCTGTAAAATCGTTTCCCTCGCAGCAGCACTGCAATACATCGGTGAAGAAAAGGTCTTTAAGAATGTGATGATGGAACCGTCCGGGGATGCGTTCAATTCAATTTTAAAGCTTGACACAGCGAGCAACCGCCCGTTCAATCCAATGATTAATGCTGGGGCCATTGAAGTTGTAAGTCTTCTGGCAGGGCGTTTCTCTTTTGAGCAGATGCTGGAATTTATCCGCATCTTATGTAATGACAATGAAATCATTCTGGATGAATCCGTCTACCGCTCCGAAAAAGCGACCGGCGACAGGAATCGGGCGATCGGATATCTGTTAAAGAGCAAGGGCGTGTTAAAGGGGGATGTTCTCCAGACTCTGGATCTCTACTTTAAGCTCTGTTCCTTAAGTGTAAATGCCAGATCATTATCAGAATTAGGTCTTCTTCTTGCAAACGGAGGTATTTCCACCACTACCGGAAAACGCCTCCTCGACAAAAAAATCGTCCGAACATTAAAAACCCTTATGCTGACCTGCGGCATGTACGACCGTTCCGGGGAATTTGCCGTTCGTGTGGGAATCCCATCCAAAAGCGGTGTCGGCGGCGGAATCCTGTCATGTGTGGGAGGCCGCATGGGAATTGGAATCTACGGACCGGCACTCGACGAAAAAGGCAACAGCATCGGTGGCGGATATACACTGGAATATCTTTCTGAACATTTGAACCTTCACATCCTCGATTCCGCTGATGCAAAAGAAACACAAAATTAAGTCTTTCAATACGACATATGTCAGTTTTCATATAACTGCTGACTGCTTCACAACTACAAGAAAAAAATCGCCCTCGACAATAGGGCAACCGAACAAAGAAAGGAAATGACATTATGAAAAACAGCAAACCAACCATTTATGATCCGGCTTTTTTACCAAACAACATTTACAGCGGAGTTCCGTCTTGGCTGAATCTGCCAGTTCTCGAAAATGAAAGTGAACTTTCCTCCATGGATGCCGTTGTCACTGGTGTTCCGTGGGAAGGCGGATGCACGATCGGCGGATACTCTTCCTGCACAGAAGGACCGAAAGCAATCCGTTCTGTATCGATCCGCTATACCGGCTATCTTCCGGACTTTGACCTTGATGCATTCGATTACTTAAAAGTTGGTGATTTCGGCGATGTCGCATGCAGAAACGGTGATTATCCGCTCACCTTTGCAGCGATCAGAGAAAGAATCAGCCAGATTGAAGATGCAGATGCTCTCCCGATCACCTTCGGTGGAGACCATGGAATTGCCTATCCGATCATCAGTGAGATTGCAAAACGGCATCCAAAGCGGGTCGGCGTTCTCCATATTGATGCCCATCTCGACAATTACTCCACCTTTGGTGATGATGAATATTCTCGCTGCTCTCCGTTCTATCAGCTTTACAATGATCCGAATATGGATTCCACAAAGATCGTTCACATCGGTATCCGCGGACCGCGTAACCATAAAGAGGAATTTGCAAATGCAAAAAAATACGGTGCAACTGTGATTCTCGCAAGAGAGATCAAAGAGAACGGCTGGAAAGAATCCATCCGAAAAGCAATTGAGATCGCCTCAAAAGATACCGATCTGATGTATATCACTGTTTGTTCAGACTGCCTTGACGCAGCGAGCATGCCGCAGGGACCGCAGGACATGTGCGGATTAACATCTTATGAATTGTGCATGATGCTTCACGAGGCCGGACTCGCAGGTGCAAAGGGCATGGATTTCGTGGAGATCTATCCAGATACTCTGAGCTACCAGACCGCCGCACACGATGCATGCTGGGCAACTCTCTATTACCTGAATGGACTTGCAGAGAGAAAGAAAAACGAGGGCGAACAGAAATAACTTCTGAAAGACGCAGCAGTTCAGCCAATCCGTGGTCGGACTGCTGCTTTTTTATAAAAAGAATCAATTTTCTTACCGGTCTGTAGCAGCCGGGACTTTGTACACATGAAGGAGGAAACCACATGAAGACAATTTACGATGTACCGATCATTTTGAGAAGAGAAATTGAAGCGCTTATGGTCAAGCCATTTATCGACGCGTTTGAAAAGGAACTCGGACATGAAAAAACATATGAGATCGTAAAAAAAGTCATCTTCGACATCGCCTTTAAAGAAGGTCAGGAATATGCGGAGCTCTTCGGAAGAAATGACCTGCAGGCAATCCGTATGCAGATGGAACCCTGGTCATCGAACGGTGCCTTAAACCTTGCATGGAGCGGAGACGGAAAAAAACATCTTTGTGAAGACGTTCTGGAATGTCAGTATGTTGCCATGTATGAACGTATCGGGATGAAGGATCTCGGAGCTGTCTTATCCTGCGGACGCGATGAACCGTTTTATAAAGGCATGAATTCCAAGATCAAAATGACAAGAACAAGAACTCTGATGCAGGACGGTAAATGCTGTGATTTTGTATTTGATCTGGAGGAATAGCTGTGGACGTTCTGAAATTCGTAAAAGCGAAAAATGACTATCTCGGCAAGATCGAGGGCGGTGGACTTTCTTGAAAATTCAAATAACGAATGACATCATATTCCCCTATATACCCCATTCCTTGCTGGGGAAATTTTCAGAATTCCATGACGGTTAAAAAGTGGGACTACTCACCGACGCTTTGCTCGCCGGACAGCAATCCCACTTTTTATTTATTGATTTCTCTGTATATGATTTTTATTATTTTTGCGAAATATCAGGCGTTCTTTTCCTTCTCTTCTCTCTCCTCGCGCTCCCGCTCCGCCTGGGACTTTCTCAGATAGTCCGGCTTATGCTCCATGGCGGTCTCCGTCTTTCCTTCCGCAAAGTAGACAGCACCCAGTGCAGCCACAGAAGCGGCTCTCTGTCGGTTTACATGGGCCGGGGCAAGATCGTAGGGCACGGTCATTTTCTCCGCGATCTGCTTCTCGTAGACCGGCACACCGTCACCTAAGAAGATCACGCGCTCTCCCATTCCATTTAACTTCCCGATCAATTCTCCCATGTCCATGGCATCCTGATCCATCACAGTCTCAAACTCTCTCTCAAAGCGGTAGATTCCCGTGTAGACCTGATTTCTTCTGGCGTCCATGATCGGACAGATCAGGCCGGAAGCGCCAAACAGGTTGTATGCCGTCGCGTCAAGTGTCGGAACATGGATCAGCGGCTTATTTAACGCCAGTCCAAGTCCCTTCGCCGTCGCAGACCCGATCCTGAGACCCGTAAAGGATCCCGGACCGCCGGATACTGCGATCGCATCGATCGTATTTAGATCGATCCCTACAAGTTTTACCATCTCATCGATCATCGGCAGCAGGGTCTGGGAGTGGGTCATCTTAAAATCCACCGTATATTCCGCCATCGTGATCCCGTCCTCATAGATGGCCGCCGATGCCACCAGTGAGGAACTTTCAATTCCTAAAATCCGCATCTATTTTTCCTCCACCGTGATCTTTCTGTAATCGAAGCCCTTTTCCAAGTTCTTCTCGATGGTGACAGTCTTCACATGCTCCGGCAGGATCTCCTCGATCATATTGGACCACTCAATGAGCGTCACGCCTTCCCCGTAAAAGCAGTCTTCATATCCTACCTCATCCATCTCGCTGATGTCACCGATCCGGTACACATCAAAATGGTACAACGGCATTCTTCCGCTGTCATACTGCTGGACGATTGTGAAGGTAGGGCTGTTTACCGGCTCCGTGATCCCAAGTCCCTCAGCAAAGCCCTTCGTAAAAACTGTTTTTCCGACGCCGAGATCGCCGTTCAGGCAGATCACTTCGCCCGGCTTTGCCTGTTCCCCAAGCATTTTTCCAAAGGCGAAGGTCTCCTCCGGTGCGTTTGTTTCCTTTATCATGCCTTTAATCCTTTCGTCTTCTTCGGCGGAAGATTCCGCTTGCAGAAATCGACAAACTCCTGTTTTCTCCCTTCAATGGACCGGAATGGCACAAGATATCCGTTTGTCGGTCCGACCTTGATGATATACATGTTCGGGATCCGAACGACTTTCCAGATCTGATCCCATTTCAATTCTCCGGTCACACCGGCCTGTTCGACCCCGATCTGCTCATCCGAAACGTCAAGATTGATCGGCGTTGAGTATCCGGTCGTTTTCGCATGCGCCTTTGCCTTCATCCAGATCATGATCGGCTGGACAAACACAAAAAGGATGATACAGCCCAAAAGCATGACTCTCTGCATCACTGCCACTGAGCTCCATGCGTATCCGAGGATCCCGATGACCAGGATCAGGAACACGAACGTAAAGATCCCGGCAAATCCCGAATAAGCGCTGTACATAGAGAAATCAAAAATATCTCTCGCTGTCATTTTCACCTGAATTTTCATACCAGTTTTTCCTCTTCAAATGCCGTCCGGATCCGGTTCATACACTCCTCGATGACGCTGCGCGGGGAAGCGACGTTGATGCGCTCAAATCCGCGTCCCTCATCACCGAAGATATATCCCTCATCCAGAGCGACCTTTGCTTTCTTCTGCATCAGTTCTTCCAGTTTTTTCTCGTCCCGGTCAACGTACCCGTTGAGATCAATCCACGCGAGGTAGGTTCCCTCCGCCTTGACGAGATGAGCCTTCGGAAGATATTTCTTTAAATATTCGTCGATATACGCGAAGTTTCCATCCAGATAGTCCTTCAGCTGCTCCAGCCACTCTTCCCCTTCTGTGTAGGCCGCGATCATCGCCGTCATGCCCAGAGCGGAAGCGCCGTCCATGGACAGGCTGCCATTTACATAGTCTTTCCACTTTTTCTGAAGCTCTTTATTGTGGATCACAATGTTGGAGGTCTTCATTCCGGCAAGGTTGAAGGTCTTGCTCGGTGCCGTGCAGACAACGATACGGTCCGCATACTCCGGAGCTACATTCATGATCGGTGTGAAGGTCACGCCGCGGCGGATCAGATCGCAGTGGATCTCATCGCAGATGATCCATTTGTCATATTTTTTACAGATCTCAACCGTCTTTTTAAGCTCATCTTCTGTCCAGACACGGCCTGTCGGGTTATGCGGGCTGCACACCACGAGAACCTTGTTTGCCGGGTCCGCCATCTTCTTATCGAGATCCTCAAAGTCGATCCGGTAAGCACCGTTCTCATAGATCAGGGCATTGTCCACCGGAATGCGGCCGTTGCTGTTGGCCTTATCCGTAAATGGATAGTAGATCGGGCGCTGGAGGACGATCCCGTCCCCCGGTTCCGTGAGGAGGTTGATGAGCGCTGCATAGGCAGCCACAACGCCCGGACAGAAAAACAGGTTCTCTCTGCTCTCCTCCCAGCCGTAGCGCTTTTTCATCCAGCCTGTCACCGCGTCCATGCACTCGTCTGCATCGTACATGGTATAGCCAAAGATCTTCCGGTCGATCCGCTCATGGAGAGCCTTTAAGATCGGTTCTGCGCAGGCAAAGTCCATATCTGCCACCCAGAGGGCAAGAGAATCCTTGTCCGCTCCCTTCGGCAGGCGCTCAACCTTCACTGCATGGGTTCCCTTACGATCGATCACTTCATCAAAATTATACTTCATGACTGACTCCTCCATTTCTTCGGCTCGCCGGAATATTCTCCGTCTGGCCCGTGTATTCCTTTTTTATCTGGTTCGTCTCCTTAAAAGCCCCATATCTCTGGCATTCCTACGCTGAAATCAGCTTCTTCCTGCCACAGGGATTTTATGACTTTTCCGTCAACTAAACGTTCCTTCGTATCGATAGTTTAGAATTTATTCCTCGTCCAATATCATAGATAAGGAAATCCTCTTCTTCGCCATATCCACTCCGAGAACCTTCACCTCAACGATATCCCCAACGCTGACAGCCTCAAGCGGATGCTTGATATACTTCCTGGACATCTGGGAAATATGCACCAGACCGTCCTGATGGACACCGATATCTACGAAAGCGCCAAAATCGATGACATTTCTGACGGTTCCCTTTAAGATCATTCCCGGCTTTAAGTCCTTCATATCAAGGACATCGGTTCTTAAGATCGGCTTCTGCATCTCCTCACGCGGATCCCTCGCCGGTTTTTCCAGCTCTTTTACGATATCCTTTAAGGTCTCCTCACCGACTTCAAGCTCCTCGGAAAGTTTCTTGTAATCTGTGATCTTTTTGCTGATTCCGGCCGCGCCGCCCTTCGCGATCTCCTCCGGTTCAAGCTTTGCACGCTTTAATAACTCCAGCGCTGCCTTATAAGACTCCGGATGTACGGAGGTTCCGTCAAGCGGATTGTCCCCGCCTGCGATTCTCATAAATCCGGCACACTGCTCAAATGCCTTCGGGCCAAGCTTTGCGACCTTTAAGAGCTGGCGGCGGTTCGTAAACGCGCCGTTCTCCTCACGGTATGCGATGATGTTCTTCGCAATCACCTTGGAGATACCGGAAATATACTCTAAAAGAGATGCGGACGCCGTATTTAAGTCGACACCCACCTTATTTACGCAGTCTTCAACAACGTTTCCAAGAGCCTCGCTCAGATGTTTCTGGTTCATATCATGCTGATACTGGCCGACACCGATGGACTTCGGATCGATCTTTACAAGCTCCGCAAGCGGGTCCTGGAGACGTCGTGCGATGGAGACGGCACTTCTCTGTCCCACGTCGAATTTCGGGAATTCCTCTGTGGCAAGCTTGCTGGCAGAATATACGGAAGCTCCCGCCTCATTTACGATCACGTACTGGACGTGTTCCGGGATCTCCTTGATAAACTCCGCGATGATCTGCTCGGACTCTCTGGAAGCCGTTCCATTTCCGACGGAGATCAGGGAGATCTTGTATTTCTCAATGAGGTTTTTTAAGGTCTTCTTCGCGTCCTCCACCTTGTTCTGCGGTGCGGTCGGGTAGATCACTACTGTATCTAAGACTTTTCCGGTCGCGTCAACGACTGCTAATTTACAGCCGGTACGGAACGCCGGATCCCATCCCAATACCACGCGGCCTGCGATCGGAGGCTGCATGAGAAGCTGCTCTAAGTTCTTTCCGAAGATCTTGATGGCACCGTCCTCCGCCTTCTCGGTCATGAGATTTCTCACCTCACGCTCAATTGCCGGGGCAATGAGACGGTTGTAGCTGTCTGCGATCACTTCCTGTAAGACCGGAGTTGTCACCGGGTTCTCTCTTGTGATGACCATCTTATTTAAGTAGCGTAAGATCTTCTCCTCCGGAGCCGCGATCTTTACAGTCAGGATCTTTTCCTTCTCACCGCGGTTTAAGGCGAGAATCCTGTGTCCAGCGCACTTTCTTACAAGCTCCTCGTGATGATAGTACATCTCGTAAACGGACTCTGTCTTCTCGTCCTTCGCCGCGGAGACGATAGAACCTTCCTCTTTTGTCACATTGCGGATGTATGCACGGTATTTTGCCACCTCGGAGATGCGCTCCGCAAGGATATCCTTTGCACCGTCAATGGCCGCTTTCGCGTCTGCAACGCCTTTTTCCTCGGAGACATACTGGGCAGCCAGTGTCTCAATCGGTTCTTTTGTCACCTGCAGCATGATCGTATCGGCCAGCGGCTCCAAGCCTCTCTCCTTCGCCATGCTGGCTCTTGTCTTTCTCTTCGGGCGGAACGGCAGGTATAAGTCCTCCACCGCCACCATAGTCTCGGCTTCCTCGATCTTCCTCTTTAAATCAGCCGTCAGTTTTCCCTGATCCTCGATCGATGCGAGGATCTGAGTCTTGCGGTCTTCAAGACCTCTCAGATATTTTAATCGTTCATCCAGGTTTCTTAATACCTCATCGTTTAAGGAACCGGTTACTTCCTTCCGGTATCTGGCAATAAACGGAATCGTGTTTCCCTCATCAATGAGCTTCACAGCCGCCTCGACCTGGCTCATTTTTACTCCCAATTCCGCAGTCAGTACGCCTAAAATGTCCATGTTCTTTCTCCTTCTAGTTCTACCCCGGAAAGCATAAAGCCGCCGGAGATGTCATTCTCCATTATAATTCAATCCATGCTCTTATGCAACTTAAATGTGGACATGGACGGCGTTTCATGTTAAACTATACGGTAACTGTTCCGTATTATTTTTCTTAACCATCGAAGGGCTGACCGGCCTTTTTTATCAGGGAACAGTGCTATGAGCATTTTGGCGGCAGCGCCGCAGAATTACAACAGGAGGAATTTTCATGGCAGATTACGAAGATCAGAATTCATCTGAATATAAAGATATGAACCAGGAAACACCGGCCGCAGATCAGAATCCACACAGCGCCGGAAATGTTCCGCAGAATCCAAATCCGGCACAGCCGGATCAGCAGAATCCACCCCAGAATGACGGACAGATTCCGCCTCAGAATCCGGGACAGGATCCATACTGGCAGATTCCACAGAACGGCAGGCAGATTCCGCCTCAGCATCCAGGGCAGGATCCATACTGGCAGAATCAGCAGAACAGCGGACAGTTCCCACCGCAGAACGGGCAGCCGCCGTATTGGCAGAATCAGTACAATAACGGACAGCCGCCCTACTGGCAGAACCAGCCGCAGCGCCCGAGACGCGAAAAGAACTCCTTCGCGACGATCTCCCTGATCAGCGGGATCTTCGCTCTCTTAACGCTCTGCTGCTTCGCCTTCCCGGTCGCTATCATCTGCGGCGTCGGGGCGGTCTGCTTCGCCATTATCTCTAAAAAAGGCCAGCCCTTCAGGGGTACCGCAGCAGCCGGAATCATCCTCGGCGTTATCGCCGTTCTTCTCGGCATCGGCGAGTTCTTCTATGTACTCACCATCACAAACTTAATGAAAGACCCGGCAAACGCCGCGGCATTCAACGAGTTCTTTGAGCAGTTCCAGCGACAGCTCGGAATAAACTAAACACGAAAGTCACAAAGACCATAGACACATTATTTATCAGATAGTGTCTATGGTCTTTTTTCGTACTATGAGTCCGCTCAACCTGGCCACCCGCCCACTGGCAAACTCGCGCTGCACGCTCTGCTGCCTGCGAAGTTCGTTGGCCACCCGCTCACTCGCAAACTCGCGATTACGCGCTCTATTGCCTGCTTCGCAGGCTGTTTGCACGTTAGTAGCGCAGGGAAAGTAAATCTCTGCTTCGCAGCCGCTTGTATTTCCTCTGCGCTCACTAAAAGAAGACCGGCAGAACACGCTCACACGTATTCTACCGGTCTTCAGCGATTTCGTATTAAATTAGAATTAAACGAGCTCGATCAGAACTGCCATAGCACCGTCGCCCTTACGCTGACCGATCTTGATGATTCTTGTGTAACCACCGTTACGGGAAGCGTACTTCGGAGCGATCTCGTTGAACAGCTTGTTTGTAAGATCAACTTTCTTTGTGTTTTTCTTCTTACCAGCTGCTGCTGTCGGAACCTCTGTTACGTCATAAAGAGCTTTTACCATCTGTCTTCTTGCATGAAGTCTGGACGGCATGTCCTTCTTGATTTCCTTCTCAACTTCGTCGTATACAGTAACTTTCTTACCGTCAACAACTTCTTTTACTCTCTTGCCGTCAGCGTCCTTGCGGGCAACCTTAGCTGTAACTTTAACAGTCTCGAAGTTATCTTTCTCTTTTACTGCAAGAGCGATCAGGCTCTCAACGATCTTTCTTACTTCTTTAGCTCTAGCCTCAGTTGTAACGATCTTTCCATGATATAAAAGGTTTGTAGCCTGGATTCTAAGTAATGCTTTTCTCTGACTGGAAGTTCTTCCGAGTTTTCTATAACCTGCCATGATTTAATTTCCTCCATTTGTGGAACAGCCGCCCACGCTTCTTTGGACTTACTGGGCTGCCGCCTTTTTCTCCATAATGAGTCGCTCTACGCCCCTTCTGCGCCCTTCGGACTTACCTTCCGGGTGAATGTATCACAACCAAAATTTACTGTTCGTCGCTGGAATTGAGCTGTAAGCCCAGTTCTTTTAACTTTGCAAGTACTTCCTCGAGGGACTTGCGACCAAGGTTTCTAACCTTCATCATATCCTCAGAAGTGCGGCTGCAAAGCTCTTCAACGGTATTGATACCTGCTCTCTTGAGACAGTTGTAGGAACGAACGGATAACTCCAGCTCGTCGATATTCATCTCAAGTACTTTTTCTTTCTCGTTGTTCTCCTTTTCAACCATAACCTCTGCAGTCTTTGCATTCTCAGAGAGGTCGATGAAGAGATTCAGATGCTCGCTTAAAACTTTAGCAGCAAGGCTGACTGCCTCGTCCGGATCCAGTGTTCCGTTTGTGTAGATCTCTAATGTGAGCTTATCATAGTCTGTCTGCTGACCAACACGGGTGTTCTCAACGGACATATTGACACGCTCAACCGGTGTGTAAATGGAATCTACTGCGAGAACTCCGATCGGAAGATCGTCGCTCTTGTTCTTATCAGCGCTTACGTAGCCACGGCCGTTGGTGATCGTAAGTTCCATATAGAACTTGCTGTCTGCACCGCCGCTTAAGGTTGCAATAACCTGATCCGGGTTAAGGATCTCGATGTCCGCGTCTGTCTGAATGTCAGAAGCGTGAATCACGCCCTCGCCCTCGAACTCGATATACGCAGTCTTCGGCTCGTTTGTATCACTGTTGTTCTTAATTGCTAAGCTCTTGATGTTCATAATGATCTCAGTCACATCTTCCTTAACGCCGGCGATGGAACTGAACTCATGAAGTACACCATCAATTTTCACCTGGCTGACAGCAGAACCCGGTAAAGAAGAAAGCATGATTCTTCTCAGGGAATTTCCCAGAGTTGTGCCGTAACCCCTCTCAAGCGGTTCTACGACAAACTTTCCGTATCTTTTATCTTCGGAAATCTCAGCAATCTCAATGTTTGGTTTCTCAAAATCGAACACAAAAAGCCCCTCCTTTTGGGTATGCTTTGACAAATGCCACGAAGCGTTCTTTTAGAACACAAAGCATCCGGCCGGAAATGGCCAGATACTTTGTAAAAACCGCTCCGGTGAATTATTTGGAGTATAACTCGACGATGAGCATCTCGTTTACAGGAACGTCGATCTCTTCTCTTGTCGGAAGAGTTTTGATCTCGCCCTTTAAGTTCTCATGGTCAGACTCTAACCATGCCGGAACAAGACGGCCAGCTGTGGTCTCGAGAACCAGCTTGTAGTGGTTGTCGCCTTTGTTCTTTTCTCTGATCTCAACAACATCGCCAGCCTTTACAAGGTAAGACGGGATGTTTACGCACTTGCCGTTTACGAGAACGTGCTTGTGGTCAACGATCTGTCTTGCTTCTTTTCTTGTTCTTGCGAAACCAAGACGGAAGATAACGTTGTCAAGTCTGCGCTCAAGAAGGATCATAAGGTTTTCACCTGTCTGTCCGTTTAAACGCTCAGCCTTATCGTAGTAGTTACGGAACGGCTTCTCCAGAACGCCATAGATGAACTTAGCTTTCTGTTTTTCTCTTAACTGAAGACCATACTCAGACATTTTTCTGTTTGCTCTTTTCAGCTGTCTTGTGGACTTCTTATCAATTCCAAGATATACAGGATCCATTCCGAGGGATCTGCATCTTTTCAGGACTGGTACTCTATTTACTGCCATGTTCTTAACCTCCTAATCAGACTCTTCTACGTTTTGGTGGGCGGCATCCGTTGTGCGGAACCGGTGTTACGTCGCGGATGCTTGTAACTTCAAGACCGCATGCCTGAAGGGCACGGATTGCAGCTTCACGACCTGATCCTGGTCCTTTTACCATAACGTCAACAGTCTTTAAGCCATGAACCAGCGCTGCTTTGGTAGCAGTTTCTGCAGCCATCTGAGCTGCGTATGGAGTAGATTTTCTTGAACCTCTAAATCCCAGACCGCCGGCACTTGCCCAAGAAAGAGCATTTCCTTCTGCATCAGTCAGTGTTACGATTGTATTATTGAAGGAAGACTGGATATGTGCCTGTCCGTGTTCAACGTTTTTTCTGACACGACGTTTTGTCGTTTTCTTTGTCACTTTTGCCATTTTAAAACTAACCTACACTTTCTTAATCTTATATTGGACTACTGGTTAAATTATTTCTTCTTATTTGCTACAGTTCTCTTAGGACCTTTGCGGGTTGTTGCGTGGGTCTTTGT
>OOCP01002500.1_pt1 | contig 15395 bp, 9 predicted proteins | sample 1671511 | NCBI WGS metagenome assembly OOCP01 (sample SAMN06348164, study PRJEB24527) | human gut metagenome | biome: human gut; feature: ankylosing spondylitis patient; material: feces | host: Homo sapiens | place: China | collected 2015-10 | reverse complement strand
CGTGCAATCTCATGTGGGCTTAGACCTTTTGACCCTGGCATCATAAAATAATATCTGTATTGATAACGCAATGCGGATATGGTAAGATACAGAAAAGATTTAACCGCAAGAAAAAGTATGTTATACTGTAGTCGTATCGCAAAATGAAAGGGAGGCTTATTATGTTTCGATTAAATAATGGTGTTGAAATTCCAGAGATGGGTCTTGGTGTCTATAAGATGAATGCGGGAAAAGAAATGGACGATGCAGTAAGATATGCATATGAACAGGGTTATCGCTTATTTGATACGGCTCAGATGTATAAAAATGAAAGCGGACTGGGTGAAGCGTTAGAGAAGAACCGGATTCCCAGGCAGGATATTTTCCTGATCAGCAAGGTAGATAATTGTAACCAGGGGTATGGGCGGACGATTGAAAGCTTTGGAGAGTCTTTAGAACGCCTGAAGACGGATTATCTGGATTCGTTTCTTGTACACTGGCCGGGACAGAACCGGGAAAGAATGCTTGATACATGGAAAGCAATGGAAAAGCTGTATACTGATGGAAAGGTCAGGAGCATAGGTGTATGCAATTTTGAAGTCTGCCAGTTGGAGTATCTGCTGGCAAATTGTAAAGTCAGACCGATGATCGATCAGATTGAGCATACGCCGTTTATGCATGATGAGAAATTACTCGGATTTTGCAGAGAAAATGAGATTCAGGTCATGGCATGGGGACCTTTATTGCGGGGAAATCTGGACGAGGATGAGATTGGCAGGATGGCTGCGGGATATAATAAGACGTCTGCTCAGTTATTGTTGCGTTGGAATGTCCAGCAGGGGATTATCCCAATTCCAAAGTCGAAAAATAAAGAACGGTTATTGCAGAATATTTCGATATCCGATTTTGAGATTACGGAAGAAGATATGAAAAGGATGAATGCAATGAATCAAAATAAAAGAACAAGTTATGATCCGATGGTATTTGATTTTTAGAAAAAAGTGCTTATTTTCAGGTGAAACTGGAGATTAATAAAAAAGAAAAGTTAAAATGCAGAAAAATGCAGGAAAGTAACTTAGTGTTTCGTTTATAGGAGGAAAGAAAGATGTCAGTTGTTAAGTTAACGGTAGAAAATTTTGAGCAGGAAGTTCTTCAGGCGGAAAAGCTGGTACTGGTAGATTTTTATGCAGACTGGTGTGGACCTTGTAAGATGATGAGTCCGATCGTGGATGAGATTGCTGAGGAGGAATCGGAAATCAAAGTGTGCAATATCAATATTGATCAGGCGATGGAGATTGCACAGAAATACCGAGTAATGAGTATCCCGACCTTTATTGCGTTTAAGAACGGTGAGGAAGCAGGCCGACAGATCGGTGCAGTATCAAAAGGTGAGTTGTTAAGTCTTATAAAGTAAAGCAGTTCATCGATACAGGAACGATACAAAGTGATTGCGGACAACGGGCAGATGCAGGAACGGTGTGGGAAGAGTGACCGGTCTGTATCTGCTTTTTATACCAAAGTATGCAGAAGAAACTGCCGGTGGCAGATGCTCTGTATACCATAGCATTTGGAGGAAATGAATGTCACTACAGTTTATTTTGGGAAATTCAGGAAGTGGAAAATCTCATTATCTTTATCAGCAGATCGTGAATGAATCAATGGAACACCCGGAAAAGAATTATCTGGTTCTTGTACCGGAGCAGTTTACCATGCAGACGCAGAGAGATTTATGTGCGGCACATCCGAGAGGCGGCATCATGAATATTGATGCATTAAGCTTTATGAGACTGGCATATCGCGTATTTGAAGAAGTCGGCAGGGAAGAACAGCCGGTTCTTGATGATGAGGGGAAGAATCTTGTGATCCGGAGGATTGCGGGGAAGCTCGAGGATGACCTGAAAGTATTGAAAGGAAATCTGAAAAAGCAGGGATATATTAGTGAAGTAAAGTCTGTTATCTCAGAATTTGTACAGTATGGTGTTGATTTTGACAAGCTGGATGACTTTATGGAGGGACTCAGTCAGGAAAGTTATCTTTATTATAAATTGCAGGATATCCGTAAAGTATATGAAGGATTTGAAGAGTATCTGCGGGATCGTTATATTACCAAAGAAGAGATGTTGGATGTACTGGCGAGAGCGGTATGTGACTCAGAACTTCTTAAGGGGAGCGTGATCGCACTGGATGGATTTACGGGATTTACTCCGGTTCAGATCCGGCTGATCTCAGAACTTTTAAAAGTCAGTGAAAAGGTGATAGTTACGGTTGAAATTGACCGCAGGGAAGATCCTTTTATTTATCGGCATCCTTACCAGCTTTTTGCGTTGAGCAAGCAGATGGTTACATCTCTTGTAAAGACTGCACAGGATGCAGGGGCAGAGGTTGAAGAATCGGTCTGCCTGTATGAAAAAGTGCCATACCGGTTCAGAGAAAATCCTGAGATGGCATTTTTAGAATCGGAACTTTTCCGTTATTCAAGGAGACAGTATAAAAAGAAAAAAGAAGAATCGGAAACCTGCAGCGGAGCAATTTCGCTTCATGAGACGAAAAATCCGAGAGAAGAAGCTAGGTATGTGGCAGAATCAATCCGAAAGCTGGTGCGTGAAAAAGACTACAGATATCGGGATATTGCGGTTATAGCTGCGGATCTGAACCTGTATGCGGATGCATTGGAGAAAGCGTGTGAATTATTTGAAATTCCGGTTTTTATGGATCATAAAAAAAGTATTTTGCTCAATTCATTTGTAGAATATCTGCGGAGCCTGCTGGCGATGGCAGAACAGAATTTTACCTACGAAAGTGTATTCAGGCATTTGAGGACCGGATTGTGTGGTTTTACGGATGAAGAGATTGACCGATTGGAAAATTATTGTCTGGCACTGGATATTAAAGGGTATAAAAAATGGCAGCAGGCGTGGGTCAGAAGAACTCCGTCAACCGGAGAAAAAGAACTGGAAGAACTGAATCATCTGAGAGTGATCTTTGTAGAAAAGACGATGGGACTGATACAGGTTTTGAAGCAGAAGAAAAAGACTGTCAGAGATGTAACGCAGGCAGTATATGAATATCTTGTTCAGGAAAAGCTGCAACAGAAAATTGCACAGTTGGAGAAAAAATTTCAGGACCGGGGAGAACTGGCACTGGCGAAAGAGTATGCACAGGTATACAGGATCGTTATGGAATTATTTGATAAATTTGTAAGTCTGCTGGGTGAAGAAGAAATCGCTCTGAAAGATTACTGTGAATTACTGGATGCAGGACTGGAAGAGGCGAAGGTAGGAGTCATTCCGCCAAGTCTTGATCAGGTTATGATCGGAGATGTAGAACGTACAAGGATCAAGAATATCAAAGCTTTATTCTTTGTAGGGGCAAATGATACACTTTTACCGGGAAATACAGGAGTGGGCGGATTGTTGTCTGAATGTGACCGGGAGCAGTTTCAGAAGAAAGAAATCTCACTTTCTCCGGGGGCAAAAGAAAAGATTTATATTCAGAAATTTTATTTGTATTTAAATCTTACCAAGCCGACAAAATTTCTCTTTTTATCCTGGGCAAAAGTGTCAGGAGAGGGAAAATCTCTCCGGCCGTCGTATCTGATCCAGGAGTTGATGCGGTTGTTCCCGGATTTAAAACCGGTGGATGAGGAAGAAAAGTCATGGCAGCAGTGTGAGATGACAAGAAGGACCGGGATTCTCAGACTGGCGGAAGGACTGAGAGAAAAAGAACAGGGACTGGATGCACAATGGAAAGAACTTTATACATGGTTTGCAGGCGATGAAAAAAGCAGATCAGTGGTTGAAAAGCTGCTGAGAGCAGGATTTTATAAAAAAGAAGCCGGTATGCTGGGAAGTCAGATGGCTGAAAAGCTGTATCTTGATCCTGAACGCGTGAGTGTGACGAGGCTGGAAAAGTTTGCTTCCTGTGCCTATGCACATTTCCTGAGTTATGGTTTACGGCTTTCTGACCGGGAAACCTACGGATTTGAGGCGATGGATCTGGGAAATATTGCACATCAGGCATTAGAACGTTTTGCAAGAAAAGCAGAGGAAGAGAAACTGGACTGGGTAACAATGCCGGAGGAACGCAGGACAGAGCTGATAGATGAAAGTGTGGAAAGCAGCGTTCTGGATTATGGAAATACAGTCCTGTTTTCAAGTGCAAGAAATGAATATATGATCTATCGGATCAAGCGTCTGATCCGCCGGTCTGTATGGGCATTGACCCGACAGATGGAGCAGGGAGATTTTAAACCGGCAGGATACGAATTTAAATTCGGAAGTGGTAAGATCGACAGGATTGATACGTGCGAAGATGAGAACCGGGTTTATGTCAAGGTGACAGATTATAAGACGGGAAGAAAGGTATTTGATATTACTTCTTTCTATCATGGTCTTCAGCTTCAGTTGCCGGTGTATCTGAATGCAGCACTGGAAGCAGAGGGAAAGAGATATCCGGGAAAGGAGATAGTTCCTGCAGGAATTTTTTATTACAGGATACAGGATCCGATCGTGGCAAGAGAAAAGACAGACGAGAAGACGGAAGAAAGTATTTTAAAAGAACTGAAACTGGATGGGCTTGTGAATGGTGAAGAGGAAGTAATTGAACATCTGGAGGCGAATCTGACAGGAAGTTCGTTATATTATCCGCTCCGCAGGAATCAGAATGGATTACTTGGGAGTGCATCAAAAGCTCTTCCACAGGAGAAGTTTGAGACGGTACTTGCTTATACCAGGGCGAAGCAAAAGGAACTGAAAGCGGAGATGTATGAGGGAGAGGTAAGTGCATTGCCGTATCTGCTTGGTGAGGATACAGGATGTGATTTCTGTGCCTGCAAAGATATTTGCGGATTTGACCAGCGGATTGAAGGGTGTGAATACCGTCAGTTGCAGAAATATTCACTGGAAGAAGCAGTCGAATGTATGAAGGAAAAGCTGGGAATAAAGAAAAGTCAGAAATAAAGAAAAGTCAGAAATAAAGAAAAGTCGGGAGTAAAAAAGCCGGAAATAGAGAAGGAGACATAGGCAGTATGGCAGTGAAATGGACAAAAGAACAGCGGCAGGTCATTGATCTGCGTGACAGAAATATTCTGGTTTCGGCTGCTGCCGGTTCAGGAAAGACAGCAGTACTCGTTGAGAGGATCATCTCAATGATCACGGATGAAAAGAATCCTGTGGATGTGGATAAGCTGCTTGTTGTCACATATACAGAGGCAGCGGCAGCCGAAATGAAAGAAAGGATCGCGGCAGCGATTGAAAAAAAACTGGAAGAATCTCCGGGAAATCTGAATCTGGAACAGCAGGCATCGTTAATACATAGTGCGATGATCACTACGGTGCATAAATTCTGTCTGTCGGTAATCCGGGATCATTTCCATGTGATCGGAATCGATCCGTCATTCCGTGTGGGAGAAGAAGGGGAGCTACGTCTGCTTAAACAGGATGTACTGGATGAAATGCTGGAAGAACATTATGCAAAAGATGAGGAAGAGTTCCGGGAATTTGTGGAAAAATATGGAACAGGCAGAACGGATAAAAAGATTGAGGAACTGATTCTTCAGTTGTATGAATACTCAAGAAGTTATCCTGATCCACGTCAGTGGCTGATCTCCTGTGCAGAAGATTATGAAATAGACAGAGAGCATTTGGAAGATTCAAGAATGGTGCATACAGTGGAAGAACGTGTCAGACAGCAACTGGGCGATCTGTATGGACTGGTCAGACAGGCGATGGAAATCTGTCAGCTCCCGGCAGGTCCGTATATGTATGCAGAGGCATTGGAATCAGATGAAAAAGAACTGAAAAAGCTGGAAAGGGCAGACTCTTATGAGAAAATGAGTGAGGTTCTGATGGATTTCAACTGGAAAAAGCTTTCGGGTAAAAAAGATGAGACTGTCGATGCGGAGCTGCGGAAATCCGTCCAGGCTGTCCGGAAGCAGTTGAAAGCTCTGATTGATGGGATTCAGAAATCTTATTTCTATGCAACGGCAGATGAATGGATTGCAGATATGCAGGATTCCGCTCAGGCAATGAGGACGCTGACCGGACTGGTACAGGAGTTTGCTGACCGGTTTGATGAAAAAAAGCGGCGGAGAAATATGATTGATTTCAGTGATATGGAGCAGTTTGCACTGGCAATCCTGACGAGAAATACAGAGGGGAAAATCGTGCCATCTGCGGTTGCTGAAGAATATCAGGAGCGGTTTGCCGAAGTGATGGTGGATGAGTATCAGGACAGTAATCTGGTGCAGGAAACGATCCTGACGAGTGTGTCAGGGATGAGTAAAGGCAGAAATAATATGTTCATGGTAGGGGATGTAAAGCAGAGCATATACAGATTTCGTCTCTCAAGACCGGAACTTTTTATGGAGAAGTATGATACTTACAGTGTGGAAAGCAGTCCCTGTCAGAGAATTGATCTTCATAAAAATTTCCGAAGCAGGAAGGAAGTACTGGACAGTACAAACTATCTTTTTGAAAAGCTGATGTTCCGGGAATTTGGAGGGATCGAATATGATGAAAATGCGGCTCTGTATGCGGGAGCAGAGTTTCCACCGATACCGGAAGATGCCGTCTTTACGGATAAGACAGAAGTTCTGATCTTTAATCAGCAGGACATGAAGACAAGAGATGCCAAAGAGGCTGAGGCAAGAATGATCGCACGAAGGATCAGGGAAATGATGGGATCGGGATATATTTACGATAAAGACAGTGATTCCTTTCGAAAGATACAGTATAAGGATATTGTAATCTTAACGCGGAGTATCCAGGGATGGGCAGAAATTTTTTCAGCAGTGCTGGCAGAAGAAGGAATCCCGGCATATTCAGTGAGCAGAGAGGGGTATTTTGAAACGTATGAGATCAGTGTCCTTTTAGATTATCTGCGGATTCTGGATAATGCGAGGCAGGATCTTCCACTGACAGCAGTGTTGACTTCACCATTTGTCGGGCTGGATGCGGAAGAACTGGCACAGATCCGGCTGGCATATCCGAATCTGCCATTTTACGAGTCTGTCTGGCTGTGTGGGGAAGAAAAAACGGAAGAAACCGGAGCAGACGGGAGTGGAGAAACCGGAGAAAAAGAAAAGAAAGAAAAGAAAAAATCAGATGCAGAAGCGGAAAACCGCAGCGGAGAGATTTCAGAAGCGGTCAGAGAAAAGCTGGCAGAGTTTACGAGGCAGGTCAGATACTTCAGAAGCATACTTTCCTATACTCCGATCCATGATCTGCTGGCAAAGATCCTTGAAGAGACAGGATACCGGACTTTTATTGCTGCGATGCCGGGAGGAGAGCAGCGGATCGCAAATGTGGAGATGCTGATGGAAAAGGCGTGTGCATTTGAGGGGACGAGTTATAAAGGACTTTTTAATTTTGTCAGATATATTGAGCAGTTGAAAAAATATAATGTTGATTATGGAGAAGCCGGAATTATGGATGAACAGGCAGATACGGTACGCCTGATGAGTATCCATAAAAGTAAAGGACTGGAATTTCCGATTGTATTTGTAGCGGGAATGGGAAAAAGCTTTAATATGCAGGATCAGAGGGGAAGTATTGTGATCCATCCGGACTGGGGAATTGGAATTGATGCAGTTGATCTGGAACAGAGAACGAAAAATCCAACTTTTCTGAAAAGAATGATACAGGAAAAAACAAAGCTGGAGAATCTTTCGGAAGAACTGAGAGTTCTTTATGTTGGCATGACCAGGGCAAAAGAGAAGATGATCCTGACCGGTACAGCGAAGCTTGGGGAAGAAGAACTTCTGGCATTGGAAATGATGGAAGATATAATAAAAAGAGAAGAAAAGCAGAATAGCTGGAAAGCAGATGAAAAAGATTCGCTTGCACTGTATCAGATGGAAGGGGCAAAGACCTGCTTTGACTGGATCTTACCGGCACTGATGAGAGATTGGAAAAAGGCAGAAAAATGGATGCAGGTGCGGCTTGTTACAAGAGAAGAATTATCCTATGGGGCAGCAACAGCAGGTCGGGCAGAAGTACTGGCGAGAGAAGTGCTGGAACACTGGGATACAGAAAAGTCGTATATGCCGGAATGGAAAGAGCTTCTGTCAGAACAGATGAATTATACTTATCCATATTTACAGGAAGAGCAGATGAAATTGAAATTTACAGTCTCAGAACTGAAAAAGAGAATTTACGCAGGAGAACAGATGCGTGAAATGCAGGAAGACGGTGGCGAGGAACTGTATCAGGAACCGGAAATTGTTCCGTTAGTACCGGGATTTATGCAGAATCAAAAAGAAGGTCTGACCGGGGCGTCCAGAGGAACTGCTTATCATAAGCTTATGGAACTATTAGATTTTACCAGGCAATATACGAAAGCTGCTTTGAAAAATGCAGTGCATGATTTTGAAAAGGAGAAAAAGATGACTTCGGAGATGGCAGCGTGTATCCGTATATCTGATATTTTATTATTCCTGGAAAGCAGCAGTGGAAAAAGAATGTCAGCGGCAGCCGGAAAAGGGAAGTTATGGAGAGAGCAGCCTTTTGTACTGGGGGTGGATGCAGATCAGGTCTATCCGGGATTTTCCGGTGAGCCAGGAAGTCAGGAAAAGGAAGTGATTCTTGTTCAGGGAATTATAGATGCTTACTTTGAAGAGAAAGACGGGATTGTAGTACTGGATTATAAGACGGACAAGGTGAAGAGTGCAGAGCAGTTGAAAGAACGTTATCATGCACAGTTGGAATATTATGCACAGGCATTGGAGGGGCTTCTTGAAAAACCGGTGAAAGAAAAGATTATCTATTCATTTACGCTAAGAGAGGAGATCAGGTTATGAAATGGCTTATGTATTATCTGATCGTGGTGAATTTGTTGACCTGGATCATCTACGGAATTGAGAAGTGGAAGGCAAAGCGACGTGCGTGGAGAATACCGGAGAGAACACTGTTGCTTTTGGCGGCTGCCGGTGGCTGCACAGGGGCATTGGCAGGGATGCTGATGTTCCGGCACAAGACAAGAAAACTGAAATTCATGATTGGAGTACCGGTTATTTTTGTAGTGGAAAGTATTTTCTTTGTATATATTTTTCTGAAATTGTGACAAATTGCACATAGAATAGTCAGAAAAAGCGGTCCAGAGAATGGATTTTTAGAAATTGCAGTCAGCTTCTTTTCTAATTGGAGAAATTCTGCTAATATTACTTACAGAGTACTTTAGTCGGTTAAAGAAAGGAAGAGAAAAATGCCAAAGTTAAATGAAAATTATCAGAATGTAAAAGACAGCTACCTTTTTGCAGAAATTGCCAGAAGAGTAAAAGTATATGAGGAAACGCATCCGGACAAAGCAGATCAGATCATTCGTCTTGGAATCGGCGATGTAACTCTTCCACTTACGAAGAGCGTGATCGAGGCACTTCATGAGGCAGTTGATTCCCAGGCGGTGTCTGAGACATTTATGGGATATGGCCCAGAGCAGGGATATGAGTTTGCACGCAAGGCGATTGCAGATTATTATGCAAGGAATGGCATTGAGGTTGATCCTGCAGCAATTTTTATTTCAGACGGAGCTAAGAGCGATACAGGAAATATCACAGAACTTTTTTCAAATGATAATGTAGTTCTTGTCCCTGATCCGGTTTACCCGGTTTATGTGGATACAAATACGATGGATGGAAAGAAGATCATCTATATGAACGGAACGGAGGAAAATGACTTCCTTCCGATGCCGGATGATAAAGTAAAGGCAGATATCATTTATCTTTGTTCTCCGAATAATCCGACCGGAGCAAGCTACAATAAAGAGCAGTTGAAAGCATGGGTTGATTATGCCCTGAAGAATGATTCGGTAATCCTTTATGACTCTGCCTATGAGGCATTTATTACCGATCAGGATCTTCCACGGAGTATTTATGCTATTGAGGGTGCAAAAGAATGTGCGATTGAATTTTGCTCTCTGTCCAAGACAGCAGGATTTACAGGAACTCGTTTCTCCTATACGGTTGTTCCGACAGAGCTGGTGTTTACGGCTTCTAATGGAGCAACATTAAGTCTTCATGACATGTGGAACAGAAGGCAGTCTACAAAATTTAACGGTACGCCATATATCATTCAGTATGCGGCAGCAAGGGTCTTCACAGAAGAGGGCATGGCAGAGTGCCAGCAGAATATTGAATACTATAGAGAGAATGCACGTATGATCGCAGAAACTCTGAAGAAGAAAAATATCTGGTTTACAGGTGGGGTAAATTCTCCATACATCTGGTTTAAATGCCCGAAAGAGATGGAATCCTGGGAGTTCTTTGATTATCTGCTTGAGAATGCACAGATCGTGGGAACACCGGGAGCAGGGTTTGGTGAGAATGGAAAGAATTATTTCAGACTGACTTCCTTTGGAAAGCATGAGAAGACAGCCGAGGCAATGAAGCGTTTTGACGAATTATTTTAGGAATTGTTTCAGAAAGTGTTTCAGGTTATCGGTAAAAAGGTTCTCCGTATCAGGCAATGTCTTAACGAAATGATCTACGTGAGAAAAACTGAAAAAAGAATGTTGAGGGCTTTTGCTCCCAACATTCTTTTTTTAAACCGGAGTTTCTGTAATATATACTTTGCAGATCTGCCTGAGTGCGGCGTGCATATAAGGCATATATTCTTCCATCGACACCGGCTCGTTATGAAGAATACAATTATAGCTGGTAGAACTGATAAATTCGATCAGGGTGAAGAGTAAAAGTTTTGGAGAAGAACATTCTACGTGATACCGCTGTAAGGAATCGAGATAGTGGTTGTAAAACTTCTGGGAAACCAGCGATCCGGTTCCGACCGCATCCTGAAATACTCCCCACGAAAGGTTCTTGGAAAGAAATTTCATCAGTCCCTGCTGATTTTGAAAGCGTTCAATGATATAGTCCGTTACAAAAAGAATTTCTTCCTCGAAGTCAGGGATAACGGCAGCATCCAGTGCCTTATGTGCATCGTCAAAAAGCTGGCTGGCTTTAAATGCGATCAGCTTATCCCGCAAGTCATATTTATCTTTAAAATACAAATAAAAAGTTCCCTTTGCCAGTCCGGCCTGATTTACAATGTCGGATACGGTTGTCTTTGCAAAGCCTTTTCCTGTAAAAAGGTCAAATGCTGTCTGAAGTAGTGTATTCATTTTCAATTTTTTATTATCTTCTACTTTTCCCATATCCAGTTGCCTCCTTTGTGATCTGCCTGCACACCAGAGTATTTTACTACTAGATTCTGCAGAAATTCAAGCAGATTTTTTACTGATTTCTCTTTCTAGTATGGCACATTTTTCGTGAAAGTCAATAAAAAATGACTAAAATTCATTTTTTTAATTTTCTAATATTGACTATTAGTCATTTTGAGCTATACTAGAAGAGGCTAAAATATATGAGACAGTTTAGGAGATGATACAAATGGTCAAAGTTGGCAAATGGATTGCCAGGCACAGGGTTCTGATGCTGATCGTCGGATTCCTGCTGATTATTCCGTCAGTGATCGGAATGGCAAAGACGAGAGTAAATTATGATTTGCTCAGTTATCTTCCAGAGCATCTGGAGACAGTAAAAGGTCAGGATATTCTGGTGGATGAATACGGGATGGGAGCATTTTCCATGGTCGTGGTCGAGAACATGGATCTGAAAGATGTTCAAAAACTGGAAGAAAAATTTGAGAATGTTTCTCATGTAAAGGATGTTTTATGGTATGATGATGTTGCGGACATCAGCCTTCCGGTAGAGATGATCCCAAGCAACCTGCGAGAAGCCTTTTTCAAGGGTGATGCAACGATGATGCTTGTATTATTTGATAATACGACATCTTCAGATGACTCCATGGATGCAGTCGGTGAGATGAGAAAGATCGCAAATGAGCAGTGCTTTATCAGTGGAATGACAGGTGTTGTAGCAGATATCAAGAATCTGGCACTGAAAGAACTTCCGATCTATGTTGTGATCGCAGCACTTTTAAGTCTGATTGTTCTGGAACTGACTTCGGGTTCCTTCGTTGTTCCGATCCTGTTCCTTCTGAGTATCGGACTGGCGATTCTCTATAATCTGGGAAGTAATGTTTTTCTGGGAGAGACTTCCTATATTACGAAAGCACTGACAGCGGTTCTGCAATTAGGAGTTACGATGGACTATTCCATTTTCCTGTTAAACAGTTATGAGGAGAATAAAAAGCGGTTTCCGGGAGAGAAGGAGCGTGCCATGGGGCATGCGATCGCCAATACATTTAAGTCTGTTGCAGGAAGTTCTGTGACGACGGTTGCCGGATTTGTTGCCCTGTGCGTGATGACTTTCGCACTTGGACGGGATCTCGGAATCGTTATGGCGAAAGGTGTACTGATCGGAGTGGTCTGCTGTGTAACAGTTCTTCCGTCACTGGTACTGGTTTTTGACAAACCGATTGAAAAGACGCAGCATAAACTGCTTTTAAGCAACATGGATAAGCCTTCTGCATTTATTACAAAGCATTATAAGGCATGGATCATTATTTTCCTGATCCTTCTGTTCCCTGCGATTTACGGAAATAATCATACTAAGATTTACTATAATATTGCAGAGTCTCTTCCGGAGACATTGGACAGTAATGTGGCGAATGCAGAACTGAATAAAGATTTCAATATGAGCAATCTGCACATGGTCATGATGGATAAGAACATGGATGCAAAGCAGAAAAAGAAGATGCTTGAAGAGATTGATGAAGTAAAGGGTGTCAAATGGACAATCAGCATGAATTCTCTGATCGGTCCGACCGTACCGGATTCCATGATCCCGGATGACATGAAAGAGATGCTTCAGAGCGATGATTGTGAACTTGCCTTTGTATGCTCAGAGTATGAGTCGGCAACAGACGAGGTCAATACGCAGATTTCAGCCATTGATAAGATCGTGAAGTCTTATGACAAGAGTGGAATGGTCATTGGAGAAGCTCCACTGATGAAGGATCTGCAGGATGTAACGGATGTGGACTTAGTGAATGTAAATGCTATTTCCATTGCAGCGATTTTCCTTATTATCATGATCATATTCAAGTCGATCTCCCTGCCGATTATTCTGGTAGCGGTAATTGAGTTTGCAATCATGGTTAATATGGCAATCCCGTTCTATCAGGGAACCAGCCTTCCGTTTGTGGCAAGCATTGTAATCGGAGCAATCCAGTTGGGAGCAACGGTAGATTATGCGATTCTGATGACAACCCGTTATCAGAAAGAACGTCAGCGTGGAAGAGAGAAGATGGAAGCAATCAGTATTGCACATAAGACCAGTATGCCGTCTATTATCAGCAGTGGACTGAGCTTTTTTGCAGCAACATTCGGAGTGGCCTGCTACTCACAGGTAGAGATGATCGGTTCGATCTGTACCCTTCTTGCAAGGGGAGCGATCATCAGTATGATCGTAGTTATCATGATCCTGCCTGCAATGTTTATGATATTTGACAAGGTAATATGCAAGACCTCGATTGGTTTCCTCGGGGCAAAAAAGAAACCCGCAGAGGTGAAATAGAAGGGAGTTAAATTATGAACAAGAACAGAAAAATCAAACGTAGCCTTACAACTTCGCTTGCTGTTGGAATGTCAGTCATGATGGGAGCGGTTCCGGTTTATGCGGCAGGCAGCACAGATACGCAGGATGTATATAAGGAAGAAACGGTTTATGTCAATGCAGATGCGACAGGAAATAGTGACGAGGTGACGGTATCTGACTGGCTGAAAAATTCTGGAAGTGTATCGGGAAACCTGACTGATGAAAGTATTTTGAAAGAGATTAAGAATGTCAAAGGTGATGAGACATTTACGGAGAATGGAGATCAACTGACCTGGAATACTGCGGGAGAAGATATTTATTATCAGGGTACGACAGATAAGGAACTTCCGGTATCCGTAAAACTGACCTATTTTTTGGACGGCAAGGAAGTAAAACCGGATGAGCTGAAGGGAAAGAGCGGACATCTCAAGATCCAGGTACAGTATACAAATAACGAAAAGAAGACCGTCACAGTGGATGGAAAAGAAGAGGAAGTTTATACACCATTTGTCATGATGACCGGAATGATCCTTCCGAATGAAACTTTCAGCAATGTAACGATCGACAATGGAAAAGTTATTTCAGACGGAAGCCGTAATATTGTAGTCGGATTTGGTATTCCGGGACTGAAAGACAGCCTTGATCTGGATGAAGAGACAACAAAAGAAGCTGAGGATAAAGGCGTAACGATTCCAGAGAACTTTGAGATGGAGGCAGATGTAACTGATTTCACAATGTCTTCCACCTTTACAGTTGCCCTGACAGATCTGCTGGATGATATGGATATGGATAATATCATAGATGTTGATTCACTGAAAGATTCACTGAATGAGCTGGAAGATGCTGCACTGGAACTGGTCAGCGGATCAGGAACACTGGCAGATGGTGCTTCCACACTGGCAGACGGAGTGAGCAGCTATACAGCAGGTGCAGATGAACTGAATGCGGGCATTCAGAAATATCTTGGCAGCAACGGAGAACTGAACGGCAGCGTGACAGAGTATGTCAATGGAGTAGGCAAAGTTGTCAAAGGCGTTAAAGACTATACAAGTGGAACCAATGCACTGGCAAATGGAGTGATTTCCTATGTGGCAGGCGAGCAGAAGATTGCAGCAGGTGCCGCACAGTTATCTCAGTTAAGCAAAGGTTTGGAGCAGGTGCAGACAGCCGTAGATACATTGAGCAAAGCGGCTGACGGAAAAGGAGAGGCGACAGACGATCTGGTGATCGCAGCCAACCAGCTTGCAGCAGGTACAAAGCAGTTACAGGCAGTACTTGGCTCAGAGGAAGTGACAGCACTTCTGACGCAGGTGAATGGTATGGTGACAACCGGAAATGAACTGATTTCTGCAACGGAATCTCTTTCTGCAAGTCTTCAGACAGGAATTGCCACACCGGTAGCCAATATTGCAGCAGCACTGACCGGAATGGAAACACAGCTCAATGCAATCAATACCCAGCTCGGAACACTGCAAAGTGACTGTGAGACAGCGGTTGCAGATGTCAATGCGAAGATTACAGATTACAATACAAAAGTGGATGCAGCACAGGCAGCAGCCAATACAAGCAAGACGCAGATTGCAAATGCGATCAGTGCATTGCAGGTTCAGTTAAATGCGACAACAGATGAGTCAGTAAGAGATCAGATCAGTACAGCAATTACGGCACTTCAGAATGCACAGACTGCTGCAGACGGACTGAACAATGTGCAGAAAGCATCTGCGATCACGGTCAGTGTACCGACCTTTGACCTGTCAGCCATCACAAGCGGGGCAGCAACGCTTCAGACAAATCTGAAGACATTTAAAGAGACTGCAGCAGCATTACAGCAGCAGCTTCCGGAAATGCAGAAAGATCGGAAGAGCGTCGTGTAGGGAAAGAGTGTAGATCTCGGTGGTCGCCGTATCATTAAAAAAAAAAAAAA
>OOCP01002480.1_pt1 | contig 15509 bp, 16 predicted proteins | sample 1671511 | NCBI WGS metagenome assembly OOCP01 (sample SAMN06348164, study PRJEB24527) | human gut metagenome | biome: human gut; feature: ankylosing spondylitis patient; material: feces | host: Homo sapiens | place: China | collected 2015-10 | reverse complement strand
TTGGCAACGCAGATGCCGTGCCGCAGCCGCCGAAGCGGTGCTTAAGCCGCTAGGCGGGAATTGTGCGGTGTTGCCTCAAAAATATCCGCCGTCCATATGGGTGCTTTGGGCCACTGGCTGGTCGTGCAGCCCCATCGAAACGCCCAGTGCTTCATCCACGCGGCGCATGTCATCTTCCGGAATGCGCCCGGCGCGCTCCCTCAGGCGGCGTTTATCCAGTGTGCGAATTTGTTCGGTCAGCACAATGCTGTCTTTGGCCAGGCCGCAGCGGTTGGCCCGCACGCCGATATGGGTGGGCAGGCGGTTTTTATCCTGCCTGCTGGTGATGGCGGCAGCGATCACGGTGGGGCTGTGCCGGTTGCCGATATCGTTCTGAATGATAAGTACCGGCCTGACTCCCCCCTGCTCCGACCCTACCACCGGGCTGAGATCTGCGTAAAACACTTCACCTCTGTGCACTTCCATAACAAAACCTCCCTGCTGATACTGCAATGCGTTCTGTTTACAGTATAAGCAGGGAGGCTTTATTTTAATCATGAATCGGTGGGGCAAAAAAGCATTGCGATTCTATCTGGCGGGGAATGCAAGTGGTTGCCATATGCCCAACATGCGGGACAGCAAGCATCGTCCCCTACAAATGATTTGCAGCGTTTGCTGCAATCAGCAAGGTTTCCATGCGGCGGGGAGGGGCCTTGAAATGTACCGCAAACCACACAAATGCTTTGCCGTGCTTTACTGCTTGCGGCAAACCATTTATCACTCCACCCGTTCCAGCACCACAAACGCACCGGCAAGGCCGGCCTCATGGGTCAAGCTCAAATGAGCCTGCAAATGGTTCTGCGCCATGAAACGGGCGGCTTTACCGGTAAATTCCAGGTAAGGCGCACCGCTTGGCTGGCGCAGGGCGGCGATTTCCGCCATGGAGAACCCGGAAAGGCCGGTGCCGCAGGCTTTCAAAAATGCTTCTTTTGCAGCAAAGTTGGCCGCGGCGGTTTCCGCCTGCTTCTTGCCCGTATGGGCGACAATGAGCTCCTGCTCCGCCGGGGTATACACATGCTGCAAAAATGCCGGGCGGGCAATGCTCTTTTCAATCCGGCCCACATCACACAGGTCTGTGCCAATGCCGTAAATCACAGCAGGCCCTCCTTTTCCAGCGCGGCCAGCAGGGCAGCTTTCTCGTTGGGCAGGCGGCCCTCCATCACGGCGCGCAGCAAGGTATTCAGCGCCTTCCCCACCGCGGGACCGGGGGTGATGCCTGCATCCATCAGGCTGGCCCCGTTCACGGCAAGCTGGCCTACCGTATAACAGGCGGTAGCCGAAAGTTCCAGCATCCGTCCCTCAAAAGCGCGCACCTGCTGTTCGCGCTGCATCACTCCCGCATTGCGGGCATGGGCGGCAAGATCCGCGAGCTTCAGGCGGCAAAGGCGCTGCAAAAATGCGGCACCATAGCGGTTCAGCATGTTCAGGATGCCGGCATCATCGCTGGGCAGGGCACCATCGTGGATAGCAACCAGCGCGCTGGCGCTTTCCACAAGATAAGTAGGCGCCTTGAGCCGCAGCAGGATGCTGCGCGCCATTTTACTTCCGGCCTGGTTGTGGCCGGGGAAATGCGCCGCGCCGTCCGGGCCGACGGTGCGGCATTCCGGCTTGGCCAGATCATGCAGAAAAACACTCCACCGCAGAATGCGGGCATTTTTATCGTCCATGCCCGCCACATCCAGCAGTTCCACCGCCACGGCGGTGTGCTGCCACACATCATAGCAGTGCCAGCGCCCCGGCTGGGTGCAGCCGATGCATGGCTCAATCTCCGGCACCGCCCCGGCAAGAATCCTGCCATAGCGGCTCAGCACTTTGCCCGCAGCGGGGGCGGCCAGCAGCTTATCCAGCTCGGTATAAATGCGCTCGGCGGAAATATTCTGGATGCGCTGCCGCATGTCCAGCGCGGCGCGCTCGGTGGCTTCCTCCAGAGCAAAATCCAGCTGGGCGGCCAGCCGCACCGCGCGCAGGATGCGCAGGGCGTCCTCGGCAAAACGTTCTTCCGGGTCGCCCACGCAGCGCATCAGGCAGGCGTGCAGGTCACTGCGGCCGCCGTACAGGTCGATCAGTCCCTCGCCGGGGGCATAAGCCATGGCGTTGATGGTAAAATCCCGCCGGGCAAGATCCGGCTGCACCTGCGGCACAAACTGCACGGCATCCGGGTGGCGGCTGTCATGGTACTGGCCATCCACACGGTAGGTGGTGATTTCGTAGGGGGTGCCGCCCACGATGACGGCAACGGTGCCGTGCTTTTCCCCCGTTAAGATCTGGCGGTAGGCGGAAAACACCGTCCGCACCTGTTCCGGTCTGGCAGAGGTGCATATATCCCAATCGCCGGGGGTACGCCCCAGCAGGCTGTCCCGCACGCAGCCGCCTACGACATAGGCTTCAAACCCGGCGCGGCGCAGTGCCCCCAACAGGCGGGATGCCGCCGCGGGAATGCTGATTTTGATTTGCGGTTCATGGCCAGACAAAGCGGTCACTTCCCCTCTGCAAGTATTTCAGCCGCACGGCGGTTTATCAGCCAAAGTTCCATTCTTCGGCAAGGTCTACGCAGCAGGCCACACAATCGCCTTCCTCACGCAGGGCGGCAATCTTAGCTTCAGCTGCTTCGGCATCCGGCATCCAGGTAACAATAAAAAAGTTCTCCGCCGGAACGCCGTAATACACCCAGGTGCCATCGGCACGCACCAGGTCTGCCAGGTGGTCCAGTTCCTCGCCGTCGGTCAGGCCCTGGCCTTCTTCGGCGTAAATCATTTCCGGCTGCACCTGCATGGAATCGATCACGGTAATGCTGCTGTTGATGTAAGTATCGCGGTCGGTGCTCTGGTCGCTGTTTTTCCACGCGGTGGCAAACGCTTTTACAAGCAGCTCCCGCACTTCCAGCATTTTATCGCCTTGCTGATACATAATAACTCTCTGCCTTTCCATTTATAAATATATGAATACAGTATAACACGAAACAGGCCTGCACGCCATAAGAATAGAAAGAATTTTGGCGCGCGCTCCGTAGGGCAATGCCGAGCAGTGCTTTACCCCCGCCGCATATACAAAATCGGGTACGGGCCGCCCTGTTCATCCAGCTCACTGCGGCGGTATACGGCAAAGCCCATGTGCCGGTAAAAACCGGCTGCCGCCGGGTTCTGCTCGTTCACGGTCAGCTCACTCACGCCGTACTGCTCCATGCCAAGGCACAGCAGGCGGGCACCAAGGCCCTGGCCGCGCGCCTCCGGGTCCAGAAAGAGCATTTCCAGCCGGTTCTCCTGCACGCCCATAAAGCCGACCGGTGTGCCGCTTTCATCCTGCGCAACAATCAGGTGTTCCACCCCGCACAGGGCCTGCGGAACATAAGTACGGATAGCGGCAATTTCCGGCGCAGACAAAAACAGGTGGGTTGCCTGCACAGAGCGCTGCCATACCTCCACCAGCTGTTGGACCAGCTGCGGGGGCCGGGCAGAAACTTCGGCTATTTTCACGGTGATATCCTTTCTTTTGTTTTATGCTCTAAGGCAACACCGCACAATTCCCGCCTTGCGGCTTAAGCACCGCTCCGGCAGCTGCGGCACGGCATCTGCGTTGCCAAAATGCTCGATAATGTCGGGTTGCGGTACCCGCATCGTGCTTCGGGGGCAAAAGCCCCTCGCACTCTGCGACCGCTGCCCCTGCTTCGGTTCGCTGTTTCCGCCACTGGCGGCGCTCACCTTTGCAGCATCCAGTATTATCTGCGCTTTTGGCTTGGCATCTGCCGCACCTCGCTCGCCGTATCGGTACTTAGAATTATGCGGTATTGCCCTAAATCCTGTAATAACAAACAACGGGGAGCTGCCAGGCAGTCCCCCGTTGCTTGTTATTATTTAGTTGAACTTAAAGATTTTTTGCGCCACATGGTAGCCCCACAGGGTGATCTTGTGACCCAGCGTACCGGGCAGGTTGCAGGCACCGGCGACGGAATGGCGGCACTTGTTGTACACGCGCTCATCGTGGTTTTTCAGGTACTGCCACAGCTCGGTCTTTTTTTCAAAAGCCTCCGGGCGGCCATCCATCGTCAGGAACACGCTGGAGATCGCCATCATCATGGACAGATAGTTGAACATGTAGGCGCGCAGCTTTTTCTGGCTTTCCGGCAGAGCATACAGATCCACCGCGTCGATCATGATCTTGGTCACGCGCAACTGCTGGTCCACGCGCTTGACCATCACGCTCTCATTCACGCTCTGGTCATCACGGCCAATAAAGTAACGGTACAGGTCAATATCCATATAGTACAGACGCTGGCAGAGCGGCAGCGGCTGGTAGACGAACACGTTATCAACATAGAAGGTATGCTTGGGTAGCTCCAGGCCGCTGTCACGCAGGATCTGGGTGCGGTAGATGACGGTGTGCATCAAAATGTTCTGGCTCGGCGGGAAACGGCCGATCTCATCCCAGGCAAACACACGGTCCTGCGGCAGAATACTCTTGTAGCTGACGGTGTGGTGGGTGTTATCCACCACATGCTCATACACATAGTTGCACATCAGCAGGTCCACCGGCTGCTCCATGGCGGCAAAACCGCGCAAGGTCTGCATGACCTTTTGCAGAGCTTCGGCATCCAGCCAGTCGTCAGAGTCCACGACTTTGAAGTACATACCGCTTGCGTTGCGGATGCCCTGGTTGACACCCTCGCCATGGCCACCGTTTTCCTGGTGGATGACCTTGACGATGTTGGGGTATTTTTCAGCATAGGCATCGGCAATTTTGCCGGTGTCGTCCTTGGAGCCGTCATCTACAAGGATGATCTCGGCCTCCTCCCCGGCAGGCAGCAGCGTTTCTACGCAGCGGTCCATATAGGCTGCGGAATTATAACACGGTACGGTAAAGGTGATCAGCTTCATAACAGGCCTCAATTCTTATAGTTTCATGCTTATTTGTGGGGTACGGGGCCGGTCTGCTGCACATTTTGCAGCCAGTCCTGCCAGGTGCGGCTGGCAAAATCCGCCGTTTGGGTAATCTGCGGCCAGAACTCCGCCATTGGTTCATCATAAATGCCAACGGTGGCGAAACCGGCGGCGCGTGCGGTGGCAATCCCCACGGGGGAATCCTCAAACACGGTTGCCTGCACGGGGTTCTGCACGCCAAAACGGTGCAAAGCATCCAGATATACATCCGGCTTCTTTTTGCCGTCAGGGTTCTTGCAGTCCACCGCAAATTCAAACCAGCGCATCAGCCCGTGGGAGGTCAGCGCGGCTTCGATCAGCGGTGTTTCGGTGCCGGATGCCACGCACATGCGCACACCGCGTGCGTGCATGGCTGCCAGCACCTGCTCAACGCCCGGCTTTACGGTGGCTTCCTGCGCATAGCCGTACCGCGCTTCGGCACGGATCAGCTCTGCGCATTCAGGCTCCGTCAGCGGCACGCCAAGCTGCTGCACAAACATCGCGGCGGTTCCTTCCACCGTAAGGGTCATGTTGGCCATGCGCTGTTCATGGGTGATGGTTTTGCCATATTTTGCAAGGATGCGGTCCGTTACATGGTCCCACATGCCGGTGGAGCACAACAGGGTGCCATCCATATCAAAAATTGCGTAAGGGGTCAGTTCCACGGCGTACCTCACAATCGTTTTGGGGTGCAAAATTGTACCCTGCAATAAGCAATACGTTTTAAGGATACTAAATTTTGCAAAAAAAAACAACCCCTCCGGCATAACCATTGCCGGAGGGGCTGCGCACCGGGTGGGTGGCCTGGTGCCTGCTTGCTTGTTTCAAGGTGCAACAAACAGTATTATGGTGAATCAATCATCCATATCTTATTTATGCCCTATTCGTGGTAAATTCCGGTCAGAGCCGCATCCTTCTGCGCACCATTACCGTGTGCGGGTCCAATCGTCGAGAACGATACGGTACCGTCTTAGTACTCCCGGTCGGAGCGACAGAAGTCATGAACGCCGGAGGGGATCACGTCGTTGTAGACATCTTCCGGCAGGTTATAGGCTTCCTCACTGTCCAGAATACCACGTACCCACTTTGCAAACGAACGAAGGTTCAACATTGCAACCCCATCTCCTTTCTGTCTTTATTATATCCAGCGCAGGGGGATTTTGCAATGCACGCTTTGTACAATCTTACAAAAGTTTTTTGTATATTATAAACTATTTAGTTATTTTGTATATTTTGCAGCTGCACCTGTACGCGTCACGCGGACATTTCGTCTTGGTAGTCCTCCCATGCCTCCTGCATGGTATCGGCGGAAAAAAGGAACTCGCCCGTTGCGGAATAAACTTCAATGTGGCCTGCTACATACCGGAATTGTGCTGTCATGGGAACCCCTGCCTTTCTGCTTTGCTATGGTTTTATTATAGCAGACATTCAGGGCGATAAACCGGACTTCCAGTCCTCGCAGACGAAAAAGCAGGGTGATAAAGTGTACTTTAAGCCTTTGTGCGGGCCACATAGGCGGCAAAACCGCGCAAAAAGCGCATCATACCCAGCACCCACAGGCACAAAAGGAACCAGAGTGCCGTGTATTTTGGGCACACAAGCCCGGCAAGGTTGCCCCATTCCTGGCTGTAATCCCACACCTCAACATGCAGCAGACGGCGGCAGGCAAGCCCGGTGCCCAGTTCCAGCACCGAAACCCCAACCGCGCCGATCCCCGCCAGCAGTGGGGTGGGCAGTGGCAGGCGGCCGAGGGCATCCAGTGCGCAAAGGCAGGCCCCGCCCGCCAAAAACATCGTCCAATGGGTTGTGCCGCGCCAGGCGATCTCCAGCGCAAGGTACGCGGTACCGCCCATGGCAAACAGCACCAGCTGCCCCGGCGCAGCCAGACGTTGGAAACAAACAGACATACAAACGCCCCCTGTACAGTATGGAAGAATGACCCCGTCATCCTTTGCCATAGTATGTGCAGGGGGCGCAGTTTGTAACCATTTTGTAATAAAATTACAGCATTTTATTTGGACAGCTTCTTCAGCAGTTCGCTGCGGGTATCCCACAGGTTCCTGCTCAGGTCAACATAATAGCGGTGCGGGTTTTCAAAGCGCTTTACTTCGTCCCACAGGGTGCCCACCTGGGCTTTGCAGAACTTGCGGATATCAGCCAGGTTGGGGCTGGTGTAAACGCGCTTGCCGTTCTCATAGATCGGGGTGGAAATGCAGCGGGCAGTGCTGTTGACATAGGTGCATTCCTTCCAGGTCTCGATGGGGTCAAACAGGGTAATGCCGTTCTTGGTATCCACCACTTCGTCTGCCATAGTGATCAGGTCTGCCTGGGCTTTGCCGTCCTCATCATAGATACGCCATACCTTTTTCAGGCAGGGAATGGTCATCTTTTCCACGGATTCGGAGAGCTTCATCTTGGGGGTATAGCTGCCGTCATCCTCTTTCACTGCGGCCAGCTTGTACACGCCGCCAAACACGGGGTCGCTCTTGGCGGTGATCATGTTCTCGCCAATACCAAAGCTGTCCACACGGGCACCCTGCAAAATCAGGTCGCGCACGATGTATTCATCCAGAGAGTTGGAAGCGCAGACGGTGCAGTCCGGGTAACCGGCGGCATCCAGCATCTGGCGGGCCTTTTTGGAAAGGTAGGCAATATCGCCGGAGTCAATGCGCACACCTTTGGGGCGCTTGCCCATCGGCTTCAGCACTTCGTCAAACACCTTGATGGCATCGGGCACGCCATGGCGCAGAACGTTGTAGGTATCCACCAGCAGCACGCAGTTGTCCGGGTACATCTCGGCATACTTCTTGAATGCGTCATACTCGGTGGGGAACATCTGCACCCAAGAGTGTGCCATAGTGCCGGATGCCGGGATACCGAAGTCACGGGCAGCCATCACGCAGGAGGTGGAGCTGCAGCCGCCGATGTAGGAAGCGCGGGCGCCAAAGTAGGCGGCGTCATACCCCTGGGCACGGCGGGCGCCAAACTCCATAACCGGGCGGCCAGCGGCAGCGCGGCAGATGCGGTTTGCCTTGGTGGCAATCAGGCACTGATGGTTAAAGGTGACCAGCAGCAGGGTTTCCAGCAGCTGGCACTCAATAGCCGGGCCTTCTACGGTCACAATGGGCTCCTGCGGGAAGATTGGCATGCCCTCTTCAATCGCCCAGATATTGCAGTGCAGCTTAAAGTTGCGCAGATAGTCCAGGAACTGCTCATTGAAAGCACCGGTGGAGCGCAGATAATTGATGTCTTCCTCGGTAAATTTCAGGCTGTCCACTGCGTTGATGAACTGCTCCAGGCCGGCCATAATGGCGTAACCGCCGCCGTCCGGCACCTTGCGGAAGAACATATCAAAGACGGCAATTTTATCCTTATACCCTTCGTCCAGGTAGCCGGCGGACATGGTAAGCTCATAAAAATCCGTCATGGTTGTCAGGTTGCGTTTTACATCCAACATAGTACAATGTACCCCCTTATGGCTGGCTGGTGCCCGCCATTATTCCTTAGGCAACACCGCACAATTCCCGCCTTACGGCTTAAGCACCGCTCCGACGGCTGCGGCACGGCATCTGCGTTGCCAAAATGCTCGATAAGACATCCAGTATTATCTGCGCTTTTGGCCTAGCAGCTGCCGCACCTCGCTCGCCGTATCGGCACTTAGAATTATGCGGTATTGCCCTTATTTCAATCGTTCGGTTTATTTTTGCGTTTTGGGGGCGGTTGCTCCACACGGCGCACCGTAAGCAGCATAACATACACCCACAAAACCGCATAGACAACAGCCGCTATGATGCAAAGCACAATAACGACCTTGAAATAAGTGCTTGAAAAGAAAGCCTTTACCTTCGCCATGGTATACAACAGCTCGTTGCGGTCCACGCTGCTGCCGGCCAAAAGGTCCACCGTGCCAACGGTTTCGCCCTGCATGGTAACGGTAACGGTACCCACCACATCGCCCTGCTTGATAGGCGCGGAGAGGTGCTCCGGAACATTGAAGGTTTTTTCCGTCAGCTCTGCCCCGCCCTGCCGCGGCAAAAGGGTCTGCATATCATCCGCCGGGTAGATCATTACCGTATCCGTCTGGGAGGAATACACAATAGGCAGCTCGGTGATGGGCTGGGTGGTATCCAGCGCCGCGGTTACGGTAAAGGTGGCGAACGCCCAATCCATCAGCTCGGCGGTTTCGGTCAGCGCCGGGCGCGGGTCTTCGTCCGTTTTGGGACTGTGCAGCACCACGCTGACATAGGTTTCGCCGTCCTGGGTGTGCCAGCCCGCAAAATTCTGCCAGTCATCCAGGCTGCCGGTTTTGCCGCCTTTGGTGTAAGAGCGGTAATAGTTGCTGCTGGGCGAAACCAGCTTATCACTGGTCAGGATGGTATAGGGCGAATCATGCTTGGTGGAGGCCGGCATCTGGTAGCTTTCCTCCCCTGCCGCCTGGGCAAAGGCATCATAGCCCATAGCCACCCGCACCAGCAGGTAGGCATCCCGCGCGGTGGTCACATTGCCGGGATCCAGCCCGCAGGGGTCAGTAAAGGTAGTGCCGGTGCAGCCGATGCGGGCAGCTTCATCGTTCATCATGGCCACAAAGTTATCAATGCTGCTGCCGCTCATATAGTCTGCCACGATATACGCTGCCTCGTTGGCGCTGGGCAGCAGCATGGCATACAGCAGGCTGCGCAGGGTATGGGTCTCGCCTTTCCAGATATCCGCCGTGGAAGCATTTTTGCCGTACAGGTAATCATAGATATAGCCCGGCGCTGTAATGCTGATGGTATCCAGCTGGTCCTGGTAGCTTTCCAGCATCAGGATCATGGTCATCAGCTTGGTCAGGCTGGCGGCGGCCATGGGGGTTTCGCTGTTTTTTTCATAAACAACCAGCCCCGTATCGGTGTTAGCCACATAGGCTGCCTCTGCGGTAACAGAAAATCCCGGTGTCAGGTTGGGGGCATCGGCGGTTTTCTCCGCTGCGGCGGGCAGGACCAGCAGCACCGCCAGCAGCAGTACCGCAAGGCAGGCAGACAGGAATTGTTTCATGGCATGTCCTTTTTGGTTTGTCGGCCCAACCTGTAAAGTTATGTGTCAATACAGGTTAAACCTTAGTATAGCAAATTCTTTCTGCAAAAAAAAGAGATTATACAAAAAAATCAAAAATAATTTGGGCAGTTTTTTCTTGGAAATAAAGATATCAAGACTAATTCATGGCCCCGGCTGTAGCAAACAGGCGCTCCACTTCGTCCGAAAGGGCTTTGTGCTCCGGTTTGGCCAGGTTGGAGTCCAGGGCCAGCAGGGCTTTGGCTTCCTGCTGGGCAACAGTCAGGGTGCGGGTATCCTGCACAAGGTCCGCCACATGCAGGGTGGGCAGGCCGTGCTGTGCTTCGCCGAAAAAGTCGCCGGGGCCGCGGGTTTCCAGGTCATACTTGGCAACGGCAAAACCATCCGATGTGCGGCACAAAAAGTGCAGCCGCTGGCGTACCGCTTCTCCCTCGTTATCCGAAATCAGGATACAGCAGGAATTCGCCGCACCGCGTCCCACGCGGCCGCGCAGCTGGTGCAGTGCCGAAAGGCCGAACCTCTCTGCATTTTCGATCACCATTACGGTTGCATTGGGCACATCCACACCGACTTCAATCACGGTGGTGCTGACCAGCACATCCAGCTCCCCGGCCTTGAACTGCTGCATCACTTCATCTTTATCTTTCGGCTTCATTTTGCCGTGCAGCAGGCCGATGCGCCGCCCCGGCAGCAGCGGGCAGGCCACCTGCTCGTAATACTGCTTGACGGCTTTCATACCGGAATCCATTTCGTTTTCCTCAATGGCCGGGCAGACGATATATACCTGATGCCCTGCGGCGATCTGTTTTTCCAGAAAACCGTACATATCGCGGCGCTTTTTGCCAGTGATGAACCAGGTCTTGATGGGCTTGCGGCCGGGGGGCAGCTCATCCAGGATGGAGATATCCAGATCCCCGTACATCAAAAGCCCCAGAGTACGCGGGATGGGGGTTGCGCTCATGACCAGCAGGTGCGGGTTGTTGGCCTTGCCCGCCAGAATGCCGCGCTGCCGCACGCCAAAGCGGTGCTGTTCGTCCACAATGGCAAGGCCGAGATTTTTGAACACCACGCTGTCCGTCAGCACCGCATGGGTGCCAACCACCAGCCCGGCACGGCCATCCGCAATGGCAGCAAGGGCCACCCGCTTTTCGGCGGCTTTCATGCCACCCACCAGCAAGGTAACGTTGACGCCAAACGGCTCCAGGCGGTCGGCCAGGTTGGCGGCGTGCTGGCGGGCCAGAATTTCCGTTGGGGCCAGCATAGCGCTCTGCCAGCCATTTTGCGCGGCAAACCAGATGGCCGCAGCGGCCACCAGCGTTTTGCCGCTGCCCACATCGCCCTGCAGCAGACGGTTCATCGGGGTCTGGCCGCACAGATCATGGCAGATTTCTTCCGCCGAGCGGCGCTGTGCCCCGGTGGGTGCATAGGGCAGGCTGCGCCAGAACGGCGCAAGGTCCAGCTCCCGCATGGGGGCACCGGTAATTTTGCGGCCATGGCCCCGCATCAAAAATATGCCCAGCTGCAGGATATACAATTCTTCAAAGATCAAACGGCGGCGGGCAGCGGCAGCATCTGCCGCGTCCCGCGGGGCATGGATGGCCCGCACAGCGTCCGCTTTGGGCGGCATGCGGTAGCGGGTCAGCAGCTCTGGCGGCAGCGGGTCATTCAGCTGGGCCACATATTCCAGCGCCAGCTGGGCGCAGCGGGTCAGGCGGGCGGCGGGCAGCCCTTCGGTGCTTCCGTAAACCGGCAGCAGGGGCGCCGCAGCAACCTGGGCTTCGGTGCGCACAAGCGGGTGCAGGATTTCCCGCCGGGTCATCATGCCGCCAACGCGGCCCTCGAAATAATATTCGGTTCCAGGTTCCAGCTTTTCCGCCGCATAGGGCGCGTTGAACCAGGAAAGCGCCAGCATTCCCGTATCGTCCCCTGCCAGCACATGTGAAAGCATCCGCCCGCCTTTAATGCGCCGGTCCGGGTCCCGCTGCAGCACCGTTGCCTTTACACAGCAGTCCACATCAAACGGCGCTGATACTACCGTGTACGGCTGGGAATAATCAATATACCGCCGCGGATAGTGCAGCAGCAGATCCCGGATGGTATAAATGCCGAGCTTGGCAAACTTTTTGGCGTAAGCCGGGCCAACGCCCTTCAGGTATTGGATGTCGCTGTTGATATCCGGCATGGCTGCACCTCCTTCCAGTAGGGTTATAAACAAAGGACGAACATGCGTTTTGATGCACAAGTTCGTCCTTGAATGGTTTTGTCCGTTATGCCGGGATCATTCCACGCTGAGCATATAGTAGTAAACCGGCTGACCGCCATGGATATGGCTGACCTCCACGCTGGAGCCGCACTTGGACTGCACCAGTTCGGTGGTATGTTCGGCATCTTCCTCGCTGACTTCCGCACCGGAGATCACAGTGATGAACTGGCTGTCCTTTTTCTTCATGGAACGTGCCAGGCGGTAGGTCATCTTGGTAATGTCGCTGCCAGTGGCAACGATCTTACCGTTTTCCAGCGCCATGATCTCGCCCTTACGGATGGGGCGACCGTCAAACTCGCTGTCGCGGGCGGCATAGGTAATCAGGCCGGTAGCAACCTTTTCGGCGGCGGCCATCATGTTGACGGCGTTCTCCTCCGGGGCGGCTTCGGGGTCAAAGTTCAGCATAGCGGTCATGCCCTGGGGCACGGTACGGGTAGGCAGAACCAGGACCTTGCGGTCAGCCAGCTTTTCTGCCTGTTCGGCAGCCATGATGATGTTTTTATTGTTGGGCAGCACCAGAACGGTCTTGGCGGGCACGCTCTGGATGGCAGCCAGGATATCCTCGGTTGCCGGGTTCATGGTCTGGCCGCCGGAAACAACGGCATCCACGCCCAGGTCCTCAAACACGGATTTCAGTCCATCGCCCGCCGCCACGGCAACAAAGCCATAGGCGCGGTCCGGGTCAACTGCAGCGTAAACAAAAGTTTCCTTTGCGCCGGTCTCGGCAGCCTTTTCCTCGGCTTCGGCCTGCTTTTCCAGGCCCTTGGCCTGCTTCTGGCGGGCCAGGAACTGCTCGTGCATGTTCTCGATCTTAAAATTGGTCAGGTAGCCATACTTGATGGCCTCGCTCAGCATCATGCCGGGGTCAGCCGTATGCACATGGCAGTTGGCCACATCGTCATCCTCGATCACAACAACAGAGTCGCCGTTGGATTCCAGAAAAGCGCGCAGGCGGGTGATGCTTGCTCCGGGATCCTTATGGACCAGGAACTGGGTGCAGTAGCCGTTTTTGATATCCTCAACCTTCATCAGGTCGTCGGTAAACACGCCCTTGCCTGCTGCGCTGGAATCCAGCTTCGGCTTGGCGGCAACCTCGGCACCGGCAACGATCTCGCCGCCGTCAAACACCTGCTTCATGCCCTCAAACACCAGCATGATGCCCTGGCCGCCGGCATCCACAACGCCAGCCTTTTTCAGCACAGGCAGCAGGTTGGGGGTGTCCTCCAGAGCTTTCTGGCCAGCTTCGCACACGGTGGCCCACAGCTGCGGCACATCGCCGGTTTCAGCGGCAACGGCAGCCTCGGCAGCCAGGCGGGTAACGGTCAGGATGGTGCCCTCGGTGGGCTTCATGACCGCCTTGTAAGCAGCTTCCACGCCCATCTGCAGGGCTTTGGCCAAGTCAGCGGCCTCGGCATCGGTTTTACCGGCCAGCGCCTTGGAAAAACCGCGGAACAGCAGGCTGGTGATAACGCCGGAGTTGCCGCGTGCACCGCGCAGCATGGCGGAAGCAGCGCTCTTGCTGGCTTCGGCCACCGTGCATGTATCCGGCATGGCGTTCAGCTCGCTCAAGGCCGCGCCGATCGTCATGCTCATATTGGTACCGGTATCACCATCCGGCACAGGGAAAACGTTCAGCTCGTCCACGCGGGTACGTTGATTTGCAATATTGTTGGCGCCGGAAATGATGGCGTCGCGCAGTGTCTTACCAGTAATCATTCTAACAGTTGCACCTCATTGTAATTTTTGGGGAAACAAGCCGCCGGGGCAAATGCCAACCGGGGCCCCCGCCGCTTTATTCGTCAATGATATCATCAACAAACACATCAATGCGGGCCACTTTCAGGCCGGTTGCATGTTCAACTTCATCTTTAACGCGGTGGGTAATGCTTTGCGTGATGGAAGCGATGTTCAGGCCATACCCCACTTTGATGTGCAGGGTGATGACCAGCCGCCCTTCCTGCTGGCTTACGGTAACGCCTTTTTCGGGCAGGGAGCCGTTGCGTAGCGCTTCGCGCACTGTGCTGGCGGCAGAGCTTTGGCCCATGGCGGCAATGCCGTAACAGTTTTTGGCAGCTTCGGCCACAAGGCCGGAGAAGTAATCATTCGTAAGCGAAATATGTCCCAAAGGATTCACTCGTGTGATCATTTGCGTTCCTCCCTATGGAATACAGATGAATTCCCAGCTTCGGGTTTAACCCTTTTGCCGGGTTCCATGTGCGTCAGTTACAGCTAACGCAATTCTATTATACACGATTTGTTTCGGTTTGAACAGAGCTTTTTGTAAAAAGCCCTGCCGAAAAGGGAACAAAATTTGCAGCCTAATTTTTTACATCGGTTTTAACAATCCATTCACAAAGTTATCCCAAACGGCGCGTATACTTAATATTAGTAAGGGTCGTACTTTTAACGCCCGCCCCAGCAGTAGATGCGGGGAGCGGCAAAAGCCGCCGTGCACAGTGCTTTCCCTTTCCATCAAGATAACCTGCAAAGGAGTTATTTTCCGCCATGAATCTGTTGTTCTTTTTAACGCCAAAACAGGACGTTTTATTTATCTATGAAGATTTTACCCTGCGCCAGACCCTTGAAAAATGGTCCAACCAGCGCTTTGCCACCATTCCGGTATTAAAACGCAACGGCGAATACCTGGGTACCATGACCGAGGGCGACATTTTATGGGGCATCAAAAGCATTCACGGGCTGGATATTGACGCCAGCGAGGATATCCCCATCGCCTCTTTCCCCCGCCGCCGGGATTACAAGGCAGTTCCCGTTACCACTGACATGCACGCTTTGCTGAACGCCGCCGTTGACCAGAACTTTGTTCCCGTGGTGGATGACCGCAACGTATTTATCGGCATTGTACGCCGTACCGCAATTTTGCAGCAGGTTGCCAAAGACTATGAGAGCCCAAAGGGCAATGTGATTCCGGAAACCGCTAAAGGCAAAGCCCGCAAGGAGGCGGCATTTGTGTAAGAATATCCGGTTGTTTGCACCGCATTTTTCATGTGTTTTATTCCATAGTGACCACCGGGGCGCACATTGTATGCCCGCCAACCTGGCGGCATATCAATGCCAACTCAAAGACGTCACATATTTTAACAAGTCGTACACACAGCAAACAGCCGCGGGCGAACGATGTTCGCCCTTACCAAGACATTTATATTTTTAAGGCAATACCGCACAATTCCCGCCTAACGGCTCAAGCACCGCTCCGGCGGCTGCGGCACGGCATCTGCGTTGCC
>OOCP01002465.1_pt1 | contig 15593 bp, 10 predicted proteins | sample 1671511 | NCBI WGS metagenome assembly OOCP01 (sample SAMN06348164, study PRJEB24527) | human gut metagenome | biome: human gut; feature: ankylosing spondylitis patient; material: feces | host: Homo sapiens | place: China | collected 2015-10 | reverse complement strand
GCGTACACGGTGTGTACGACGAGAAAATGGAAACAGTATATCGGAAATGCAGCCGAAATGACTCGTTTTGAGAAGATTCCGAGAGTACATTTTACGCATTGGGAGGTATTTTTATATGAACAAAAAGGAAAAACAAAGAAAAAGACAGAGATATTGCTGACACATTTTTGGTGTAAAATACCTCTGATTATTAAAATGTAATAGTGCAGGTATAATGATATTATTTGTAATAGGATAGTGTGAAGAATCAATAAATGCAAGATTTTACACGCTAAGCAAAAAATGTGCAGAAATAAGGAATGTGTAAAAGATGATAATTTACACACCTGGATTTGTGCTATGTACAAGAAAATATGAACCAGAATGGAGGATAACATGAGAAAAAAATTTAAAAAACTGATGACATTTGCCCTTTCGGCGGCAATGGCAGTTACCTGTGTATCAGGTACAAGCTTTGCATCTGCTGCAACAAAGACAAATGAAGGCGGAGCAGTTATGGCTTCATCAACAAACGAGGTTGAGACGCCTGACAATCCATCCCCATATACAGACCTTTCAGCAGGTGAGATAATATCAGAAATGGGAACAGGATGGAATCTTGGAAATACATTAGAAGGACACCAAAATTATGCAGTTGGGGAAACTGTATGGCAGAATGCAAAAACTACAAAGGCATTTGTAAAATATGTACATGATGCAGGCTTTAATACAATCCGTATTCCGGTCACATGGGGAAATATGATAAATGCAGACTATTCAATCAATGAAGAGTGGATGAACAGGGTTCAGGATGTAGTTGATTATGCTACAGCAGAAAATATGTATGTTGTATTAAATATTCATCATGACGGTACAGACAATAATTCAGATTATGAGGGTACTTATGGTGATGAAAAATATAGTCATGGCTGGCTTGACATTACATCTGATGATGAGACAGTATGGAGTGGAGTTAAGACAAAGTTTGCAGGAGTGTGGAAGACGATTGCAGAAAGATTTAAAAATTATGATGAGCATCTTATACTTGAATCAATGAACGAGGTATATATTCATGGTCAGGGCTGGACGGCAGATGCGGAGTCAATATCTAAACAGAACAAAAAGATAAATGAACTCAACCAGATATTTGTTGACACTGTGAGAGCAACAGGATCTAACAATGCCAAAAGATGGCTTACGGTGTGTTCATTAAATACAAATATCAAATATGCATTAGGAAATTATTCAACAAGCTTTGAAATTCCAAAGGACAGTGCGGCAGGAAAAATTATGGTAACTGTTCATGATTATGATGCATATAACAAAAATTCGGTAAATGAAGCAACAGATGCATCGTATGCAAATCAGTTTAAACAGCTTAAGAGTAAATTTGTAGACAAAGGTGTGCCGGTGCTTGTAGATGAGTATGGTTTCCAGACAAAGATTATTCCGGATGCAAGAGCGTGCAAATTTGAGGGTGTAAACTACCTTGCAAAGAAGTACGGAATGGTTGTTGTTGCATGGGACAACAACGGAGCAGGCTCAGGAGAGTCGTTCAGAATTTTAAACAGATACTTTAATAAGCCATATTCCGTAAAGACGGTATCCGCTATTATGAGAGGATACTTTGTAGATACAGAGGCTCCTCAGTACAGATTTGATGCTTCTGACGGAGAACTTGCGATTACAAAAATAACATCTGTCAAAACAGATGCAGATGATGTGACGCTTAAAGTTGGAGAGAAAAAGCAGATAACAGCAACAACAGAACCTGCCGGAAACAATGATGTAGTTCTCTGGAAATCTGATGATTCTAGTGTAGCTTCAGTTTACAATGGAAAGATTACGGCTACTGGTGTCGGAACAACAACAATCCATGCATATTCACAGGCAGATGCATATGACAGCAGTACAACGACAAAAGTTGAAAAGACAATAAAAGTAACTGTTGAAAAGACAGACCTTGCAAAAGCAACAACAGCTATTACTACGGATTTTGACTCATATAAACTTGAGGAAAAACAGTCTGCATTTATAAATGCCATTGCAAAAGCGGCAGACGGAAGTGCAAATGGTGCAGCAATAAGATATTCTTCATCAAATGAAAAGATTGCAACTGTATCACGCAATGGAAAGATAGCAGCAACAGGTACAGGTGTTGCAGTAATCTCAGTAATAACAGCAGATGGCTTTGAAAAGAGCATAAATGTGACTGTAGGTTCAGTTACGGAGAGTGCTTATGAGACAAACCTCGGACTTCGTCTGTACTACTTTGATGAGGCTGCAAATTCATACAACTACACGGATGTTGCCACGGACAGAGTAGCTGTTAAAGCAGACGGTGAATACACATTGACGATAGATGCAGATAAGGATTTAAACGATATAGCTAAAAAAGCACTTGCAGATGCAAACGGAAATGCCTGCATTAATCACATAGCATCACTTTATATAATGGATGCAGATGTGGCGTCACAGAAACTTACAAAATCACAGATTCAGAGTGGTAATATCATATACAAAAAATTTGTTGTTAATGACACTAAAGAAATTGAGATAACAAACAAAGAAGCTAAGTCAGTAATGAGTGGTACAACATTTGATACCGGAAATCCTTTAAATGTATGGGATGGTTCAGTGATTTCGTCAGGAATAGAGTCAAAGACAAGCAGCGAGGGTGCACAGTATCTTGACTTTGCAAGTGACATAGGAAGTGTAAAAAAGATAAGTGTGACATTTACATTATCAGGACTTTCAAGTATGGCGGTATCCAAAGATGATGAACAGCCTGACAGCAAACTTGATGAAGATGATGACAATACTCAAAAGAGTGATGACAATAATAATGACGACAATAACACAGACACAACTGAGGCAAAGAGTGTTAAAGTGGGAAGTGTAACATACAAATACATTAAGTCATCAAACAAGATAACAGGTGTTGAGTACGCATCAAACTCAAAGAAAGCATCACTTAAGACAGTAAGCATACCTGCAAAAATAAAAGTCGGCAAAACTACATATAAAGTAGTAAAGGTATCAAATTCAGTATTTAAGAATGCGAAGAAACTTACAACAGTAACTATAGGTGCAAATGTAAAACAAATAGGAAAAGATGTATTTAACGGCTGCACAAAACTAAAGAGTGTTAAAGTAAACTCTAAAGTCATAACAAAAGTAGGAGCAAATACATTTAAGAAAACAGCTTCAAAGCTTGTGATAAAAGTTCCTTCGGCAAAACTTTCTTCATATAAGAAGATATTCAAAGGAAAAGGTCAGAGTAAAAAGGCTGTAATCAAAAAATAAAAAGAGTAATTTATTTATAAAAATTTGCAAACACCCTCTTATAATATGTTTTATACGGGGGTGTTTGTGTTGAATGAAGTTTGTTTCTTAACGAAAGCAAACAGCGTTGTCTGTATAGCTTTAAAGCAAGCTGTTCAAAAATGGAGATCAGTGTAAAAAATTTACTGTTTATTCATTATTTCCGGTTGAATTTGTGATATAATTAACTCCAAAATCCAGATGCGTTGCAGGAGAACAAGCTCTCCTGCATTGCGAATTTGTGATATAATTAACCAACAGTGTTAATTGGGTTTACTGCTCACTTGCATAGCTTGACGGCAGTGTCAGGTATGTGAGTGGGCAGTAATGTCGTTTTTGCAAATCTATAACTGTACGGTAGATTTGCATATGTGTGCGTCGTACAGAGATTGGAAAATAAAAGATGAATTTTGAAGAATTATGTTTGGATACGCGTATATTAAGGGCAGTTACGGAGATGGGTTTTGAGCAGGCAAGTCCTATTCAGGCACAGGCTATACCGGTTGCCATTGAAGGAAAGGATATGATAGGGCAGGCTCAGACGGGAACGGGAAAAACAGCAGCGTTTGGAATACCGCTTTTGCAGAGAGTAGATCCTCATAACAAGAAGCTGCAGGCAGTTGTACTTTGTCCGACAAGAGAACTTGCGATACAGTGTGCAAATGAGATGCGTAAATTTGCTAAATTTATGCACGGAATAAAGGTACTTCCGATATACGGAGGTCAGGACATCACAAAGCAGATTCGTTCGCTGAAAGGTGGGACGCAGGTAGTAATAGGAACACCGGGACGAGTTATCGACCATATAAGGAGACATACATTAAAGATGGCAACAGTCGGAACGATAGTTCTTGACGAAGCTGACGAAATGTTGAACATGGGATTCAGGGAGGACATAGAGACGGTGCTTCAGACACTTCCTGAGGAACACCAGACACTCCTTTTTTCAGCAACAATGCCAAAGCCTATAATGGAGATAGCAAAAACATATCTTAAAGAACCTGAGATAATCAAGGTTGTAAAGAAAGAGCTTACTGTTCCGAAGATAGAGCAGTATTATTATGAAGTAAATCCGAGAAAGAAAGCGGAAGTACTTTCAAGACTTCTTGATATGTATGATCCGGAACTTTCACTTGTATTCTGTAATACAAAGAGAAAAGTAGATGAACTTGTTGAGGACTTAAAAGGTCGTGGATATTTTGCGGCAGGACTTCACGGTGACCTCAAACAGAGCCAGCGTGACAGGGTTATGAATGGTTTTAGAAACGGAAGGACAGATATACTCGTGGCAACGGATGTGGCGGCAAGAGGAATAGATGTTGACGATGTTGAAGCGGTCTTTAACTATGATGTGCCGCAGGATGATGAATATTATGTGCACCGTATCGGAAGAACAGGCCGTGCAGGAAGAACAGGCCGTGCATTTACGCTTGTTGTCGGAAAAGAGATATACAAACTTAAGGATATTCAGAGATATTGCAAGACAAAGATAAAACGCCAGCCGATACCGTCAGTAAATGACATTACGGATATAAAGGTCGAAAAGGTGCTTGAAAAGATAAGCGGAATAATCGAGCAGGACAATCTCGGAAAGATGATAGATATTCTTGAGGAGCATCTTGAGGACAGTGATTACTCGGCAATCGAGGTGGCAGCAGCACTCCTTTCTATGGAAATGGGAGATGCAGTGCTTGACAATAATTTAGGTGAAGAATTTGGAGATACTGGGGCAGAGCCAGGAATGGTACGACTTTTCGTAAATATAGGAAAGAAAGACCGTGTCAGGATAGGTGATATTTTAGGTGCAATCGCAGGCGAATCCGGAATGCAGGGAAACCTTGTCGGAGCAATAGATATGTATGATAAATATACATTTGTCGAAGTGCCGAGAGAGTATGCAGCAGATGTAATTGAGGCGATGAAGCACGCAAAGATAAAAGGCAGAAATGTAAATGTAGAACCAGCAAATAAAAAATGAGATGGCTCGTTTTTTAAAGTATGGTAAAGAAATAGAATAGTATGCCGATATATTTATCAGCAAGGGAATGCGTCACAATACATGGTTAGTGTATTGTGGCGCATATTTTTTGTAATAAAAAGAAAAGAGGGATTAGTATGGTAGGATTAGAGAATTTATTTAGTGGAAGAAATGATATGGCATATGTTTCGGCTTCATCGCAGGCGGAGCCTGATAAAACTATGGATGAAAAGGAATGGAAAGATTATCTTGCAAAGATAGACGATGTTTTGGAGGTCTACAAGGAGATTGCTGTTCAGGATGGCAAGGATAATCTTGAGAGGGCAGATAAAGAGCGTGAGGAAAACAGGTCAATGTGGCTTGATGATATATCCAAACTTATGCAGATGGGTCAGACATTTGTCGCCGAGAAGATAAACAGCGAGAATATACAGGAGAAAAAACAGGAGCAGGAATTATTAAAAAATAACAAAAATGAATATTTTGCACTTGGCGACGGTGTAAATATTATTTATAATGGTGTATGCTTTAATTGTAATCTGCAGGACAATTCAATAACTCTCGGTGACATGAGCGACCCGTCAGAGGTGATAATAATTCCGTTAGCGAAAGGTGGAACACTCAGAGTAAACCGTAAGAACATAGGTGAACTCGGCAAGGCAATCGGGATGTTTTCACCGGAGGATATAGGAAATATACTTCGTGCTATCGCAGAGGACAAGAAAGCACAGGAGACGAAAAGACAGATTGAGGATGACAAGGATAAGGAAGCAATCAAACAGGCTGATGAGTTACATGACAGTGCAGATGAAACAGATAAAACAGATGATAGTGTGGACAAAGCAGATGATGATGCAGATAAAAAAGATAAAGAGTATAGGTGATTGCAAAATTAATTATATGTTGTGTCGATTGCACAAATATAACAAATACTAACGGGTGATGAAAATAAGTACGAAGGAGGAGAGGGTATGTCACTGTATGCAATAGGGGATTTACATCTTGGTTTCCAGTCGGGAAAATCGATGGAGATGTTTGGTGATGAGTGGAAAGACCACGCAGAGAAGATAAAGAGAAATTGGTGTAATATAATAAATGAAAATGATACAGTGGTTGTCACAGGTGACCATTCATGGGGCAGGAAACTAGATGACAGCATGAAAGACCTTGAGTTTATAGCGGCACTTCCGGGAAGAAAAATTCTTCTTCGTGGAAATCATGACAGATTTTGGAACAAGACAAGCAGGACGGACAGCCTGAATGAACTTTTTGCAGGGAAACTTTTATTTCTACAGGACAATTTCTATGAATATGAAGATGTTTTGAGTGGAAGGAAATATGCACTTATTGGTTCTAAAGGTTTTTCGACGGATGAGTATTGTTATCTGGCAGAGGATAAGATAGAAAAAAGGTTTAAGAATGAGAGAAAGAGATTGATAAAATCGTATGAAGCCGCAAAAGAAGCGGATTATAACGATTTTATCATGTTTCTCCATTATCCTCCGACAAATAAACATGAAAAAGAGGGTGTATTTACTGAGCTGGCACGGGAGTTTGGTGTAAGGCAGGTAGTTTATTCGCATCTTCACGGAAAAGACAGGTTTGATTACAGTATAACAGGTGAGCACGACGGGATAAAATATAGTCTTGTCTCGTCTGATTATCTTGATTTTGTACCGAGATTGATAGTGTGAAAATTTAACGGATTAAAATTTGTTTACCACTCTGTCGTAAGTCAGGATTCCGTTTAATTCGTTTTCGACATCGGAAAGCTGGGTATATATACTTGCACAAAGCCCATGTGGGATAAGAGAGGAAATTTCTTTCTCTCTTTTCTTATAGCGTCTTTTTAATTCTTTAGAATTTTTACAGTCACCATAACCGTAACATTTATTGGTGGTATTATGTTGCTTTATTATCTGCGTATAGCCGCCGTACTCGGTAAGTGCATAAGCACGGTTTTCTTTCTTGAAAAGACGGAGAGGGAAAAAGTAATTGTGTATGCTTTTTATGTCACCGCCGCCCTGGTCAAACCATCCGCTTGCCTGGTCTATAAACCTTGAATTGTCGGCTTTTCTTACAAGTTTTGTGATTTTGTTTGTCTCAAACTGTCCCCAGCCCTCATTGAATATCACCCATGTTGCGATTGAAGGATGATTTGAGAGCGTGTCAATCGTCTGCATAGTTTCTTTTATAAATTCTTTTCTGCCTTTTTTTGAAGTTCTTGCAAAAAGATGATTAAATTTATCGCTGCAGGAAATATCAAAAAGGCTCATAAAAGTGGCGAGATAGGTCACAAACCATGATTTGTACCTGCTGCCGCTATTAACCATATCCTGCCAGACTATCATGCCGAGACGGTCACAGTGGTAGTACCAGCGGTCATTTTCTATCTTAATATGTTTTCTGAGCATATTGAAACCGAGAGATTTCATGGTCTTAATATCATATATAAGTGCGTTGTCACATGGAGAAGTATAAAGTCCGTCAGGCCAGTAACCCTGATCTAAAACACCTTTTTGGAAGATTGGTCTGTGGTTAAGACAGATGCGGGGAATATCATTGGCATCTTTTTCTATCGTAAAAGTACGGAGTGCGAAATAGCTTTGTACATAATCTTTTCCCAAATTTACTGAAAAAGTGTAAAGGTATGGGGTGTCGGGAGTCCATGCTTTAATATCGAGTTTGTCAAGTGGGATTTCAATAAAAGTGTCACTTATGCCGTAATATGTAAATGGTGCGTAAGGGCTGTCTTTATATAATTCATCGTGGGTACTGTCAGCTTGTGTTTTATCGTCAGGTATGTCTATATAAATATCAGGATTGTTGATACAGACTTTGATTTCATTTGTTTTTGTTAATCTGTTTCTGTGAATGGTTGATTTGCCACCTGAAATTTTAGTATCATTTTTGTTAATCTGACAGTTATCATGTTTTTTTTCTGCTTCTGATATATAATAAAAATTGTTTTCTGTATTGTCGGAGTTTGTGACAACTTTAATACGCAGTACCTTTGTATCAAAATCTGGTTTTGCTATAATCTTTTTGATATATATTTCCGGTACATATTCGAGCCATACAGTCTGCCATATACCGCTCTGTGCAGTATAAAACATTCCCTTTGGGTTAAGTGACTGCTTACCTCTTGCGTGATATGAAGTGTCAGAGAAATCTTTCACACGCACAGTCAGTCGGAATGAAGTTTTTGTGGCAGTGCTTTTTAAAATATCGGTTATATCAGTATCAAATGGGAGATAGCCACCTGAGTGGGAACAGACTTTTATTCCGTTTACATATACGCTGCATATCTGGTCGACTGCTCCAAAATGGATTATAAATCGTGAATTGTCTGACAACCTGTTTATATCAAATGTAACTATTCGTTCGTACCAGAGATATTCGTTAGGTTTAAGCTGTCTGTTGACACCTGAAAGATGTGCTTCAGGTGAAAAAGGAACGAGAATATCACCGTCAAAACGCACCGGTCTTTTATTAGAAGCCGTGAAAGCATACTTCCATATACCGTTTAAATTTACATAGCTGTCAGCGTTACGCTTTAAAAGAGGTCTTGGGTACTCTGTTAAAACATTGTTCTTATCAATATTTCGTCCCCATGTTGTATAAAGTTTTTTTTCAAATCCGCTGTTTTGTTTCATGCTATCTCCATTTCTGTACACATTTGTGCATCTTAAGTTTTTAACCACATAAAATCAACTTATTTTGCTCAGAAATAAATTGTTATTTTCTGTTTTGTAGTGGCTGCTTAATGTACGAGCCTTGTGACAAAATATTGTCGATGCAGTATTTATTACACTATCATTGTTTTATGTTACATTATGAAATATCAGGCTTTGTGACAAGTTCCTCAGGAAGATATTTGAGTATCATAGCTTCGAGTTTTGCCGCTTGCACCGGCTTACTCAGATAGTCACTAAATCCGATGCCGAGATATTCTTCTTTTGCTCCCATTATGGCATTGGCGGTGAGCATGATAACTGTTGTATCTTTGTTAGGATTTTCTTCAAGTTCTTTCATATGTTTGTAAGTTTCGATACCATCCATATCAGGCATCATGTGGTCTAAGAAAATAATATCATATTTATTGTCCTTAATCATTTCAAGTGCCTCAGGACCTGACATTGCAGAGTCAACCGATATTTTAGTTCGTTTAAGGAGTGCCTTAAACACATTGATATTCATTTTTACATCGTCAACGACAAGAACTTTAGCATCAGGTGCGGTAAATGAAGCTTTCATCTTCTTTTTATCAGGTGTTGCATTGTATTTTTCTGAAATATCGCCTATCTTTAAATCGGAAACAACTTTCTGAGGAATACTTACTTCAAAAACAGAGCCCTCACCGTATTTGCTTGTGACATTTATCTTGCCGTTCATAAGTTTTGTTAGCTGTTTTGTGATGGCAAGACCAAGTCCCGTTCCCTCTATATGTTTGTTTTTGTTCTCATCAAATCGTGAAAATGAGTCGAAAAGATGTGAGATATTTTCCGACTTAATGCCGATGCCTGTATCGGATATAGTGAAAGTTATTATTATATTTTTTGCAGGCTGTGAGCCGGCAACATTATTATTGTCATGTATAGTTTTATTATCTGTATCAATAATATTATCATGATAAGACATAGTTTCATTTTCAATATCAGAAGTATTATTGTTTTCTGTACAGTCATTTGTTTTCGTTTCTTTATTATTGTTTATGGCATCGGCATTTTGTTGCTCAGCCATACCGACTTTTAATGTGACAGAGCCTTTCTCAGTATATTTTATTGCATTGTTTAATATGTTTACTAGTATTTGTCGTATGCGTACCTCGTCACCGTACAGTTTGGCAGGGAGATTTTTGTCACTATCGACATTAAATACAAGTCCTTTTTCTTTCGCCTTGCCGAGAAGCATATGATAAACATCGTTTATAAGAGAGGAAAGTGCATAGTCCCCTTGAACAAGTTCAAGTTTGCCTGTTTCTATTTTTGAAAAATCAAGAATATCGTTTATAAGTGATAAAAGTGTCTGGCTTGCAGACTGGATATTTCCGGCATATTCGAGAATATCTTTATCATCGCTTTCACGAAGTATCATCGTGTCCATTCCGAGAATAGCATTGATAGGAGTTCGTATTTCATGCGACATATTGGCAAGAAATACGCTTTTTGCTTTGGCGGCGGCTATTGCCTCAGCCTTAGCTTTTTCGGCTTCCTCATTTGCAATAGTAAGTTCCTGATTTTTCTCCTCAATTACCTGAACTTCCATCTGCATATGACGGGCATTTTCGGCAATGCTCGCACTGTAACCTCGGATGACTTTTAATATATGTACAAATACCATAAGGAGAGAGAAGATAGTCATTCCAAAGCGGCTGTATTTGCCAAAATCACCGATATGGATAGTATATGTACGGATAAGGTCTGCAGCACTGCCACCTATAAAGGCTAAAATTCCGAGAAATTCCAATGCGAATAATTTATCTTTACCTTTTCGTAGCGTGCAGACAAGTGAAAAGAGTATTGCCATACCTGATATAAATATAAGAATATGTGATACAAAAGCCATATTCATAAAATCAAATACTCCAAGAATCTGTAATGTAAGCTGGCATACTACATTTGTCAGAGTAAGAAAAAGTAATATATAGAAAATTTTCTGGAATTTTTCCTCAAGATTGTTAATGTAGTACATCTGCATAAAGACAGGCCAGAGCATAAGTACGAGGAACACAAGATTTGAGTAAAGCGTCTGGTTTCCATAGAAAACATTCAGTGATTTTGTTTCTATTGAGAAGTAAATCGTACCGAAAATACACATAAAGCCAAGGTAACTTATACCGTCTCTTGTCTGTCTTGAAAATGCCTGAATAAAAGCGAGCATAAAAAGCGTAATGCCGCAGGCAAGTATTATGATGCACATAGCAAAATTGCCAAGGTTTGATTTAAGGAGATTTAATATAGAAGTATCTCGTTTCGAGATGGTAATGCCTGTAATGTTAGAGGCATAGTTGTCGTACGGCGAGGTCATTGCAATCTCAATTTTTCCTTCTGTAAGATTTTCGGGAATGTCGATAAAATTTGTGACACTACCCGGAGTCTTGCCGAAAGGCCTTGAGTCGTTGACACCAAATTCATAAACCTGTCTGCCGTCTATCGTAACACGGAACTGTTTATCAGCGGACAAAAAGGACATAGTCATACCACGGTATTTTTTTGGAATGGTATTGCTGAGTATTATTTTCTCGCCGGCTTTTGACTTTTCACTGTATGGAAGTGACTTAATCTTTTGGGAAGAACCGTCTTGTCTGGTGATGGTCCATCCGGTATTAAAATCATAAATCTCGCCTTTTGACAGGGTCATATTGTCAACATTTGAATTGATAACCACGACTAAAAGCACGATTATCTCTATCGCAAGAGCGACCCATATAAGTTTTTTTAGTATTTTCATAGTTCTCCTCACATAATGTAGTGTATTTAGGTGATTGCGAAACTCGTTATAGGTTGTGAATTTTTGTGTAACATATACAATATCAACACAAGGCACGCTCTCGCTGCCCGACACTCGTAGCGGTACATAAAGCTGTAAAAGACGCAGCTTAAGTACCGACGGTGTCAGAAGCACCTTGCTTATGATATGTAAAGTTGCACAAAAAAATATAGCCTACCTAGAGTTTCGCAATTAACTATGTAGTGTATTACTGATTTTTGGCTAAATAGCAATGATACATAAGGTATTGTTAGTAATAATATACACAAAATGGGGATATAAGGCAAGGTGGTTGTGGTGCTGAATTATTTTCGCAGTGGCATAATCTATTCTTTGGGTGCTTTCTTGGCAGGCAACATAGAAATATATGTTTTTGATTTTTTTTATGCCTGCTTTTATCTATCAGCATTTATTTATAAAACAGATACTGTCTTATTATAATAAGGAATATAAGTATAAGTTGAACATATGGGAAAGCATAAAAAACTTGACTCGAACATATGTTTGTGATACAATTTTAGGTAGGAAAGTAAATTTATTTAAAAATGATGATATGGCTGAGTTTGTTTTTGAGTTTAGTATGTTTGTTATAATGAACAGATATAATGATTCTTACATACTACCGGAAAAAATAGAAAAAATCTATTATAGCATTGCTGCCAAAGATTATGCTCAATTTTTGGCAGATGTAGGAGCAGCAATAAGCCTATTATCAAATAATGTTATTTTTCGATTAAGAAATTATTTTGAAGAATATAAAAAGGAAAGGAGCAATATTTATGACAGGAAGAGTGATAAGGTTAGATCAACTGTTGGACAAGTTGGAGAAGGAACAAATAACGGAAGAGGAAAGGAAAGAACTAATAATGTTAGCGGACAACATGACAGAGGAAGAATATCTGGGGGGAATGCCGTCCGAAGAGGAAGTTTTGGGATTTCCAACGGAAGCGGAGATAATAAGCGAAGAAGGTCAGTATGCAAAGATACTGATGGAGTACATATACGAGAACGATATAGAAATGTACACGATGCTTATGGGATTGAACAAAATGAAAGGCTTCGTGCATCAGAGGGTAGAGGAATTTCTAACGGAAATGTTCAAACTGGAGGATTTGTACACGAACGAACACAAGACGGAGAATATGCCATTTCCGAAGTATCTTAGCCTTTGCTATCAGGCGAGCAGTTATGCACGAGAGAAAGCAATGCCAATATTATTACAGATACCATCGAGTATAGCGGGCATTTAGAAACATCTGATGATGATAAAGTGGCGGATAAATTTCCGGTTCTTACTGATAATGGAAAATTAGCAGGTGAAAATGTATCTGAAGACATAGCCGTAGATACATTTAAGAGGGTTCCGGGATTTATCCGCGAAATGCTTTATGCAGCTTGTAGCTGAGTTTTCAGCATTATCGGAAGTGCATTTTGATACCGGTAATTGTTCCATCAGCTATCCCGGCACCTGTAAATACACCCGTTGTAATATCAACGGATGTTCCTGCAACACCAACAGTGAAGCCTACGGAGACACATACCGTCAAACCGACTGTAAGACCTACGGTAAGACCGACAGATGCACCGACAAAAGCACCAACAGTAGAGCCAACGGCAAAGTCGGCTAAAAGAGCAGTGCCTAAGAAAAATAAAAAGGTGGTGTATAAGGGAATAAAATACACTGTAACTAAATCTGATGCAAAGAAAGGGACTGTTAAGGCTGCAGGAGTAAAGGGCAGTAAGAAAAGCCTTGTGATAGCAGACAGCATTAAGATAAACGGATATACACTTAAAGTAACGGCAATCGGAGATAAGGCTTTTAAAACAATAAGAAGACAACTTCTGTAAAGATAGGAAAGTATGTAAAGACTATTGGAAAGGATGCTTTCAGGAACTGTACCAAACTTAAGAAAGTAAGCGGAGGAAAAGCCGTGAAGAAGATAGGAAAGAATGTTTTCAAGGGTTGTAAAAAGGTGAAATTGCCGAAAAGTTTTAGGAAAATGTGAAATATATACTTTTAACACTTAACTGCTTTAACAAAACAAGAAAAAACCTCATAAGTTCGCACCTTATGAGGTTTTTGTTTTGGTGTTATCGTAAACACTTATATCACTTTTTTGCTGATTCAATTATAACACATTAAATCAGCTATTACAAGTATATCTTTTTTGCTTCTTTTTATGCCTGTTTCGTTCTTTTTATTTATTTTTTATTTACCATAAATATAATCATCCTAGTGACTCAATTCCCGGATTTGCTATCTTGTTCATAATACGGAATGCAATGTTTTCGCATTTCCATCCCCATGTCTTTGATGCCGAGTATTTTTTATTTACTCCGTCAAAACCTGTTCCATGATAAAATGTCTGACCGGGTTTACTGTAATGTGTGGCAAGTCTTTCGGCTGTCATAAGGATATTTTTTTCTTTGGTGTCGGCATTTATTCCTTTTGCAGAATCGCTGTAGACACCGAGACCGGTGAGATTGTTGTCTTTTATGGCACGCTTGCTTTTGCCCCAGCCTGATTCAAGGGCTGCTATTGAAGTCATGGCAATGGCGTTTATGCCATATTTTTTCTCAGCCTTGACAAATGCAGGTGCAAGTTCTTTAAGATTAGTTCCCTCAAGTGCATTCTTTAAGGTTTTTGTACTTACATTTGACGGTTCAAATATGTTATTAGAGTTTATTGAAACAATAACATATTTTGAAACTGTATTTTTGACTTTTTTCGTATCTTTGATTTTTTTCTGCATATTTTTTACTTTTGTAGTATTTTTGTTTATTGATGACTTAATAGCTTTTTTTGAATGTTTAATATTCTTTTTTATAGATACAGTATCCATAAGTCCGGAAATTTTTTCAAAATCAGGTAATACGGTATTATCATCGGAAGATGTTTTTGCCGTTTTTGATGAAACATTCTGGTTGAGATATATGCTAAGTGATGAGTCATATTGTTTAGCATATGATTTTAACGACTGTGATGGTTCAAAAACATCTGAAACAGTTACACAGTTGGTTTCTTCAATGGCATTGTCTTTAAGTGTGTTTATTGAAGATAACTGTTTTTTCTTTGATGATATTACGCGTTTCGTGCGTGAAGCCTTGCTCTGTGCAGTCTGAAGCTCAGAAGAAATTTTATTTAATTTTTTCTGAAGATGTTTCATTGTGACAGTTACAGTCTTGCCTATTATTGGTTTGTAATGTTTTGGCTCCTGATTTTTGTTTTTATTCTTTTTTGATTGGGTATTTTTTTTACTGCTTCCTTTTTTAGTGGAAGCGGTTGAAGTATTAGTCTTTTTTATGGTTGTTTTCTTAGACTGTGAAGTATTTTTGCCTGAAATCGGCTGCTCACGGTCTGTCTTATTGCCTGTTGTGTTTGAAACTGTATTATCTGAACTGTTGTCAGTGTCAGCAGTTTTTTCATCAGATTGTTCATCGTTATCTGATGTCTGTTCATTACTGTCCGATGTATCAACAGAACTTATAGAAACGCTGTTATCTGCATGAACGGTAGACAATGAGTTTATGTGGCTGCTAACCGGGATGAATACCAAAGCACAAGTAAGACTTATGGCTGAAACTTTAACTAAGTTATTTCTTGAAAATAGTTTTTTTCGCATAAAAACCTCCTAAAAACTAAATATGTATTCATTTATAAGTGAAAATTATATTTATTGATTATAACACATTTCAAAGAAAAAATCAAAAAGATACACAAAAATAATACAAATAATTTCATTATTTATGTACAATTTTATTCCTTGATTTTATCAGATAAATGATGTATAATAATCATGTTTGTATAAAAATAAATACT
>OOCP01002464.1_pt1 | contig 15607 bp, 16 predicted proteins | sample 1671511 | NCBI WGS metagenome assembly OOCP01 (sample SAMN06348164, study PRJEB24527) | human gut metagenome | biome: human gut; feature: ankylosing spondylitis patient; material: feces | host: Homo sapiens | place: China | collected 2015-10 | reverse complement strand
GATTGCACTCCAGCCGATACCTTTCCATAAGCCCCAGGCTAACATCTGCAGCCATACATGGCTGCCGCCCATCAGCATATTCACGCCCTCTTTCCAGATTCCGGCATTTACCATCAAACTGCTGACAAATCCGTCTGTAGAAAAGATACAAAATGCGATTGCATATACAAGAACCCAGCTGATGAAGTTCGGTACTGTTGTAAGTGTCTGTACGACGCGGCGGAACTTCATGTTTTTAATCTCGCAGAGGAAAATTGCAAATGCCATTGGAAGCCAGCTTGTCAAAATTCCAAGACCACTCATTGCAAGTGTGTTTTTCAGAACACGGATGATATCTCTTACCGTTGCAGGATTTTTAAACAACTGTGTGAACCATTTGAATCCAACAAAGTTATCCATGCTTAAGGTATCACCAACTTTGTAATCAAAGAATGCATATCTCCATCCCCATAATGGCAGATAACAGAATACACCAGCCAGTGCCAGGAATGGCATTAACATCAGGAACAGGCGGTACTTTGTTTCCATCTCATATTTAGCACCCGCCTCAACCTTAGGCTGTTTTGCCATCGCGATCAATGTTACGATCAGGATCAGTACTGCAACGATCAGGATCATATAAAAACCATTTGAAAAGATCGGCTCGATTTTCTTAGGTTTTTCTGTCTGGCTGATCTGACTGTATGCAAGTGCGATACCGCCAAGTCCTGACAGCATCACTGCACTTCCTGCTGCTGTGAAGATGTTACTTAATTTTTTCATTTTCAGATTACCGAGTGATAAACATCCACCGGCTGCAACTGCTGCTGTACCAACGCAGATAATCAGAGCTGATACAGAGTCAAGCCGTAATGTTGATTTCATAACCCATCCTTTTCGGAATGCACGTCCAAACTCTGATGCCAGTGATGAGTATGAAATACCGGAAGTAAACAGTGATAAGTTTCTTCCGATCATTCCGCTGATCCTCGCTGGATTGATTCCAGGTATGAACATGAATAAGACTGCGAACAGAACTGCGATCCGAAGTACAATGTATAACTTGCCTGTAACACCGGAACCATCTGTTTTGTTGTTTTTTGAAATGCCCGTTTCTTTCATTTCTCCCTTTCCCTTCTTTTTTGGTTTTCGCCAGCATCCGGAGCTTTTCGAAAACGTTTAAGTATTGTTTTAAAAAAAATATTTCCGAACTGCTTTTGTTGTATTTATTATATAAAAGGGAAGAAAATTAAAATACCGTAAATAATTGATAAAATATACCTTGATTTTTGGTCATTCAAAATGAGACATCAAAAAATTGGGGTATTTTTGTTGAATAAATACCCCAATTTTCTGACTCAACAGAATTGCATATGTTTTAAATATAATTCCTGAAACTCTGGTGTATCTGCAAGATTGATCTCATGGGATATGGCTGCAATCTCTTGCGGCTGCATATCACTGCTTTCTTTTGAGTGTGTCAGGCACCGTGCGGCTCCCTCTAAGGCACTGTTGCCGACCGGCGTGAGTTTTCCGCGAAGTCCGATTGGCAGAAGTCCGATTCCAAGTGCTTTTTCCATGTCAAGTCCCATGCCAAACCCGCCTGCAACATATACTTTTTTTATCTGTTCATGAGAAATATTTGATTTCTGCAGTAATACTTCTAAACCCGCACAGATAGCGGCTTTTGCCATCTGCACCTGTCTGATATCCTCCTGGGTAAAATAAATTTTTCCGGGTACGACCGGAAATCCTTTTTCAAACCACGGTTCTCCCAAAATCCCCTGAGTATCAACAATATGGTGCCGCACGAGTTCATACATTACATCAATGATTCCGGTTCCGCATAACCCAATGGCCGGTTTATTTCCAATCGTCTTTGTCACCATATTATTTTTACCAAATAAAACTGCACGGCAGACAGCTCCCGGCACACCGGGCATACCGCAGGATATGTTTCCACCTTCGAATGCCGGTCCCGCGGCAACGGATGAGACAAGGAAATGATCTCCCGCAGCAAGAACCATCTCACCGTTTGTTCCAATGTCGATCAGCATCTCGCATTTGTCCGGCCGCATACCACATCCCATCATGCCCGCCGTAATATCTCCTCCAACAAAAGCTGAGATTCCCGGCATGATCTGTACTTTTGTGGTCTGATTGATTCCGGTATGCCCGCATTCTCTGAAATATCCGTGTTCTCTGGCATCACTACCGTCTCTGGCAACTCCACTTTCTTTGGCATCTCCACTCTCTTTGGCATCTCCACTTTCTCTGGTTTCCTCATACTCACCATTCAATTCTCCCCACGTCATATCCTCCGGCGCAAGGTTCACAGGAGTAAATGGTGCAGCGCCAAGCCCCACACAGGAATATCCCAGTAAAAGGTGAATCATTGTAGTATTTCCGGCGATCACGATTTTGCTGACATTCAGCACATTTTCGTCCCGCCCCGCAAGCAGTGTCTCTGCCAGATCCCTCACATCTTTTAAAATGCTCTCTCTCAACTTTTCTGCATCTCCGGACGCTGCTGCACGGATCCTTGAAATCACATCTGCGCCGTATGCCCGTTGATGATTAACAGAAGATGCAGTTTTTAAGCATATTCCATCGGTGAGGGAAATCAGTTCTGCAGCGAGTGTGGTTGTTCCGATATCGATTGCGATACCATAGACGGATTTTTCCGTATCCATATTTTCCGGTTTTATTTCCCCGTCAGACCCTATTTGTGCACGGTCCTCTATTTTGTTTTCACAGATAACTGTTGTCGCCTGTACATCGCTCTCCATTTTTGTGTTCCGGACAAATTCCATCTGCACCTGTATCTGATTTTCTCTGATTTCCGGAATGCATACATACAGATCATCTGTCGGAACCGTCATACAGGAAAGACGCCATCCCTCTTCCAGTTCCCGCTCCGTAAACACTTCCTTTTCCCGCTGTTTTGGCGGATCTGTTTTTCGTGTTTCTTCTATTAAAATACAACATTTTCCACAGGTACCTTTCCCGCTGCAGGGCGCATCTAAATATTCTCCCTGCTCCCTTAACAGCTCCAGTATCGTCTTATTCTGTTTTTTCTGTAAAAAAATGCGTTTCATCAATCCTTACCCGCTACCTTTCTCTCACATTTCCGTTTTTCAACAGCACCTGTGGTGCCATAGATACACGCTCCATAAACTTACTTATTGACATAAATTATACCATATTATTGTGTAACTATATCAAAACTGTTTCGACCGTATTATTTTCTTTTCATGCAGAATCACATGTTTTCCTTGTTTCAATGAAATGATAATGTTATGATATCTTGCGGAAACAATCCAGTTTTATCTGACGGTAACAAAAAATTTTAACACCAACATATTAAGATGTTGAGACCAAATAATGCATTCCCAACATCCTAATTAAAAGAATGGAGAATACTATGAAACTGATTTCCTGGAATGTCAACGGACTGCGTGCCTGTATCCAAAAAGGCTTTCTTGATTTTTTTCATGAAACTGATGCAGATATTTTCTGTATTCAGGAATCCAAGCTGCAGGAGGGACAGATCGACCTTCCTCTGCCCGGTTATTTTTCCTACTGGAATTATGCCAAGAAAAAAGGTTACTCCGGCACAGCGATTTTCACAAAAAAAGAGCCTCTGAATGTGACTTACGGTATCGGCATCGAAGAACACGACAAAGAAGGACGTGTCATCACCTTAGAATACCCTGATTTTTACATGGTTACCTGTTATACGCCAAATTCTCAAAACGAACTGGCCAGACTGCCTTACCGCATGCAGTGGGAAGATGATTTTCGTGCTTATTTAAAAAGACTCGATGGATCCAAGCCTGTCATTCTCTGTGGGGACTTAAATGTTGCACATGAGGAGATCGATTTAAAGAATCCAAAAACCAACCGGAAGAACGCCGGATTTTCGGATGAAGAACGAGAAAAAATGACAAAGCTTCTCGATGCCGGCTTCACAGACACCTTCCGCTATTTTTACCCGGATACAGAACAGATCTATTCCTGGTGGTCCTACCGTTTTAGGGCACGGGAAAAGAATGCCGGATGGCGTATTGACTATTTTATCACTTCCAAACGGATGAATGATAAGCTGACCGGCGCAAAGATCCACACGGATGTTTTCGGATCTGACCACTGCCCGGTGGAATTAGATATTGACCTGTCATAAAGCTTTTCACGGATATTTTTGATTCAGGCCACGGTACGATGTAACTCGATATCGACTTATCAACAGCTTTCTGCAGAGGATTTGCTGTGACTGCAGTGGAGTTCCTCTTCAATAAGATATACTCCACCGCAGTGCCATCTTCGTGCCTTTTTGATCATTCTGAACAGATATCATACTGTTACAAAGTTTTTAATCTAACGCATCCACTGCTTTTTTCAGTTGCAAAAATGCCTGTTCTAACGTTTTTCTCGGACATGCAATGTTAATGCGCTCAAAACCAATACACGTTTTCCCAAAAATTGCTCCCGCGTCTAACCAAAGTCCTGCCTGATCAATCAGTGCTTCCAACTCTTTTCTTCCCAGTCCAAGTTCTCCGAAATCCAGCCATATTAAATAGGTTCCTTCCGGCTCAATCAGTTTAATCTGTGGAAGATTTTCCTTCAGGTATTCGCGGACAAAGGAAAGATTCTGATACAGATATTCTTTTAACTGTAAAAGCCATTCCTCTCCCTCTTCATAAGCGGCCTGACATCCGACAAGTCCCATCAGATTTACCTGGCTGTATCCTGCCTGATCCACCGCACGGACAAATTTTTGACGCCGTTTTTCATCCGCAATAAAAATGTTTGACACCTGAAGACCGGCAAGATTAAAGGTTTTACTTGGTGCCGTGCAAATTACGGAAATCTGTTCAAACTCCGGTGAAACAGATGCAAAGACATGATGTTTATGCCCCGGATATACAAAATCGCTGTGAATCTCATCACTGACGACAGTCACCTGATATTTGAAACAGATCTCTCCGATTTTTCTTAATTCCCACTCTTTCCATACACGACCTACCGGGTTATGTGGACTGCAGAGCAAAAATAAATGGATCTGATGTTCCTTTATTTTCGCCTCAAAATCTTCAAAGTCGATCTCATAATGACCATCTTTTAATACCAGATCGCTGCTGACTAACTTTCTGTCATTTGACTCAATGACCTGACGAAACGGATAATATACCGGCTGTTGGATCAAAACTGTATCGCCTTTTTCCGTATATGCACGCACAGCGGCCGCAAGTGCAAAAACAACTCCCGGCGTTTTTACCAGCCACTCCGGTTTTACATCCCAGTCAAAATGATCATGATACCATCCCGATACTGCTGCAAAATAATCTTCTTTGCTGTCACTGTATCCATAAATTCCGTGTTCCACTACTTTCTGCAGTCTTTCGGTCACTGCAGGCGCAGTCTTAAAATCCATATCGGCAACCCATAACGGCAAGACATCTTCTTTTTTCCCACGTTCTTTCGCAAAATCGTATTTTAAACATCCGGTTCCTCTACGCTCCACAGCTTCATCAGAATTGTACTTCATGACATACTCCATTCCGGAATACCGCTCCTTTAACCATCTTTTGTATTTCTGTTATTGGCTGCTGCATCCTGTTTTCTTTCTATTATCATCTAATTCATATCAAATTAGTATGATATTAGCATTTTCACTATTATATGTCAATAGTACTATAAAAAAGACTGTCCAAATGAAATATACTTTCTTCTTTGAACAGTCTTTTTATCTTTTATAAAATTTTATGAATTTCCATGTCTGATATCGCGGATCGGAATATTAACAAACAATGCCGGTACCGTTCCATTGTTCGACTCTGACTCTGTCTGCGTGATCTGAATGTCAAGGCCTTCCATATCAATATCCATGTGTTTTGAAATTACCTGGATGATCTCGTTTTTAATCTGCTCCATCATTTCCGGGGAACAGCTTGCGCGGTCAGTCACCAGCAAAAGTTTTAAACGGTCTTTTGCAACATCACCGGAACTTTTCTTCTTAAATAAGTCCATCAATCCCATGACTGTTCCTCCTAATTTTTCTTAAATAAATCTTTTAATTTTGAAAATACTCCCTGTTTTGCATCCAGATCAAGAAATGCAACTTCCTCACCGAGAATACGGTGGCAGATATTCTCATATGCCTGTCCAGCAAGGCAATTACTTCCAACCAGTGGTTCCCCCTGGTTCGTAGAGATTACGATATGTTCATCATCCGGTACTGCACCGATCAGATTGATTGCCAGAATGTCGCACACATCTTCGACATTCATCATATCACCGCGTCTAACCATGTCCATACGCAGACGGTTTACGATAAGATCAACTTTCTGGATCTGATTTGCCTGAAGCAGTCCAATGATACGGTCAGCATCACGCACTGCAGAAACCTCAGGAGTTGTAACGACAAGTGCCCTGTCTGCACCTGCAATTGCATTTTTAAATCCCTGCTCGATTCCTGCCGGGCAGTCTAATAAAATATAGTCAAAATCCTGTCTTAAATCTTCGATCAATGCCTGCATCTGCTCCGGAGATACCGCGGATTTATCTCTGGTCTGTGCTGACGGCAAAAGACATAAATTCGGATATTTTTTGTCTTTGATCAGTGCCTGTTCCACACGGCAGTTTCCTTCTACAACATCTACAAGATTGTATACAATACGGTTCTCAAGACCCATGACAACATCCAGGTTACGAAGTCCGATATCTGTATCGATCAGCACTACTTTTTTGTTTAACTGTGCCAGACCTGTTCCAACATTTGCGGTTGTGGTCGTCTTACCAACTCCGCCCTTCCCGGACGTAATTACAATAACTTCACTCATTTTAAAATATTCCTCCTGCTGTTAAATATCGCTTAATAGTTCTTTTGTCAGCGGTTCAATACAGATTGTCCCGTCCTTTAAGTACGCAATCTGCGGAGACGTGGTCGTTTCTTTGACCTTTTTTCGTATTCTTCGTCTGCTAAAAGGTTTGTCCGGACTTTTTGCTAAAATATTTCCAATCCGAATCTGGATTGGATCCATATCGAGTGCAACAATAAATGCACTGTCATCTCCCCCAAGTCCTGCATAGACGCTTCCCTTTACCGCTCCAAGTACAACGATACTGCCGTTTGCCATGACTGCTGCGCCCGGATTGACATCACCTACCACTACGATTCCTGTTTCACTCTCAAGTGTCTGGCCAGAGCGAAGCGTTCCGCGATAAAACTGAGTCCCACCATCCACATACGGCTGCTGTACAGATGCCTGATATTCTTCGATCTGCTGTTTGACATATGCTTCACGGTCCGGATCATGATCTACAATGCACAATATCTCGATACTTGTATTCGATGTCACCGCATCAATGATAGCCATTTCCTCATCATGCGTCAGCTTTCTTCCCTCGAAAGAGATCGCCAGTTTTGCCCCTTTAAAGAACTTCTCTGACTCTTTGAATTTCTCGACGATGGCATCCAAAAGTGCTTTAAAAGATATCTCATTGCTCAATACAAGATGTATCCCGTATTTATTACTTTTTATAACAACTGCCTGTGACATATCGTCCCTCCACTTTACTATCCGATTTAGTATAGCAGATTCTTGAAACAGGTGCAATGCGACAGGAGAAATTTGATTGAAATTTTTATATTTTTTTATATGCAATCGGCAATACAGCTTTCATTGTCTGTCGTTTTTTGAAATAACTGCCCGTTTTTTATATTTATCATATTGCCATAAAAGCGGACATGATGCACGCACCTGCCGCACCACATTCACACACGCTGTCTATTTTTCCATCGTTCAGTCCAATTCCACCGATGGCATACACAGGAATATTTACGGTTTCACATACCTGCTTTAAAAATTCCATTCCGCGTGGCGGCAGTCCTCTCTTACAGTCCGTGGCAAATATATGCCCTGCGGTCAGGTAAGATGCCCCTAGTTTTTCTGCCTCAATAGCATCCTCAACAGAATGAACCGAACAGCCTAAGATCAGCTTATTTTTATTCTTCTGATCCATTGACAGGTTCCCAGACATAAATTTTATCTGTTTTTCTTCATTTTCTGTCTTTTGCATACAAGTTCTTAACAGTGGAAGCGGCAAATGAACATACTGCCTCTCTAACCGTTTTGCGGTTTCTATATAACTGTGTAAAATACAGATCACTCCATATTCCTCACAAATTGCCAAAACCTGTCTTGCCATCTCTTCATATTCCGTCTCCGGCAGATCTTTTTCCCTTAAGATCAGAGCTGCCGGCTTTGTTTCACAGACTCTTTTGATCTGTTCTAAAAACGGCCTCTCACAAAGGCTCCGGTTTGTGACAGCAATTATTTTCCCCGGAATCGGATTTTCTTTTTTACACATAAATATAATCACTCATAACAGGCTGCAATCCTTCCTCAAGCAGTGCATCATACACCTGTTTTACTGTCCTTCCGTCAGAAATTTCAAACTGCTCGTCGCCCTGATCCTCAAGTCCTTTCGCATGGCTTCCGATACCGGTGCTGACCCCCGCAGAAATCTTTGTCGCTGCGATCTCCATCAGACTGTCTCTCACCCTTGCACACTCTCTGGTAGAAACCGTAATACTTGCATATGGCATAAACAACCGGTATGCCGTCACAACCTGCAAAAGTTGTTTTTCATGCACATCCATCGGATTGATCTTATCATTGTTGATGATCGGGCGAAGCCTCGGACAGGAAAAAGCAATCTCTGCATGTGGATATTTTCTCTGTAACAGATAAGCATGCATTCCTGTTGCAAATGCATCTTTTCTGAAATCATCAAGTCCCAGTAAAGCAGCAAAACCAACGCCTCTCATACCGCCGCGGATCGCACGTTCCTGTGCCTCCATACGATAAGGAAAAATACGTTTATGTCCTGCCAGATGAAGTGTCTCATATTTGTCTGAATTGTATGTTTCCTGAAAAACTGTTACATAATCCGCGCCGCATTCATGCAAATACGCATATTCCTCCGAATTCATCGGATAAACTTCAAGACCAATTACTTTAAAATATTTCCGCGCGATCTTACACGCTTCTCCTATATATTCCACATCTGACATTTTCCGGCTTTCGCCTGTCAGGATCAAGATCTCCTGTAGACCGGATTTTGCGATCTCCGCCATTTCCGCTTCGATTTCCTCTGCATTTAATTTTGCCCTGCGGATACGGTTATGACAGTTAAACCCGCAGTAGATACAATAATTTTCACAATAATTGGCAATATAGAGCGGCGTAAAAAAACAGACCGAATTGCCAAAATGATTTTCTTTTTCCACTTTTGCACACTGTGCCATCTCTTCGATAAACGGTTCTGCCGCCGGCGACAGCAGCGCCGCAAAATCTTCCGGTGTGCGGTTTCTTTTTGCCAAGGCACATCTTACATCTTCCGCTGTATAGCTGTCGTAATCGTATGCCTCCATTGCTTCAACCACCTGTTTTGTGATATCCGATTTTAATGCCTCCATGCCTGGCAGATATACCATATGGTCGATCCTTGCCTCTTTCTGATGTTCCTTTATTTCTTCGCTTAATATACTTTCATTGATGTGTTCCATGATTTTTTCCCCTGTGCTTATTCTGAACCCGAAATTTTTTATACTCAATTTCCATTCAAATCAGATCATAAAAATGTATTATATTTTCCGATTCCAAAATTTCCTAAAACTGATTTTTGTTCTGCTCTCATATTTAACGCTCTGATCTTCTGAATTATTCAGAGAGGAATCCTGTCAGCGGCGAGGATGCGCTTGCCCCTCCCATTTTGACACGTCCACAGCCTGAGAGGTATGCCTTTCTTCCGGCTTCGATCGCTTCACGGAAAGCAGCTGCCATCGCCGGGATATCACCAGCCGTCGCGATTGCGGTATTTGCCATGACTGCAGCAGCTCCCATCTCCATGACTTCACATGCCTGTGACGGCTTTCCGATACCGGCATCCACGATGATCGGCAGGTCGATCTCATCGATCAGTATCTGGATAAAATCTTTTGTACAGACACCTCGGTTAGAACCGATCGGTGCTGCAAGCGGCATAATACATGCTGCACCGGCATTCTGCATATCACGCGCCGCATTGAGATCCGGGTACATATACGGCATCACGACAAATCCTTCTTTTGCTAATACTTCTACCGCTTTTGCTGTTTCATAATTGTCCGGAAGCAGATATTTCGAATCATGAATGACCTCAATTTTTACAAAATCACTTCCGCTGATCTGTCTTGACAATCTTGCAATACGAACTGCCTCCTCCGCATTGCGCGCCCCTGATGTATTTGGAAGCAGTGTCACATTTTTGGGGATGTAATCTAAGATATTAGCCACACCACCCTCATTTGCGCGGCGCAGCGCCATCGTCACGATCTCCGCCTTTGCCTCTTTCACTGCTGCATCGATCAGTTCTAAGGAATATTTTCCGGAACCCAATATAAATCTGGAAGAAAACTCATGCTCTCCTAATTTCCATGTATCTTTTGTTATTTCGCTCATCTTTTTTTCCTCTTTTCTGCTTTTCTCTTTTTTTACTTTTCTCTGTTTTTCTGCTTTTCTCTGGTTTTTTTATTTCTCTTTTGCCGGCATTTAACAACCGCCGCCCATGAAACTGACAATCTCTAAAATGTCGTCATCCTTCAAAACAACTTTTGCATAATCTTCTTTGTCTAAAATTACATAGTTGTGCTCGACTGCAATCTGCGCTAACACATAGTGATTCTGCTCTAAATAATCAAGTATCGTTGTTCCCTCCGGCAACTTTGTGTGCTTTCCGTTGATTTCCATACATCCTCCTTTAATTTTACGGAGTAAAATCCAAGTCCCTTTGGACGAGGGGAGGATTTTTCTCCTTTTAATTTTACGGTGTAATAAAAAAGCGTTCACGAAAGAATACACCCGCGGTGGTGTACCCCTTCATGAACGCTTTGTTCACTCTGTTTGTGATAATAACATGATACAGTGGTGAAGTCAAGGAAAATCCATGTTTCACTTTACCCTCCCTCTAAAAGGATGTATACTGATACAAAATTCACAGGACACATTTTCCTATGAATCCAAAAATTTCTGGCAGAAATGGAGAACCCGATGAATACAACAATAAATAAAAACCAGACATGGTGTTCCATGTGGGGAAATGCAGTTTCAATCGCAGAACACCGCCCTGAGAGCTATGCAAAAGATATCACACTCCGCTATCCGGTCTATGCGCCGTTTGATGGAACTGCTTTAAGATTTACCTTTGATAATTACTGCGGCAGTGAACCTGTTTCCATCACGAAAGCAACTGTCTCCATCGCAGACTGTGATTTTAATTGCGATGACATTACAAGAAAAATAAATCTTTCCTGTCCCATGCAGGAATCTGCAACAGCACAGATTACTTTTTCCGGAAATTCTTCCGTGACGATCGCCGCACACGAGCGCATCATAAGTGATGACATTTTCTTTCAGGTTCAGGCAGGCCAGACTCTCTGTGTCAACCTTTATTTTGCGGATTTTACCCTGATGCAGTCAGCAGTTCTGATCACAGGCCCTCTCTCAAAGGGATTTTTTTCACTGGGAGATCAGACTTCTGCCGGCAGGCTTCCCCTTGATACAAGCAAAACGACAAACTGGTTTTATTTTCTGAGTAACATTGATATTTTGACATCTCCGGACAATCATGCCGTGATCTGCTATGGCGACTCCATCACCGCGCAGGCATGGCCGGACGAACTGATGCTCCGGCTGTTACGGGAAGGGAAAAAACATACTTCCGTTATACGCCGTGCTGCGAGCGGTACCAGAATTCTCCGCCAGTATGACTGTATTACCTATGATTCTTACGGTTTAAAGGGAAGTAACCGTTTTTCACATGAAATACCAACTTTCGGCGCAGACACCATCATTATCCAGCAGGGGATCAATGACATCATTCACCCGGTCGGATGCGACATCAATCCATTCCGCCCCATGAGTGATCTTCCAACTGCAGAAGAACTCATAGACGGTCTCAAATGGTACGTTGATCAGGCACATGCCCTGGGATTATCTGTTTATATCGGGACACTGCTTCCAATCGAAGGCTGGCGCACCTATGCACCTTTCCGTGAAGAGTTAAAAAATCAGGTGAATGAATGGATCCGCCTGACGGACGGTTTTGAGGGATGTATCGACTTCGACCTCGCAGTACAGGATCCTGATCATCCTGCAGCATTCAAAGCCGGCTATGACAGCGGCGATCATCTGCATCCGAGTGGTGCCGGTTACAAAGCCATGGCAGATGCTGTACCTAAATCCTTTCTCTATTAAAAGACGGTCTGCCCTGAGGACTTTTTGATCACAGGACGTAGTTTCCTATGAAGATTCGGGGGCAAAAAAATCGCACCAAAGCGGATTTTCATCCCGTCCTGGTGCGATTTTTACAGCATTATATATGCCCGTCAGTCTCTCATTTGTACCTCTTAACTCTATGCTTCCTCTAAATGTTTTCTTACTCTCTGGATCAGCATCTCCAACGCAACTGCATTTTCCCCGCCTTCCGGGATAATGATGTCTGCACGCCGTTTGCTCGGCTCCACAAACTGCTCATGCATCGGTTTTACCGTCGTTAAATACTGATTTATGACACTGTCTAACGAACGTCCACGATCTTTTACGTCTCTTACGATTCTGCGCAGAATACGGACATCCGCATCGGTGTCTACAAACACACGGATATCCATCAGTTCACAGAGACTCGGCTCTGCAAAGATCAAAATACCCTCTAATACAATGACCGGTGCAGGTTCCACTAGGATCGTCTTATCGGAACGATTGTGGATCGTATAATCATAGACCGGCATCTGAATCGCCTTTCCTTTTTTCAGTTCTTTGATATGTTCACATAAAAGTTCTGTATCAAACGCATCCGGGTGATCATAATTTAACTTTGAGCGATCCTCATAGTTCATCTCGTCATGGCGTTTGTAATAATTATCATGGCGAAGAATACTGACTTCATCACGTCCGAAGCTGTCAACCACTTTATCTGCCAATGTCGTCTTTCCGCTTCCTGTTCCCCCTGCAATTCCAATTAAAATTGTATTTTTTGCTTCTGCCATAATACCGTATCCTTTCATATCCTGATACAGGAAAAAACCTGTTATAGAACGCAATTTCCTGCGAACGAAAAAAGCAAGCGGAACTTTTCAGGAACCACTTGCTCTCTCATCCATCCGGCATTCCGGAATCCATAAGCCAATAGTCGGACTCGAACCGACGACCTACGCATTACGAATGCGTTGCTCTACCAACTGAGCCATATTGGCAATCTGAGGTGTGTTGTCTTTCGACTCACGCCACACTTATTCATTATATATAATTTATATAAAAAAAGCAAGACCTTTTTTATATTTTTTTAAAGCTTATTTTCTATTGACTTTTCCTATAAAATGCATAAAATAGTCTTGTTTACTTATTGTAAACAAAACATATATTTTTACAGTTACCAAAAAATTGCAGAATGGAGATTAGTCTGAAAAATAACATTTTTCACACGCAAGAATGGAGGTTCGCATGGATATCGGAAAGCGTATGAAAGAGCTTCGTATCCAGTACGGTCTGACACAGCAGGAACTTGCTGACCGCTCTGAACTGACCAAGGGATTTATTTCCCAGCTGGAGCGCAATCTGACCTCCCCTTCCATCACCACCCTTATGGACATCCTGCAGTGCCTTGGTACCAGTATCGGAGAGTTTTTCAACGAGGCTCCTGATGAACAGATCGTATTCGGAAAACAGGACTATTTTGTTAAGGAAGACACCGAATACAAAAACGAAATCAAATGGATCATTCCCAATGCCCAGAAAAATACCATAGAGCCCATTTACCTGACCTTACAGGCCGGTGGCTCTACCTGTCCGGACACACCTCATGAAGGAGAAGAATTTGGCTACGTCCTTCAGGGAGCTGTGTCTATCCATCTGGGAAATAAGACTTATAAAGCCAAAAAAGGGGAATCCTTTTATTATACAGCTGACAAAACCCATTTCCTGTCCAGTAAAAACGGGGCAACCCTGATCTGGGTCAGCTCTCCGCCAAGTTTTTAACTTTCAACTTTCATATCGACTGATAAGACAGATAGATAGGACAGATAGATCACAGAAGATCACATACATGAGGAGGAGACGTACATGGGTCAGTCTTTAATCGATTTAGTGAATATTTCCAAGAGCTTTGACGGGACAATGGTTCTGGATGACTTAAATCTTTCCGTAAAAGAAAACACATTTGTCACGCTTCTTGGTCCGAGTGGTTGCGGAAAAACCACAACCCTCAGAATCATCGGCGGTTTTGAGAAAGCAGACACCGGCAAAGTCATTTTCGACGGCACCGAGATCAATGATCTCCCGCCGAACAAACGCCAGTTAAACACCGTATTCCAGAAATACGCACCGTTTCCGCATATGAGCATCGCAGATAATATCGCATTTGGGCTAAAAATTAAGAATAAATCAAAAGCATATATTGATGACATTATCCCATTGGAAAAACGTACGGAATATCAAGATATATTGGATGAAAAAAATAAACAAGATCGAAAATATTAATTTATTAAAGGATTTTAAAAAGAGATGATATTACAGAGTGAGATAATATAGTAATTCAAGACCGCACAAAATGTGCGGTCTTTTTCTTATCCCCTTAGCTCAGTGGTAGAGCATAAAGCAATGTCCCAGGTTCGATTCCTGGAGGGGAATATATAGGCAGGTGATAACATGAATTACCGAAATACAAGAAATTATGAAAATCTGAATAAACGAATTTTTAAGGGCGTGGGACCATATGAGATACCGCAGATAGAAGCTACACACTTTGAATCCTGCGAATTTGTAGGATTTAATTATGCGGCACAGGCAAAGAAACGAGAAGAGAAAGGAATACACTTCTTCCTTGACGATTATCAGTTTGAACGGCTATGGAAGACCCCAGACAGATATCTATCCATGTTATATGATTTTAAATATGTTATGACCCCGGATTTTAGCACTTACACAGATTTCCCGAAGATCATACAGATATATAATCATTACCGCAAACATTGGATAGGAGCATATTTACAAGAAAATGGAATAGATGTTATTCCGACAATCTCGTGGAGCACACCAGACTCGTACGAATGGTGCTTTGATGGGGAGCCAGAAGGTGGAACGGTAGCGGTTTCCAGTGTGGGGACACAGAAAAATAAGAAAACAAAGGAATTATTTATCTTAGGGTATAAAGAGATGGTCAGAAGGCTACAGCCGGAGACCATTATTTTTTATGGGAATGTGCCAGAAGAATGTACAGAGAACATTGTAAGAATTAAAGCATTTCACGAAAAATTTAAGGAGGCTATCTGCGATGGGTGGTAGAGGTTCGTCTAGTGGGATAAGTGGAGGAAGCGGGATCAGTAGCTTTAAAGGAGCAGGAGTTAGAATAGAATCCGACATCAATGGACTAAACAAAGCACTGGTAAATAAAACACTAAATGGTGTAAAGGACACGCTTAATGAATTTGGAATTCCGTTAAATACTTTAAATGAGATCGGAAGAGCACACGTCTGAACTCCAGTCACTAGCTTATCTCGTATGCCGTCTTCTGCTTGAAAAAAAA
>OOCP01002453.1_pt1 | contig 15641 bp, 10 predicted proteins | sample 1671511 | NCBI WGS metagenome assembly OOCP01 (sample SAMN06348164, study PRJEB24527) | human gut metagenome | biome: human gut; feature: ankylosing spondylitis patient; material: feces | host: Homo sapiens | place: China | collected 2015-10 | reverse complement strand
ATAACTTCTGAGATTCTTTAGAATCTTATAATATTCCCACCTTTTAGACTTGTTTTGGTTTAAAAGGTGGGATGTTTTTTTTGTTTGCATCCATTGCCTGAAATTAATTTTGCCTATATTTGCCCCGGGTTTCATAGTAAAAGACTCGACAGATGAACGAAACGATAGCAGAATTGGATATCCGTTTTGAGCAGTTTTATGCCGCTAACTTCCCTCGTGTGAAGAACTTTGCGAAGTTGTTGACCAAGTCGGAGGAGGATGCGGAAGACATTGCCCAGAATATATTTCTTAAGTTATGGACACGTCCTGAACTTTGGCAAGATCAGGAAACCATGACTGGTTATCTCTATACTGTGACTCGGAATGAAATATTCAACCTGTTCAAGCATCAGAAGGTAGAGCAGGAATATGAAGACAAAGTTTTGAAAGCCCAGTTGTTGGGTGAACTTTGTGACGAAGATTCCTCCCTGTTAGAAAATCTATACTATAAAGAAGTATTAATGCTTATTAGGATGACACTCAGTCAGTTGCCTGATCGCCGTAGACGGGTTTTTGAGATGAGCCGTTTTGAAGGACTTTCTCATAAAGAAATAGCAGATAAACTGCAAATCCCCTTGCGTACCGTAGAAGATCACATCTATAAAACATTGACGGAACTCCGCAAAGTGTTAATGTTTGTTATTCTATTCCGTCTTTTCCCGTAGTTGTCCTTGCTGAGTAGTGATATTTACGTAAGCGTTTCTAAACAGAACAATAAATATCACCTTATGAAGAATTATATTCGCGATGTAATCGACCGTTATATCAATCACGACTATCCGAAAGAAGTCGATCAGGATTTCCGTACATGGCTGACCGACGAAGAACGTGCCGATGAAAAAGATCATGAACTCAATCAACTTTGGGAAGCTACCGAATCGGCAACGACTTCCGGCTACCGTCATTCTTTGGAACGGATGCGTGAACTGACAGGCATCGGAACGAGGCGCAGGATACATTCTTTACGTACTCATCTGGTAGTGTGGCGCGTAGCGGCAGCTTTGTTGATTGCATTTTCTTCCGTTTCTATCTATCTGGCTTTGCAGAATCGGCAGGCACCAGATTTGTTGCAAGCATATATTCCTACCGCCGAGATGCGGAACATCACTTTGCCGGATGGTACGCAGGTATTGATTAATTCCCAAAGCACTTTACTTTATCCACAGCAATTTAAGGGTGATACCCGTTGTGTGTATCTTGTGGGAGAAGCCGGCTTCAAGGTGAAACGTGACGAAGAGCATCCTTTTATCGTGAAGTCCTCGGACTTTCAGGTGACGGCACTCGGAACGGAATTCAACGTGACAGCCTACCCCGACGAAGAGGAAGTGACAGCTACCCTGATTTCCGGAAAAGTGTTGGTAGAGTACAATAATCAGCAGGGGCAGGAGATCTTGAAGCCGAACGAGCAACTGGCTTATAACAAACGTACCCGCTCCGGAAACGTACTTCATCCTGATATGCAGGATGTCACTGCTTGGCAACGTGGCGAAATCGTTTTCCGCAGTATGACATTGGAAGAAATCTTCACCCGTCTCGAACGCAAATACCCTTACACCTTTGTTTATAGTTTCCGTAGTCTGAAAGAAGACCGGTTCAATCTTACTTTCGGGCAAAATGCTTCTATGGAAGAAGTGATGGATATTATCGCTCGTGTGACGGGAAATCTGGACTATAAAATAGTGGGAGACAAGTGCTATATTTCAGGCACCGGGGAAGGGCGTCTCCGGCACCGATGAAGATAGGCTCCGGTACCGGGGAAGACATGCTTCGGCACCGGGGAACAAAATAGAACTTGTAAACACTGAATATTAACCTTAAAATACATTGAGCCTATGCGGAAAAAATATCCGGGAGAAGCTGCAACCTTCCCCCGGATGTGAAATCGAAATTCTTACTATTAGCGTTAACCAGACGCTACTAAATTCGAGAATCTAACTTTATCTGTATAAACTAATACTAAGAAGATGCAGCAAATTTATGAATTTATAGCCAATAAGCAGGCAATCAGTCGAGTATTTATGCTTTTTTTGTGCTGTCTGCTCCTTTCTACCCCTACTTTTGCTCAAAGTAGTAATGCCCGGATTACGATCCATAAGAAAAACATATCGGTCATCGAGGCATTGAAAGAAGTGGAAAAACAAACGAAACTGTCCGTTGGTTACAACGAGTCGCAGTTGAAAAACAAACCCTCCATCGATTTGGCGTTGGAAAAAGCCACGTTGGAGAACTCTCTCACGGAAATCCTAAAAGGTACAGGATATACGTATCAGCTCAAAGGAAAATATGTCATCATCGTTCCACAAGAACAGAAAGCAACCGAAACTGCTTCCACCAAACGTATCACCGGACGCGTACTGGATGATAGCGGAGAACCGTTGATTGGTGTCAATGTACGTGTGGAAGGTACAAGCATTGGAACTATCACAAACATAGACGGTAACTTTTCGCTCGAAGCTCCTGCAGGAAGTGTGTTGAGTATCAGTTATGTAGGTTACACTCCACAGACGGTAAAAGTAACCGGACAGAATACATATAGCGTGCAACTGGCTTCGGATACAAAACTGTTGAGTGAAGTCGTTGTAACAGCACTTGGCATCAAACGCGAGCAGAAAGCATTGAGCTACAACGTACAGCAAGTAAAGTCCGACGAACTGACCCAAATTAAGGATGCTAATTTTGTAAACAGCCTGAATGGTAAAGTTGCGGGTGTTACTATCAATACGAGCTCTTCCGGTGTCGGTGGGGCAAGTAGAGTGGTGATGCGTGGAACAAAGTCTATTGAACAGAGTAGTAACGCCTTGTATGTGATTGACGGTATTCCGATGTATAATTTCGGTGGCGGAGGAGATACGGAATTTGGTTCAAAGGGAGCTACCGAGGCCATTGCTGATATTAATCCGGAAGATATAGAAAGCATTTCCGTACTGACTGGAGCGGCAGCTGCCGCCCTTTATGGTAGTAATGCGGCAAACGGTGCGATTGTGATTACTACAAAAAAAGGACAGGTAGGTAAGCTGCAAGTAGGTGTATCAAGTGGCATCGAATGGTTGAATGCTTTTAAGATGCCCGAGTTCCAGGACCGTTATGGTACAGGTAGTAATGGTAAAACAGGAAATTCCAATATTTATAGCTGGGGACCGAAGTTAAACTCGGCTGCTCAAACAGGATATGAGCCGGATGATTTTTTTGATACGGGTGCGGTATATACAAATTCCGTTACGTTGTCTACCGGAACGGATAAAAATCAGACTTTCTTTTCTGCGGCTGCCGTCAATTCGGCAGGGATGGTTCCCAACAATAGGTATAACAGATATAATTTCACTTTCCGCAATACGACCAGTTTCTTGAATGATAAGATGAAACTGGATGTAAGTGCAAGCTATATTCTTCAGAACGACCGTAATATGACCAATCAGGGGCAGTACTCCAATCCGTTGGTTTCTGCTTATCTTTTCCCTCGTGGGGATGATTTCTCTATAGTGAAGAATTTCGAGCGTTGGGATGAAGCCCGGAAAATTAGCGTACAGTTTTGGCCGCAGGGCGAAGGTGACCTTCGTATGCAGAATCCTTATTGGATTGCTTACCGTAATCTCCGTCTCAACAATAAGAAACGCTATATGGCTTCAGCAGGTTTGAGTTACCAGATTCTTGACTGGCTGAATGTGGCAGGGCGTGTCCGCATCGACAATACTCATAGCGAATATGAAGGCAAGCTTTATGCAAGCAGTAGCAACACGCTGACTGACGGTAGTTCACAAGGCCATTATACAGTAAATAACGGACAATATTCGCAGACTTATGCCGATGTGTTGGTGAATATTAATAAACGTATTCAGGATTTTACGATTGTAGCCAATATCGGTGCCAGTTATAGTGGAGTGACTAGTAAGGAATTGGGCTATGCGGGGCCTATACGAGAAACTGGTATTCCTAATCTGTTCAATGTTTACGACCTTGACAACGCAAAAAAACGTGCTACGCAGGTGGGTTGGCGCGAAGCGACCGAATCTATTTTTGCCAGTGCCGAAGTAGGGTGGAAAAGTATGCTTTATCTCACCGTTACAGGACGTAACGACTGGGCTTCGCAGCTGACACATTCTCCGCAGGCTTCATTCTTCTATCCTTCCGTAGGGCTTTCGGCTGTCATCACTGAAATGTTGAAACTGCCTGATTGGGTGGATTATCTTAAAGTACGCGGAGCGTTCAGTTCCGTAGGTAATCCTTATCCTCGTTTTCTTACCTATCCTACTTACTCGTATGATGCCAATAAGCAGGACTGGAAATCGCAGACGAATTATCCCATTGGTAAACTATACCCCGAGCGTACTGACTCATGGGAAGTAGGTCTGGATGCAACCCTGTTTAAAGATTTCAAATTGAGCGGATCTTTCTATTACGCCAATACTTATAATCAGACATTTGATCCTCGGCTTCCTGTTTCGTCAGGATATGACAAATTGTATGTACAGACCGGATATGTACGCAACTATGGTTTCGAGGCTATGTTGTCTTATGGGCATCGTTGGGGAGATTTCGGCTGGGACAGCAGCTTTACTTTCTCGGCCAACAAGAATGAAATCGTCGAACTAGTGAAGGATTATGTTCACCCGGAAACGGGCAAAACTTACAACGTCGATAAACTGGAACTCAAAACCGATGAAGGTCGCGGATTCGGAAAGGCGAAATTTATCCTGAAGGAAGGTGGTACGCTGGGCGATCTTTATACCCATGCCGATTTGAAGCGTGATATTAACGGTAATATCCTGATTGACGATAGCGGCAATGTGACAGCCATCGACAATGCCGGTGACATAAAGTTGGGAAGCGTACTTCCTAAGGCAAATTTAGCCTGGAATAATAGCTTCTCTTATAAAGGTATCAATGCCGGTTTCTTGTTGACAGCCCGTTTGGGCGGAATCGTTTATTCGGCAACACAGGCTTATCTTGATCTCTACGGAGTATCTGAAACATCTGCTGCCGCGCGTGATGCCGGAGGAGTATGGATAAACGGCCGTAGCCGCGTGAATCCGCAAAGCTTCTATGAAGTGGTAGCATCGCAGAGCGGATTGCCTACCTACTATACTTATAGTGCTACCAACCTGCGTCTGCAGGAGGCACATATCGGTTACACCGTTCCGCGCCGCTGGCTGGGCAATGTCTGTGATATCAATGTATCCCTTGTGGGCAGAAATCTCTGGATGATCTACTGTAAAGCTCCTTTCGATCCTGAAGCAGTAGCTACTACGAACAACTATTATCAGGGAATCGACTACTTCATGATGCCGAGTACCCGGAATATAGGATTTAACATAAAGATTAACTTCTAAATACTATGATGGACATGAAACGAATATATAACATTCTTCTGATAATGATCCTTTCATTATTTCTGCTTCCGTTGGGCGGTTGTTTCGACAGCGACATCAACCGGAGTATGTACGAAGCGGACGGAGAAGAAATGCAGCGTGAGAATCATATTGTAGGTGCTACGCTCAAAGGAATGCAGGGATTGGTGATTCCTACACGTGAACACCTTTACCAGTTTATGGATGCCATGGCAGGAGGAGCATACGGTGGTTATCTGGAAGGAATCGTAGACACTTGGGTGATGAAATTCTCTACTTTCAATCCCGAACAGGGATGGCTCAAATCCCCGTTTGCCGATCCGATTAAAGACATGTACCCGCAGTACCGCGATATGATGAACAAGACGGATGACCCTGTGGCTTTAGCTTTTGGTAAAATTCTCCGGGTGTGTATCATGCATCGTGTGACGGACATTTATGGTCCGATTCCTTATTCGAAGATGATGGATAATGATAATTCGGGTGAAGACCTGGCTGTTCCTTACGATTCGCAGGAGCAGGTATATACACAGATGCTGAAAGAACTGGAAGAAGCGGATAAAGTGTTGGAGGAAAACAAAGACCTGTCGTCCGAGGCTTTCCGCAAACTGGAAGACTTGTATTACGGAAATATTTCCAAATGGCGTAAGTTTGTACATTCCATGCAACTTCGCATTGCCATGCGTATGAGCTATGTCAATCCTACCAAGGCGCAACGTATTGCGCAGAAGGCTGTGGAAGCGGGAGTGATTGAATCGAATGAGGACAACGCCATGCTTCATGTGGCGGAGAACCGTTCGGAGTTGCTATTTAATAACTGGAATGACTACCGTATCAGTGCCGATTTAGTTTCTATTATGAAAGGTTATGAAGATCCGCGTTTGGATAAGATGTTTGTCAAAGGTGTGCAGACAGTCGATCAGGATGGCGAGAAAGTCGATGTATACGATTATTACGGTGTACGTATCGGCATATTTACCCAGAAGAAAGACGACATGATTAACCTTTACTCAAAGCAGGTGATTTCCAGCACCGATCCTTATCTCTGGATGAATGCGGCGGAGGTGACTTTCCTTCGTGCCGAGGGCGCGTTGCGTGGTTGGAATATGGGAGGCGATGCGCAGGCATTGTATGAAAAGGCTATTGCCCTTTCATTCGAAGAGCGTGGCGGAGCCACCGGAGCGGACCAATATGTGAAGGATGCGACGAAAAAGCCTATAGACTATGTGAACCCGATGGACGGGGCTGATATTAAGTATAGCCATCCGGCGGTAAGTACCATTACGATTGCCTGGGAACCTGGAGCGGAGTATTTCGAACGGAACCTGGAGCGTATCATTACTCAAAAATGGATTGCAATATTCCCGCTGGGGCTGGAAGCATGGGCGGAACATCGTCGTACGGGCTACCCGAAGTTGTTGCCTGCCGTGGAGAATAAAGACCCCAATAATAGTGTGAATGTAACAATCGGTCCCCGTCGTCTGCCTTTCCCTGCAGATGAATATACGGGAAATCCGAAATACATCGATCAAGCTGTAGAAATGCTGAATGGTCCCGATGCCGCAGGAACTAAACTTTGGTGGGATAAGAAAGACCATTCCATTGAGAATAGTCAATCTTCAAACTAGAACGAACCTTTAAATCAATGAGATTATGAAATATAAATCAATTTTTAAGTTATGCCTACTGACTACTTTCCTGTCGGTTGCCACCATCAGTTGCGACGACTGGACGGAAATGGAAATACACGATAGTCAGGTGAATGGGTTTAAGGAACAGAATCCGCAAGAATATGCGGCATATACGCAGAATCTTCATGCATATAAAGCAACGAAACACGCTGTCGTTTATGCCCGGTTGGATAATGCTCCGGAAGTATCTACCGGTGAGAAGGACTTTCTCCGTGCGTTGCCGGACAGTATCGATATAGTGACGATGCGTAATGCCGACCGTCTGTCCGAATATGACCGGGAGGATATGAAGTTGGTACGTGAGGATTATGGTACGAAAGTGCTTTACTATATAGATTGCACGGCTAAAGATAAACTGAATACCTCTATTACTTCTGCTGTTGAGGCAGTGCGTACAGGGACATTTGACGGGCTTGCCCTCGGTTCGGAAGGCTCTGCGGTAGACGTCTCGGCGTTAAAGTCGCTACTGGATGCTTTGGGACAGACACCGTGTCTGTTAGTTTTTGAAGGTACCCCTTCCTTGTTGCCGGAAGCGCAGCGCAGCCTTTTCAACTATTTCGTACTTGATATTTCCGGTGCATCCGATGAATATGATATAGAAACCTCCGTATTTTATGCCACCGGATATGGCAAGGCCGCTCCGGACCGTCTGTTGTTGGCTGTCACTCCTGACGGTACATTGACCGACTATAACGGAGTGACGCGCAATGCCATCGCCGGTGCTGCTTACGGTGCTCTCAATATGGAAACACCATTGGGAGGTATTGCTATTTACAATATCTCTGCCGATTACTACGATACTGATATTATTTATAAACAGACCCGTGGAGGTATTCAATTCCTGAATCCTGCTTCGGCTCACTAAACGATGTAAGCTATGAGAATACATAAACTTTATCAGTGCTTTGCAGCCGCAGTTTTGTTATTTCTGCCGGTTGCCTGTGATAATACGGATTACAGCGAAAAGTCACCGTTCGATAATTCGGCATACTTGAATGTGGCTGCCAGTAAAAATACGGAGGCTTTCACTTTTAACCGTAAGGTGACAAGCCAAACGAAGACTTTTGCGGTGAAATTGTCTTATCCGGCGGGGGATGATGTGAAGGTCAGCTTGAAGGTAGACGCTTCGTTGACTAGTGAATATAATGCAAAGAACGACACGCATTATGAAGTGCTGCCTGAAACATATTATCAGCTGTTGAAAACAGAAGTGGTGATTCCTGCCGGAAAGACTACTTCCGAAGAAGTAGGCATTAAATTCTCCAAACTCGATGAGTTGGAGATTGACGTAACTTACCTCTGCCCGCTTTCCATTGGAGGAGCCGATGGAGTGGGAGTAATGGACGGTTCGCGCACGATGTATTATTTGGTACGCCGTTCCAGTGCCATTACTACGGCAATGAACTTAAAGAATATTTATGTTGCTGTGCCTGGGTTCGATAAAGGAAGTTCGACGTCAGATGTGGTGAATAACTTGAGTGCGGTAACAATGGAAGCTATTATACGAGTGAACAGTTTCCAGCAAGAAATATCCTCTATAATGGGCATTGAACAGTATTTTCTGATGCGTATTGGGGATAAAGAATTTCCGAACCGACAGTTACAAACACAGACTACGTTTGGTAAATTCCCCGAAATCAATAACCAGAAATTACTGTTGGCAGGTGAGTGGTATCATGTGGCATTGACATGGGATATAGCTACTGCGACTATTGCTTTCTATGTAAACGGACAATTACAAAGTATAAGTACCAGTCATGGTAAAAGTGACTTGACTAGTATCAGTTTGGGAGATAAGTTACCTGATGATGAATTTGGGAATGGGGGTGATTTTAACTTCTATTTTGGGCGTTCTTATGGAGAGTCGCACGATATAAGCCGCCAGTTTGATGGTGAGATATGTGAAGCTCGCATTTGGAATGTAGCCCGTACACAAGAACAGATTTATCAGAATATGTATGAAATCTCTAACCCGACAACCGAACCGGCTTTGTGTGCTTATTGGAAGTTCGACGAAGGGACAGGCACTGTCGTGGCAGACCGAACCGGGCATGGGAACGATGCGAAGGTAGTACCTTACTGGAAAGGTAGTGACCATCTCGAAATGTACAGTAAAACCGATGCGGAATTGTGGCCGAGCGGAATCGAAGTACCGAAAGTGAATCAGGAATAAGTGTGTAGAACTTTTTAAATAATCTATATATGAAACGAATAATACGAAATATATCTTTGTGTGCGTTGCTAGCAGTGGCAATGGGAGCCTGCGAGGAAGAGGCTGCATTGGTGAACCCAAGCGTTGCGCATGACAAATCTACACAGTCACCGGAAGAAGTTGTTGAAGCCGCTTCCTTGCAAAGTGCTTCAGCACCGGGAAGTGGACTTATCTTCCGTGACTTTGTGGTACAGACAGGTGATGAACTATATGTGGAATTGGCGAAACCGGCGGAGCACGACATGACTTTTACCATAGGTTTGAATATTCCTTTAAGTAACGAGGAGTTGAAAGCTTTGCCAGCAAAGTATTATAATATATTTATAGAAAACGTGATAGAAGAACCGGGAGATAAGTTAACTATTACCAACGAGGGAAAAGTAACGATAGCTAAAGGCGAACGGAAATCGACGCGGGTAAGCTTTGCCTTATCAAGAATGACTGTTGATGCTTCAATGGCTGGGTCTCAATATCTGTTACCATTGGTAGCGATGGACGAGGATGGCAATCAATATAAGCTTTTCTATTCTATCACGGAACGAGATGAGGAATATCAGGATAGAACTAAAAAAGATTATAAAGTAGTAGCGTATATTGATACGGAAGTGATGAATCCTTTGATAGCTGACAAAACTACAGCTAAACTAGAGTATCTGAGATCTCGTAGAGACAGAGAAACGATTTATGAAAATGTACCTGTTGTTGATATTGTAAATGTGCGCAAAGCCCTTTTGGGATATGATGCTTCCTCTCGGAGAGTAATTTTGAAGTATACACCAGATATGGAATATGTGCTGAAGCACAATGTTCAGTACATTCAACCGTTGAGGCGGAATGGTCTGAAAGTGTGTCTTTCTATCGAAGGAGGTGGAACGGGAATAGGCTTCGCTAATTTGACAGATCCTCAAATAATTGATTTTGTGGCTCAAGTTAAGGTAGCTGTAGAACTGTTTCAGTTGGATGGTATTCATTTGCGTGATGAGGGAGCCGGATATGACAAGGCCGAAGCACCGACTGTCAATGAAACTTCGTATCCGAAATTAATCAAGGCTCTGCGTGAAGCAATGCCGGATATAATGCTCACTCTTGCAGATGATGGCGGTACTACAGCCACAATGAATAAAGAACAAGAGGGCATTGTAGTGGGCGATTATATTGACTTGGCTTGGAATGTAATCTGGGATTCTCCGGTAAATCCTTGGGCGGATGGTTCGGAACGCAAACCCATTGCAGGGATGACGAAAGAACGTTATGGTGGAATTGCGCTTTATATTAAAGAACGGACCCCAGAAGACATGGGATTTTTTGAAGAATTGCAGGCAAAAGCTAGAGTAATCACTATAGACGAAGGACTTGGAAAAGTTGCGGTTGTAGAAAACATTCCTTATAGGCAGTATAATTTAGAAACGATGGTTGTTGATGGATTTAAGAATCTTTTGATGTGCTTCCATGACAATAATGATGGGAATTATCCTAAATATAGTGCAGCTGTACAAGAAGCTCGAGTTGCGACGCAATTTTATGCTTTCCGCAAAGACTGGTAAGGGAATAAAATAAGGAAGAGGTTGCCCTGTAAGTCTGATAAGTATATCATTCTGTCATTCAGAATGTAGTAAAGAATCTTTTCTTTGTATATTCGAAAGAGTAGATTCTTCGCTTAGCTCTGAATGACAGAGTTAAATGATAGCAAACAATATCTTTTCGGACTGCCTCAATCCGGTAAACTTTTTATTGATATTCTTTATTTTTTCGTTTAATAATATTCATAAAACCAAGTAGAAACAACATCATAATGAAGAATGTATTGAAAATCTGGTTAGTCGACAACACTGTAACCGTCGACAACAAAGACGATAAGATCGGTCAGCTCGAATCGTCCGGTAATCTTTCGTTGCAGGATATACTCGATGAGATGCACAAGGAAGACACCGGGCTCCGTCCCGAAACCATCGAGCACGTCGTGAAGCTCTACAACCGTGTTGTGAGCGATCTCATCCTTAGCGGATATAGTGTCAACACCGGTCTTTACCACGCCGTAGCGCAACTCCGCGGTGTTATCGATGGCGGAAAATGGAATCCCGAGAAGAACTCCGTCTACGTCTCCTTCACCCAAGACAAAGAACTGCGTGAAGCTATCGCCCAAACCTCTATCAGTATTTTGGGCGAACGCCAAAGCGTGATGTACGTTGCCGGATTCTCACCTGCCACCGCCATTGCAGGCCGTCCGTTCACAGTCAATGGCCGTATGTTGAAAATTGCAGGTACGGATTCTTCCGTCGGCATCACTATCACCGACAGCAAAGAACAAACCACACCTGTCGACCTCAATATGTTGGCCGTCAACAACCCGTCACAACTCACATTCATTGTTCCTGCCGGTCTGGCCGATGGCGAATATACCCTCACCGTCACTACACAGTATGTAGGAAGCACGCTCCTGAAGACACCCCGAACCGCTATCGCTACTTTCTACGTCGGCACGAAACCCGATGCAGGAGGCGGCTCCGGTTCCGGTGGTAGCGAAGGCGGCGGAGGAGAGGCGCCCGATCCTGCGGCATAAATGTTCTCTTGGCCTGGCGGAGCAATGTCCCGCCAGGTTTATGCAGAGAGGCTGCATAGCTCTATACACGCATCATGTATAGAGTTGTGCAGCCTTCGTGTATAGGGCTATACATGCTAAATGCATAACTTTGATCTTTTTCTCTGTTTTGCCCTCTTTTTCATCAAAGACTTATGTATATAGCCATAATTGAGCTTGGTATTTATTTATCTTTTTCGCATTATCTTTTTTATGGTACTAATTTATTAGTACTTTTGTCTTTACCGAAAGAAAAGATCAACGATTATGGCAAGAATAACGATTCCATACGCAGTGGCCGACTTCGCAGAAATGCGTGAACGTGGCTTTTATTATGTTGATAAGACAAATTACATTCCGGGGCTTGAAGACTATAATGCTCCCATCTTTCTCCGTCCCCGTCGTTTCGGGAAAAGTCTGCTCATCTCCATGTTGGCCCACTACTACGACCGTACGAAAGCGAATCGTTTTGAAGAACTTTTTGGCGGCACCTGGATTGGCGAACATCCTACGGAAGAACATAATCAATATTTGGTGATTCGTTATGACTTCTCGGCTATGGTGATGGCGGATGATATGGAAGGGGTGGTACAGAACTTCAATGACCTGAATTGTGGACCCGTGGAAGTTACGGTAGAACATAACCGAGACCTGTTTGGTGATTTTCAGTTTACAACTCGAGGAAATGCTGTGCAGATGTTGGAGGAACTTTTGGGTTATATCAGCTCACATGGATTGCCTAAAGCATATATATTGATTGACGAATACGATAACTTCACCAATCAACTGCTTACTTCCTATAATGACTCACTTTATGAGGAAGTAACCACTAGTGATAGTTTTCTTCTCACCTTTTTTAAAGTTATCAAAGCGGGTATCGGCGAAGGCACGATTCGCACTTGTTTCTGCACAGGCGTATTGCCTGTCATCATGGACGACCTGACCAGCGGGTACAACATTGCGGAAATCCTCACATTCAAACCCGTTTTTTTGAATATGCTCGGCTTCACCTATGAAGAAACGAAAACATACTTGCGCTATGTACTTGATAAATATGCTCCCGGTGCAAGCGAAGAACGTTTCGAGGAAATCTGGCAGCTTATTGTGAACAACTACGACGGTTATCGTTTTAGCCCTGTCGGTGAACGTCTTTTTAACTCCACTATCTTAACTTATTTTTTTAAGAAATTTGCCGCTAATGCCGGAAGTATTCCCTCCGAACTGATCGATGAGAACCTGCGTACGGACATCAACTGGATTCGCCGCCTGACTCTTTCGCAGAACAACGCCAAAGAGATGCTCGATGCCCTGGTGATAGGCGGTGAATTGTCATACAACGTCAGAGATCTGTCCGGCAAATTTAACAAGAAGAAATTCTTCGAGAAAGAATTCTATCCGGTCAGCCTGTTCTATTTAGGCATGACAACCTTGAAGAGTGCTTACCGCATGGTGCTCCCCAACATGACCATGCGCAGCATCTACATGGATTATTACAACCAACTGAACAAGATCGAAGGTAACGCCAGTCGTTACGTCCCGGTTTATGAACTTTATGATTCCAATCGTAGTTTTGAACCCCTTGTGCAGAACTATTTCGAGCAATATCTGGGACAATTCCCCGCACAGGTTTTCGATAAGATCAACGAGAACTTTATCCGTTGTTCTTTCTACGAGCTTGTCTCCCGCTATTTGAGCCATTGTTACACTTTTGCCATCGAACAAAATAACTCCGTCGGTCGTTCGGATTTTGAAATGATCGGCATCCCCGGCACGGATTATTACACGGACGATCGCGTGGTGGAATTTAAATACTATCGTTCCAAAGATGCCGACCGTATGCTTGCGCTCACCGAACCGCTGGTAGAACACGTAGAGCAAGTGAAAGGTTATGCCGCAGATACAAAAAGAAAATTCCCCAATTACCATGTTCGTTCGTACATTGTGTATATCTGTGCCAACAAAGGGTGGAAGTGTTGGGAGGTTTAATATGAATCATTTGTAGATAAATATGAGGAAGAAGTAATTATACTCTCTTATTCCTCGGGTAGCCATCGACTGACATTTCGTGTGTCAGTACTGAATTCTATTCCAACCTTTTTGACTTCCCGTTCATCTGCCTGATAAGGGATAAGATATCCTTTATCTTCGATTTGCTGTAATGCTTGCTCGGCTGTGCCATTTAGTTTGAATTCGAATACATAAATATACTTCGGTGTTTTGACAACTGCATCAGCCCGTCCTTTTGCACTGCGTACTTCTGCTTGTGTGAACTGTCCCATGAGTTTGAATATCAGATAGAAAACAGTCTGGTAATGCCGCTCTGTCTGGTCATTCAGTTCGTAAGGTATATCGGCAAAGAAGGCTTGAAGGCGGGTTAGAAAAGCATTGATATTGCCACTTTCCAACTCATGGACAAATTTGCCAATATAGAAATCTTGCTCATTATCGGGAATATTAGAGTAGAATGGCAGAAGGAAATTCATAAAGCCATATCTCACTTCATCATTGGGAAAAGCAAGTTGATAAGTCTTGAAACGAGGGTCGTATTCTTTAATCGTCAGATACCCACTTTGATAAATCAGCGGAATAGGATTCCTGCTTTCTGCCCGGTACTCGTTGAATGACGCTGCGTTTGCTTCCACTCCGTCAATGAGCGTTCGCAGGTCATAGTTGCTATCCATCAGCATCTTGACAAGGAAAGTAGGAGTGCCTGTCTGAAACCAGTAATTCTCAAATTTATATCCATCGAACACATTTAATACACTGAACGGATTGAACATGCCTTCTGCATATTCACAGAAATGATACCCGTCGTAAAGTGAGGTCATCTTATGGATTGTATCTTCTGGTGTCATCCGGTTGTATGAGGCCAGCTTATCCAATTCCGGAGTGAATGTATCTATCAGTTCCTGCTTGGTGATGCCGCAAATGGTGGCATAAGGCGGTTTCATGCTGATATCATTCAGTTGATTCAAATCACTGAATACACTGACTTGTGAGAATTTGGTAACACCTGTCAGAAATACGAAACGCAGATAGCGGTCAGCACTTTTCAATACTCCATAGAATGCTTTTAGCATTTTGCGGTATTCTTCAAACAAGGGCAGATTATCCAGAGCTTGCAAAAGAGGTTTGTCATATTCGTCTACTAATACGACTACTTGCTTTCCGGTTTGCACACATGCGCGTTCTATAATATAGGCGAATCGTTCTTCCGGTTGTCGATCTTGCTTTTCGGTTCCGTAGATTGCTTCCCATTTTTCCAGATGTTGGTTGAGCATCGCTATCAGATCTGCCGGAGAATCATACTTGCGTGCATTCAAGTCAATATGAAAAACCGGATAGACTTGCCAGTCAACTTCCATTTGTGAGATGGCTAGTCCTTCGAATAAGTCCTTGCGTCCCAGAAAGTAAGCCTCGAAAGTGGAAATCAGCAGGCTTTTTCCGAAACGTCGGGGACGGCTAAGGAAATAGGGGATGCTTGTGGACACCATTTTTCCGACAAGGGCGGTTTTATCTACATACAGATAATTTCCTTTGCGGATTTTCTCGAAAGTTTGTATTCCGATGGGCAATTTGCGGTTTAAATCAATCATACTTGTTCTTTGTTATAAGAATTCTACTCTTGCAAAGGTAACATATTTTGTGGGATATTGTTCTTTTAGACAAATATTCGTGTAACTTTGCAAATTGATAGTTTAAAAACAAGAAGAGAAAAAATGATAGTTTGCATAGCCGAAAAGCCGTCTGTAGCACGTGATATAGCCGAAGTACTC
>OOCP01002449.1_pt1 | contig 15663 bp, 16 predicted proteins | sample 1671511 | NCBI WGS metagenome assembly OOCP01 (sample SAMN06348164, study PRJEB24527) | human gut metagenome | biome: human gut; feature: ankylosing spondylitis patient; material: feces | host: Homo sapiens | place: China | collected 2015-10 | reverse complement strand
CACACACGTTTTTACGGATGCGGGAAACCTGCGTTTTGATCTTCGCAAGGAAGGCGTCGATCGTGGCTACGGTGGAGACAGAGCCGTCAACGTGGTAGTTGGTCAGGTACGGCGTTTCCAGATCGGGTGTTTCGCAGAGCTTATATTCGTAGGTCCAGTGATTCTCCTGACCGGAAGGGAAGCGGTGCTGCTTGAGCAGACCGGAAATCTTGAAGCGCTTCCAGAGCGTCGAGAAATGTTTCACTTTCTCCATGCAGAACGCGCGGATTCCCTCGGGACGGAGAACGAAGTCGGGAATCTTCATCAGATGGCTGACGAGGGCGAACAGTCCCTTGCTGGCAAGGGAAATGGTCTTGTCGCGCAGGACCGAGGTGGAAATGTTGGTGTAGTCGCGCTGCGCACCGGAAATGCAGGCAACATCACCGTTCGGGCGGTCAATGGACGGGGAATAGACGTAGTCCACCGGCTCGGACGGGTGCTGCATCAGATTATAGACATGACAGAACGCACCATTTTCCGCCTGGGAGAAATAGTGCTGCAGGTATCCTTTTTGCTTGAGCTCCTTCCACGCCGCGTTCAGCAGGTAGCCGCTGTCCGAGCAGGCATAGCCGAGACGGCGCTTGCTGAGCGCGAAATCCGGCAGGCCGACAAAAGACTTGATGACGGCAAACAGACCCTTCGCCTCGAGAGAAAGCGTTCTGTCGCGCAGAACTTCGTTGTAGATTGTGGTGTAGCCGGCTGCGGACATTGCTTCCCCTCCTTTCCGATGGTCGATTTTTGCAGAAGAAACAAAAAATCGTCTGATGCTCTCACACCAGACGATTGAAAACCATGTCTAAATTCGTATCAAAAATCGAAAATTCGTAATGTTGCACAAGTAAAATGTACCGTTTCAAGTAGAAAAATTGATTTTTGTCGAAAAACGCGCGTCTTATTGACATAACCGCTTGTTGAATGTATAATGATTATACAGTAAGCGGTATGCGCCATTTGGCGCGTTACTGGTCTCAGGGTAGTGAGATCTTACCGCCCGCTGGTGTTGGAAGCACCAAGTGGCGGATACCGTTTATCAAAGAGCTGATGTTTCCTAGGCATCGGCTCTTTTGTTTTTCCTGTAATTAAGAATAGCATGTAAATAAGGAATTGTCAATCTTAATCAGGTGAAGTTGAAAAATACTCGGAAGAGTTGGGTTTTTTAGAATGAATCCGGGTTTTCCGGATATACTTGCAATGCCGCCTGATATGCGGTATAATATCAGTAAACGAATGATGAGATTGCTCACTGAGCACACGAAAAGCCCCGGAGGTCACGACTCCGGGGCTTTTCTATTCCGTTTTGGAGCAGGTGGCTTAGGCCTGAGGCTGGCTACCAGTTACATCTTGCCGTCCAGCCATTTACAAATGTAGTATGCTGCTACACTTGCCAGAACGGAGATAAAAAACGATGAGATAACGCTCACTAAGTACACCCCCTTTTTCTACCTGTATAGGGGTGGTAGCCTGTACAGTATAACATGGATGTCGGATTGCAGCAAGGAAAGCCGGATGTTGCACTTCTCAGAATAAAAATGGGATATACGCGCGGCGCTTGATCCATGCCGTGTGAACGTTCTCTTTATCATCTGTGGCTGCTCACAGCCGACCGGCATTTCCTCGATCAACCGCCTTGATGGGTCGATATGCAGGACTTTTTTGTTATGTAAAGTTATAACGTTAAAAAGCTATGACGTTATAACGCTATAACGCTATAACGTTATGTTGCGGTGCATTTCTATTTTGGCATATTTTATACTTGACGATTCAAAGTGTATTCTGTATACCGTATACATTGAATTACCCGGCTTGAGTTTCTTCCGGGAGCCGGTCGGCAATCTGATCCGTCTGCACTTTGCCCGCGAGAAAGATACGCTTGACGAGGCGCTTTCCCGTCTGGCAAAGCTGGAGGAGCTTTAAAGCGCCTCTGATCGACAGCAGTCGCCAAAACAGAAACGAAATCTCCCGCTGCCGTGAACAGCCCCCCATTTGTTAGATAGTATATCATACTGTCTAACAAATGGGGGGCTGTTCGGTCGGCTACCGGGTGGGTGTTCATTGTATAACACAGGCGCTGTGACGAATTTGTGACACTTTCCCCGCACTTTCGCGGGAGAATTTCAATGCAGCTTCTGGTATGATACAGACAAGGTTGATACACAACCACAAATACTTCAAAAAAGGAGCGTAAGATACTATGAAAAAGAAAACGATTGGGAGATTTGCACTGGCACTGGCGTTGGTGGTATCGACTGTCGGCACGGCAACTTCCGCCTTTGCCGCCACATCCGTACCAATGGAGTCTGTTACTAAAATTGCTACCGAGAACGAGGACGCCATCTGGGAGCAGATTGAGGCGGTGGAAGAGAAGAGCGACGCCATCTTCCAGAGAAACGCAGCGCTATGGGAAAAGCTGGACGAAATCTGCAACGCCCTGCCTGACGACTATGACTTCACAGACTTTGACGAGGCGGCGTTTATCCGCAGCACCAATGCCCTGACCGAAGCGGAGAAGGAAACGCTTCTGGCAGACATCAAGGAGCTGAACGAGCTGGACGCCCAAATGGAGGCGCTGTATGAGAAGCTGCCCGACTGCGACAATATGCCGCTCTACGAGAAGGCACTGGAAAAAGCCGACCCCAAGGTACTGGATGAGATCGACACCCTGGAGCAGGAGTATGACCGCGTCTGCGAAAAGCACGCCGACCTGTGGGACAAGGTAGATGAAGCGTACTTCAATCTGCCGGACGACTACGACTTCGACAACTACGATGAGGCCGCTTTCATCCGCAGTTTGACCTTCCTGACCGACACGGAAAAGGACGCGCTGATCACCGACTACAACCGTCTTGCGGAGATCGACAGCCGGCTGTGCGAGCTGTACAATTCCATCTGGGGCAACACCGGTTGCGAAAGCGGCATCTGCCCCTTTTGACGGAAAGACGATATTCTGATAGTATAAAATCAACATCATGCCGATGCTGCGCCTGCGCGCAGCATTTGGCGCTGCTTTCAAGGAGGACGCATGGGACATTCCATCTATTTGGCGGACGATGAAAAGAGCATCCGGGAGCTGCTCCATAGCTTCCTCGCAAGTGACGGATATACCGTGCGCTCCTTTGAAAGCGGCGACGCGCTGCTGGAGGCGTTTCGTCAGGAGCCTGCGGAGCTTGTAATACTGGACATTATGATGCCCGGCACGGACGGACTTACCGTGTGCCGGGAGCTACGCTCGGTTTCCGATATCCCCATTATCCTGCTTACGGCCAAGGACAGCGAGCTGGACTATGTCATGGGCATCAGCCAGGGCAGCGACGATTACCTCACCAAGCCCTTCCGCCCCACCATACTGCTCATGAAGGTGAGAGCCCTGCTGCGCCGGGTGGAGATGGACAGGGGGAAAACAGCGGCGGCAGTAGATGAATTGCGCTATGGGGATCTCCGCTATTCCGCTACGGAAAATGCTGTCTTTTGCGGAAGCACGATCGTGGCACTGACCCAGACCGAGCTGCGGCTGCTCAGCTATATGATGAAGCAGCCGGAAAAGGCCTATTCCCGCGAGGAGCTGCTCAGCGCGGTGTGGGGCTTTGATTCGGAGGTGGAGACCCGTGTGACCGACGAAACCCTGCGCCGTATCCGAAAAAAGCTGACGCAATCGGGCAGCACCGTCAGCGTGAGCACCATATGGGGCTTTGGCTATAAGCTGAAGGGAGCGGAGCGCACGTGAAAAACATCAAACTGCGGATCGTGTATCTGATCCTTTGCTCGGCTCTGCTGCTCTTTGCACTGTTCATGCTGGCGGTGAACCTCATCATACCTGCACACTTTGTGCGTGAGGCAAAAAAGGCGCTCATCAGCGAGGCACAGTACCAGAACCGCACCATCCCCTATACCGACGATGGATCCTTTTTTGACGATGAATGGAATGACACGGAGGAGCACTTCCTTACGCCAAGCATCGTATTTTTAGAGCTGGATAATGCCAATCAATCAAGCGGTTGGAACAGGGACGCATATCGTCTGGAGAAAAAACTGCTGGAATACTGTAAGGGGCGGGATCTATCGCTCAACCAATGCTATACCTTCAAAACGGACAAGCATCACCTGATATTCATGTCCGTGCAGGAGGAGCAGGACGATTGGGAAAAGCCGTATGCCTATATCATGTACATAGACATCGGGCCCATCACCCGCTATATCGTGACGCTGAACTGGGCGTTCTTTGCGGTGCTGCTGGCGATCTCCTCCGTCATGTGCCTGCTGGGGTTCCGGTTTGGCAGGGATATTGAGAAGGAGGCGGAGCGGCAGCAGACCTTCTTCCAGAATGCCTCCCACGAGCTGAAAACGCCGCTGATGGCGATACAGGGCTATGCGGAGGGCATACAGGCGGGCGTGATGGACACAGGCAGCGCGGCGGAGGTGATTCTGGCGGAGAGCGACCGCATGACGGAGCTGGTGGAAGAGCTCCTGGACATCTCGAAAATCGATATGGGGCGGCAGCCGCTTACCCTTTCCGAGATGGATATTCGGGAACTGCTCTACGACAGCATACGCGCCGTGGAATCGGCAGCCGCTGCCAGCGGCATTACCATCGCGCCGGACTTCTCTGAAGAACCCATCATGGTCAAATGCGATGACACGCAGATGCGCAGGGCGGTCACGAATATCCTGACCAACGGATTGCGATATGCCCGCAGCGAGCTGCGCCTGACCTGCCGCGCAGACAGGCGGCAGGTGACGATACGCATACAGGACGATGGGGACGGCATCGCCGAAGCGGACCTGCCGCACATCTTCGACCGCTTCTATATGGGGCGGAGCGGAAAATCCGGCATCGGCCTTGCGCTGACCCGGGAGATCATCCACCTGCACAAGGGAACCATCCGCGCCCGCAACGGGGACACCGGTGCCGTTTTCGAGATCTCCATTCCGGTGAGCAGATAAGAAGATCACCGCGCCGCCTTTGAGCGTCCCTCTTGTAAAAAGGACGGGCCTGGAAAGAATCTTTGCTGGTGCCGGGCGGAGAGTTCCCCGTGATTTCCTCTTGTGCCCACATTGTCAGAATGGAGTACATCTATGGACTGCAAAGCAAAAAAATATCTGCATATTTATGACTGGAACTACTGGTGGGGCTATTACCGCTGCTGTAAGGACTGGGAACCTTTCCATGCGGCGGAGTTTTCTCTTTCCGAGGACGAGGCAGGAAAGGCGCCCTTTTTCCACTTTGATTTCCATAACCTCCCTGCCCTTCACCAGACCATTCTGGACGGTGAGTTTGTGGAGCCGGATAATCCGGATCATCCGCACTTTCTGGAGCAGGCAAGGCGGCTCAGAAGCGGTGAACAGGACTGGTTCGTCGGGGCGCTGTACTATCCACTTTTTTCACCGGAGATGCATTTCTGCAACGCCTCCGTCCGGAGCGGCGTCCCGCTGACACAGCTGCTTTCCCCGTCTGTACCGCCCTATTACGGGGTGATCTTTCTCCGGGAGGAGCGCCCCCTCACTCCGGAGGTGCTGACGCATTGGGCGGAGACTCTGTCCCAGCCCCTGTTCGGCCAGCCGTTTTCCTGCACGCTTGCACAAGTTCCCAGCCGGCAGGAGGCGATGGAGCAGTTTGAGAATGAGATGCGGCTGATGCGATGAACGAGCGCCCGCCGCGATGTCCGGCGGCAGCTGCAAGGCCCCCAACGCCCTGCGGTTGCAGAATTACTTACAACGGAGAAGATGTATGACATTTGAAATTCACAGCGACATCACAAATCGATCTATGACCATAGCCGCCCGCGCGATGCGCAGGGTGCTGCGGCGAAAGAGAAGCATTGTTTGGACCATCTTCGGCTGGAGCGTCTTTGTATTCAACGCATTGCTGCTGATCCCATTCGATGGAGAGCCTTTTGTGCTTGATGTCAGGACGGTGACTTCCCTGCTGACAGAGGTGATGCTGCTGTCCGTTTTGCTGTTTCAGGACCGATTCAATGGCATGATCGCCCGCAAAAACGCGCTGGCGGGCACAAAGGAATATCATGTTGTGTTCGGCGAGGAGTCCTATACCGTTGTTACGGCGGCCACCACCTCCACCTTCCGCTATGAGCTGATCGACGCACTGGCTGAGTCGCAGGACTACATCATCCTTCTGATGAAGAAACGCTATGCGCAGCCTCTGGACAAGCGTACTCTTACCGGCGGGACGGTGGAGGAATTCAAACGATTTCTTGAAGAGAAGACCGGAAAGACGTTCCGGCGTGTGAAATGAACGAATTTTCGGCTACTATGTGACCCACGCAATTCTTGTTGTCTGCGGCCTGAGTCTGGCGACGCTGGGCTTTTACCGCCCCGACCCCAAGAATATCCCGCGGATCCTCAAGACCTTTGGTTTGCTTGCCGTAGGCGCGCACCTTATCAATCTCCTTTTACGCCTCACGCTCTGTCCAGAGGCGAATTACTTCTTCACCTACGGCGCGGAGATCGGTGTGCTCAAGCTGTTTTGGCGTATCATCCCGGCGCCGCTGCTTTACGGGCTGCCGGCACCGCTGATTCTTGCAGGCTATATGTACGCGGTCTGTGCGTTGTCCCGCCTGACGCAAAGGGCGGAAGAAGTGCCTTTTTCATAGATTGGATAAGTTCCGCAGCAAAAAACAGCAGATAAGGGAGCGCGTGGTCGAGTATCTGCAAAGGTGTGGTTTTGATCCGCCGACGTGGCTTCTGCTTTTTGCCGTCATAATGGATATTCGTCCTGGATATGTTGACCACAGGGGGTGTGTTCCTCATACACAAGCCCTGTGGTCATTGAATATCTTTGTAGGCTTGGGGACGGTCGTTTCAACCGTGTGTACCCGCTTCCTTGGCCGGCGACCATGGAACTGGACCAGATTCCTGTGGAAATACCTGGACAGATAAGATGGGCTGCCGTGGCTTTGGCGTTGCTTACTGTACCCCGGTTCCTGTTTCCATGCTGATTCTATTACGAAGATAAAAAAACAGCGGCACAGAGAGTTGCTCTGTGCCGCTGTATGCTTTATACATTATATAAAAACCTTACATGCTATCTGCTCTGTTGTTCTGTCGGAGTGAGCGGCAGACGACATACCCTGCCGGAGCGATCATGATCAGAATAAAAATGCTGATCAGTTCATTCACTTCGGATGGCGCAAAGCCCTGCAGCATAGTAATGAGGTTGTTTGCGAAATGCACGAGGATGGGAAACAACAGGTTTCTTTTCTTCTCGTAAAGGATTCCTGCGGCAATGCCCATAAGGGTGGCATAGGCAGCCTGCACGATATTCAGGTGATAAACGCCGAAGAGTACAGATGATATTAGAATCGCGGCCCAAACGGGGGTGAATTTCCGCATGGAGCGAAGTACAATGCCGCGGAATAGAATTTCTTCTACAACAGGTGCAGCAATCACCGCAATCATAAATGTTCCAAATGCATTTCCGCCGGCAATATTTTCAGCACCGGCGTTTATTGCCTCAACGCTTTTCTGCAGCGAGGGAAGCTGTTCTGCCAGCATGATCCAAAGACCGGAGATCCCGCAAATGCCAAATCCCACGACCAGACTGCCGAGCACATCTTTAAAATTTGTCGCTGTGCGCGGTTCGCTTATATCTTTCCTCCAAAGCAGTTTATAGAGGGTGAAGAATACGAGGATAAGGACGACGTAAATCAGAATCTCGCCCCAATATGAGTATTTCATAAATTGCTGTGGGGAGATATGAAAAACATCCAAAACAAGTCTTTCCACAAGGAAATACAACAGGTTGGACAGCCAAAAATGCAGTGCGATTGCAAGAATGGGAATAGCGAAATATCTTTTTTTCATCATAGGTCAATTTTTTCTCCTGTCTGTATTTTTGAGGGGACTGCAGCAGTATAACAGATTTAACTTAAAGTCTTCGTTAAGGGGCGAAGCCGCAATCTTTCGGAAGCGGCATCGCAAAAGGACACTGTTTATCTTCCCTGTCGAACCTTTTGACCTTCCTCTAAAAGATGTTTTCCTCATAGTTGGTGACATGCTGAATTTGGCATTAGGCTCCTTGCCTTCTGCAAAGCTTTTGAAGTTCAAACAGAAAATACCCACAGCCAAAGCGGCTGTGGGTATGATCAAATCAGATTGTACGAGCTGACGCTACCTTGTCAATCTCTGCAGGTTCGTAGTTGCGCTCTCCTTCTGTAAAAGCCCAACATTCTGCCCGGTGTATCCGCACTTTCCAATACGCCCAAAGGGGGCTTGAAGGGGAGATTCTTAACGCGCAGAAGGAGGAAGGCCGTCCGTCTCTGGCGCCTGGAGAAGAAAGTGGCTTTTATGAAAGTCAAGCAGGCCCTCATCCCGCATTTTTCCAAGCTCCAGCGACAGTCCGCTGCGCTCCACGCCGAGATAATCCGCAAGCTGCTGGCGGGAGAATGAAATGTCGAACTCATAGCTGTCCCGGCGTTGCGCCCAATGTCACTTGCTAACTAAGTGACATTGGCCTTTTTGCCCCAATCGCTTTATTCTCGGCGAATTCAAGATATATTTCCATTAAATCCCCATTCTTAACAAAGATTTTAACCCATTCTCTTTATTATGGTAAAAGAGCTGTAGGCTGACGAGCATTCTGTGCACCATTGCCCTGCCTCTGGTGGGCAGTGCCGGAGGGTAGCTGTATTACCGCTATGTAGGCTGCACCACCGGCACCCGTGCCGTTACGTCCAGCCCGTGGCTCTCCACCGGCTTCGGCTGCGTCCTTGGGTCGCTGCTGTATACCGTCCTGCGGCCCGGTCGCGGCAAGAGACAGGACTGTGACAGGGCGGAGTGAGCCCTGATTCCCCTGAAAGGAGGAAACGCGATGTATCGAAGTGTATTAGCCCTGCTTTTCGCCGCAGTGCTGCTGCTGAGCGGCTGCGCCGCCGGGAAGCAGACTGTGCCGAAGGAAAAGAGCGGACAGGAAACAAACATGGACGGAGCGGCTTTTGACCGGTCCGACGAGGAGATCACCTATATGGATACCACAGACAATGTCATCTATCTGGCGGGCGGCTGCTTCTGGGGCATGGAACAGCTGATGCAGTCCATCCCCGGCGTCATCGATGCCGAGAGCGGCTATGCCAACGGCACCTGCGAGGCGGATGCCGATTACAAGACCGTCTGCAAAGGGAACACCGGTTTCCGGGAGACCGTGCGGGTGGAGTATGACCCCGGACAGGTGAGTCTCGACGCCCTGCTGCTGGCCTACTTCTATGTGATCGACCCCACGGTGGAGAACCGGCAGGGCAACGACCGGGGCAGCCAGTATCAGACCGGTGTCTATTACACCAACGAAAGCGCGGAGGAAACGGTGGAGCGCATCGCGGAGATCGAGCGGGGACGCAGTGAAAAGTTCTTCGTGGAGATAGGTCCACTCAAGAACTATTACCCCGCCGAGGAGTACCACCAGAACTACCTCGAAAAGAACCCGAACGGCTACTGCCACATCCCGCGCGCGGAGATGGAGCTGTTTTCCCGGCTGCGCATCGATCCGGGCGACTATCAGAAGCCCGCGGCGGAATCCATCCGGGACAAGCTGACGGCGGAGCAGTACCGTGTTACTCAGGAGAGCGGCACAGAGCGCGCTTTCACAGGCGATCCGGAGTCCCCCAATGGCGTGCGCTACTGCATCAACAGTGCGGCCCTGCGCTTTGTGCCTTACGCAAAGATGAAAGCAGAGGGTTACGGATATCTTCTGTATCTGTTCGAGGAATGAGTTCGCATAATACAATGATATAATAAGCAGCGTCCCAATCATTATGAACCGGGACGCTGTCGTTTATGCTCATGTCGGTTTATTCAAACAGGACGTTCAGCTTGCTGTTCAGAATCAGATCGGCATAAGCAAGCGAGTCATTGTAGATCAGATAATCCAGCTCTGACCGCTGGAAGCGATTGTCGGCAACTTCGTTTTCAACGGCGGTGCAGTCAATGGAAATCTGGCTTCCATCGTCAAAAACCAATTCCACGCAGGCTGTGTCTATGTTGAATTGACAGGATATAAGTTTGCTCATGGTCATACCTCCAGGATGTTTTTTGAGGTGAATCAGGCGGTCAATTTCCGGGTGATTATTAGCGGGAATCATATCGAAATCTGCTGCAAATCATTCAAAACAAGTCGTTGCGAACGGTTAGTACGTATAAAATAGCTGGCTACAAAACGGCTACAAAATTCGTAAGAAACCTATGTACAGCCCGAAATACGTGGATTATTTGGACAAAATGCGTATCGAGAGTACATTTTATAACCCTAAATCAAAGCCCAAGACTTGAGTGGGAGTAATTTCAGATGCCCGGAAAAGCCTGATATAACTGGGTTTTTGAGGGGTTAAGGCCCTCCGTGGCAACACTTTTTCATTATTCATAAAAAGAGAGTTAACTGATTTTGATTAGTCAGTTAGCTCTCTTTTTCTTTTTATTATTGTCCTGTGCAACAAACGGCCTCTCTCATGGTCTACAAGTGAGATGGTCAAGCGAGATCCTGGGGCGGCACCTTCACATAGTTCTGGGCCTTGTCAAACTCTGGATAGTGGTAACGCCAGCGGTCGTAGTCCTCCTGGGAGATCTCACCGACCTCCAGTTTGGCTGCCTGTTCCCGCCAGGTCCAGAGCATCTCATGCAGCCGGGCGGCGTCCTTGTTTTTCCGAACATCGACCTTCAGGCAGACTTCGCCATCCATCTCGCTGATCTTGAGCCCGTAGTTATCCTCCAGGGTAAACAGGGTGTGCATGAGCCCTACATAGGAGTCTATGTCCGGGACAGAGAGCGCATGGGGCGAGACATCCAATACCTGTGCCAGGGCAGCGGTCAGGTCTGCCTTTGGGGTTCTTGATCCTGTTTCGTACTGTGCAAGGCGCACATCAGCAGACTTCTCCGGGAATCCCAACGTCATACCGAGATATTTTTGTGTCATCCCCCGCAGGAGACGGAAAAAGTGAATTCGTTCACCAATCGCCATATCGTCAACTCCAATCGTTGGTTGTCTTTATAAAAAGCGTAGCAGAAATGCTTAGGAAAGTCAAGAGAATACTAAACAATTTTATTTAATTTATTTTGCATACGCCGATTGACATAAGCTATTATGCTTAGTATAATTACAATAAACAAAGCATATTTGCTTAGCTGTAATACCCGAAGAAAATTTTTTCAAAATTTTTGGGTGCAAAATCTGAAAAAAGTGGCAGTAGAGAGTGAGGAGGGCTTTATGAGAAACAAAATCAGCAGGAAAAAACAACCAGCAAGGAAAGGAAGGTATTTCATTTATGCAAAAACAGAGTTTTATGCGAGCAGACGAAGTTGCTCAGGAATTGGGTATCTCCAAATCCCACGCCTACAAGGTGATCCATGGGCTTAATGAAGAATTGCAGGAGAAAGGGTATCTGACCATCTCTGGTCGTGTCAATCGAGAATTCTTCAGAGAGAAGTATTACTATACCAAAACGGTAAAGGAGGAATCATAATGGCCGTTTACAAGGAAGAAAAAACCGGCACCTGGCGGGCAGTTTATCGCTATACCGATTGGAATGGTGAGCGGAAGCAGACCCAAAAGCGCGGTTTTAAGACTAAGCGAGAGGCGCAGGCCTGGGAGCGTGAGCAGGTTCATAAAACCAGTGCTGATCTGGATATGAACTTCAAAAGCTTTGTGGAACTTTATACAGCGGATATGAAGACCCGGCTCAAGGAAAACACTTGGGCCACAAAGGAGCATATTATCCGCACAAAGCTACTCCCATACTTCGGCAAGCTGAAGATGTGCAACATCACTGCCCAGCAGATTATCACCTGGCAGAACGAGATGCTGAACCACAAGGATGAAAAGGGACAGCCCTATTCACCTGTGTACCTTAAGACGGTTCACAATCAGCTTAGCGCCATCTTCAACCACGCGGTTCGGTACTATAACCTCCGGGATAACCCTTGTAAAAAGGCAGGCAGCATGGGGAAAAAGAAAAACCGTGAGATGATGTTCTGGACCAAGGAGCAGTACCTGAAATTTGCTGAGGTGATGATGGATAAACCACTATCCTTCTATGCTTTTGAAATGCTCTACTGGTGTGGCATCCGGGAGGGGGAACTGCTGGCTCTGACCCCGGCAGATTTTGACTTTGAGAAGCGAACTGTTACCATCAACAAATCCTATCAGCGGCTAAACGGGCAGGATTTGATTACCACTCCAAAAACCGAAAAGAGCAATCGTGTTATCACTATGCCGCAGTTTCTGGCAGAGGAAATTCAGGATTACCTCAAAATGCTCTACGGAATTGGAGCAGATGACCGAATGTTTACCGTCACCAAGAGTTATCTCCATCGGGAGATGGATAGAGGCTCCAAAGAGGCCGGAGTCCCGCGCATCCGAATCCACGATATTCGTCACAGCGCGGTTTCGCTTCTCATCGATATGGGGTTCTCTGCCACAGCCATCGCGGACCGGGTGGGACATGAGAGCATCGACATCACTTACAATTATGCACACCTGTTTCCGTCCAAGCAAACGGAAATGGCAGATAAATTGAATATGGAAAGGGGCAATTAAGAATGTCAGCAAAGAATTTGGATAAGCACAACCGTTGGAGGAACAAGGCCGTATTTTTCCGGGTCTCCCCGGAGGAGGATGCCCAGATTGAAACAGCAGTCAAGCTCACAGGACTGACCAAACAGGATTATATCATCCGTCGGTTGCTCTGTCGGGATGTGGTGGCTCAGGGCAATCCAAGAGTCTATAAGGCACTGCGAGATCAGCTGGTTGCTGTGCTGGACGAGCTGCGCCGGATCGAAGCCGGGCAAGGCGTAAATGAGGAACTGTTGGACACCATTCAGATGATCACAACCATTATGAAAGGAATGCAGGAGGATATTGCCTATGATCGATGAAAAAAAGAAAATGACCACCCAGGACTCATCTGTTGGCGCAGACGATGGGCAGTCAATCTCTAAAAATTCTGACATTAGTATAACCACTTCCAAGGAAGAAATCAATGATGAAGTTGTAAATCCGCAGGAAAGTCTGGAGGAAATGTACCGCAGGATACAGCGCATGAGCGACCCAGCTTACCTGCACACTGTAACCCTGGATGAGGTGATGGATAATGTATTTGAGGTAAAGTCCGCAGTGATTGAAAACCTGCTCTATACTGGAGCATATATCCTTGCCGGAGCGCCCAAAATCGGCAAATCTTTTCTGGTGGCACAAATAGCCCACCATGTCAGCACCGGGCAGGATCTGTGGGGCTACAAGGTTCATCAGGGAACAGTCCTCTATCTTGCTCTGGAAGATGACGAAAGCCGTTTGCAGCGCAGGATGTTCCGTATGTTTGGTGTGGAAGGGACAAGCACCCTCCACTTTGCTACCAGCGCCAAGATGATCGGCAGCGGTCTGGATGAACAGCTGGAAAAGTTTGTCCGGGAACACAGTGATACCAAATTGATTATCGTGGATACCCTTCAAAAAGTTCGGGAGATGGTGAGCGATAACTACAGTTATTCCAGCGACTATGAGGTGATTGGAAAGCTGAAACAATTTGCAGACCGGCATGGAGTTTGCATCCTGATTGTCCACCACACCAGAAAGCAGCCTGCGGGAGATAGCTTTGAGAAGATTTCCGGCACCACCGGACTGTCGGGCTGTGCAGATGGGGCCCTCATTATGCAGAAAGAAAAACGAACTGACGGAAAGGCCACACTGGAAATCAGCGGACGGGATCAGCCGGATCAGCGGCTGTATTTAAGTAAAGATCAGGAGCGTTTGGTATGGCTTCTCGACCATGCAGAGAATGAGCTTTGGAAGCAACCTCCGGACCCGGTGCTGGAAGCGGTAGCGAAAATCGTATCTGACGAGAACCGCGAATGGGAAGGCAGCCCAACAGAGCTTGCCGAAGCCCTTCGGTTGGATATGGCAGTGAACCGCCTTACTAAGCATCTGAATGTAAATGCCAGTCGTCTGCTGGAAGAACATCAGGTGAAGTATGAATACAAAATCAAACACGAAGGGCGGCGTATCCGGCTGACGGCGGCCATGCGGGAGCAATATCAGGCCCATGTGGCAGCCGAGCGGGCCGAGGCGGCCCGGAAGGACGAGGCGGCGCGCACCCTGGCACGGCTCAGGGCGCTTGCTGGATTTTAAGGACTGAAAGGAGATAACAGCATGGATTTCATGGAAAAGATCACCGAGCTGCGTGCCAAGAAGGGCCAGTTGCTCACCCAGGCCCAGGCCCTGGTAGACGAGGGTAAGATTGAGGAGGCCAACGAGTTTACCTCCCAGATGGAGGCGATCAACACCTCGATTGCCGGCCTGGAGGCGCTGGCCAAGGCCAGCCAGGAGGGCGCGAAGCCCGCTTACGACGGCGCGCTCCACAGCGGCAAGCCCAAGGACGAGGGCAAGGGAGAGGACAAGCCCTTTGCCTCTCTGGGCGAGCAGCTCCAGGCCGTCTATAACTTCCGCAAGAACCACGTGGAGGACAGGCGCCTCCAGAAGGTCAACAACGCGGTGCTGGGCGTCAACGAGGGCAGCGGCTCCGACGGCGGCTTTGCCATCCAGACCGACTTCGCCGGTATGATCCTGGAGAGCGCTGTCCAGCAGAGCCCCCTGCTCAACCGGATGGACCGCTACACCTGCTCCAGCGCGGCTAACTCCATGCGGTGGATCTCGGCCGACGAGACCGACGTGAGCAAGAGCGTGTTCGGCGGCATCCAGATGTACTGGGCCGCCGAGGGGGCCACAGTGGCGGCCAGCAAGCCCCAGTTCCGAGAGCTGAAGATGGACCTGGAGAAGATGATGGGCTTCCTCTACTGCACCGACGAGATGCTGAGCGACTCCGCCTTCATGTCCAGCTTTGCGGGGCCCTCCTTCGCCCTGGCGGCTGACCGGCTGCTCACCGAGAGCTCGATCTCCGGCGACGGCGTGGGCAAGCCCCTGGGCCTGCTCCGCTCCAAGGCGCTGGTCGAGGTGGCCAAGGAGGCCAGCCAGGAGGCGGGCACCTTCGTGGGCGCAAACGCGATCAAGATGCAGGCCCGGGCCATGCCCAGGGGCAGGGAGCGGCTGGTGTGGCTGATGCACCCTGACCTGGAGGAGCAGCTCCCCTACCTGTCCATCCAGAGCGGCGAGGCGGCTAAGTTCCTGTGGAATCCCGAGGGCGGCCTGGGCAACTTCGACACCCAGCGGGTGCTCAACAAGCCGGTGCTGTTCGAGGATAGCTGCGCCTCCCCCGGCGTGCGGGGCGATGCGCTGCTGGTAGATCCCTACATGTATATCCTGCTCACCAAGGGCACCGTCAAGCAGGACTGGTCCATCCACGTGGAGTTCCTGACCGACCAGAACTGCTTCCGGGTGGTGTACCGCTGCAACGGCGCACCCAAGGTCAACAAGCCCCTGACCATCAAGAACAGCAGCAAGACCCGCAGCCCCTTCGTGGCGCTGGCGGACCGGAAGTAAGGAGGAGCAAGCATGAAGCGTATTTCGGAAGCACTGGCGTTCCAGAACGTCCTGGCCCCCCAGAGCGTGGCGGCCTCCACCGACAAGACGACCGCCTATGTGGACGTGTCCGGGGTGGAGGAGATTGTATTCCTGGTGTCCGCCGCCGCCCTGGGCCAGGGGAGGGGGCTGACGGCCGCCCTGCTGGCCCCCGGGGA
>OOCP01002436.1_pt1 | contig 15723 bp, 17 predicted proteins | sample 1671511 | NCBI WGS metagenome assembly OOCP01 (sample SAMN06348164, study PRJEB24527) | human gut metagenome | biome: human gut; feature: ankylosing spondylitis patient; material: feces | host: Homo sapiens | place: China | collected 2015-10 | reverse complement strand
TTTTCAAGCAGAAGACGGCATACGAGATAAGCTAGTGACTGGAGTTCAGACGTGTGCTCTTCCGATCTATGGCTTGACTCGTGTTGTTTTAGCACGTGAGGTTACCATGGAAGAATTGGCTGAAATCCGTAAACGTACGGACCTTGAAATTGAAGCCTTTGTCCATGGTGCTATGTGTATCTCATACTCAGGTCGCTGTACCCTTTCTAACCACATGTCAGATCGTGATGCCAACCGTGGTGGTTGTTCACAGTCATGCCGTTGGAAATATGACCTTTACGACATGCCATTCGGTCAAGAGCGAAAGAGTATTCGCGGTGAAGTTCCTGAAGAATACTCAATGTCAGCCGTTGATATGTGTATGATTGAAAACATCCCGGACCTTATCGATAATGGTGTTGATAGCCTGAAAATTGAAGGTCGTATGAAATCTGTCCATTACGTATCAACAGTTGCCAACTGTTACAAGGCAGCTTGTGACGCTTACATGGAAAGTGCAGAAGCCTTTTATGCTATTAAAGATGATTTGATTAACGAGCTCTGGAAGGTTGCCCAACGTGAATTGGCAACAGGTTTCTACTACAAGACTCCAACAGAAAACGAGCAACTCTTTGGTGCCCGTCGTAAGATTCCACAATACAAATTTGTTGGTGAGGTAGTAGATTTTGACCCAGCAACTATGACAGCTACGATTCGTCAACGTAATGTTATCCTTGAAGGTGACCACGTTGAATTCTACGGACCAGGCTTCCGTCATTTCGAGTGTGACATCAAAAATCTTCACGATTCTAATGGTAATAAGATTGACCGTGCACCAAACCCAATGGAACTTCTTACGATTACCGTGCCACAAGAAGTTAAACCTGGTGACATGATTCGTTCAACCAAAGAAGGTTTGATTAACCTCTACCAAAAAGACGGGTCAAGTAAGACTGTTCGTGCCTAATGACGAGAAAAATATATGGTCTCTTGGTAGATAATGAGAGCAGGTGCAAGCATTATCACACAGAGCTAGATATTGTTGCCCTAAAATGCTTCGAGTGTCTGAAGTATTATGCCTGTTATCAGTGTCATGATAGCTTGGAGAATCACAATTTTCGAGCTTATCCTTGTCAGTTGAAGCAGGACAAGGTCCTTATTTGTGGCGTTTGTCGGCATGAGATGACTATTGAGGAATATCAAGAGGCAGTAGCCTGTCCCAATTGTCATAGTGCCTTCAACCCATCTTGTTCAAAGCACTATGATATTTATTTTGAAAAATAAAAAGATTGAAGATTCTGTTCACACGAACAAAGTCTTCAATCTTTTTTAGTTAAAGTAGCTATGATTTTTAAGAGCTTTTAAGACTGGCTTAGTCACCAAAGCGACGATGAGACCTTTTAAGAGGTCAGGAATAATAAAGGGTGTCAAGCCAACAGCTACAGCTGCAGACCAGCCCATCTTTCCGAGAAAGTGCAGGCTGAGGATACCACCGACAAAAACAAGTGCATCACCCAAAACAAAAGCCACAAAGATTTTCCAGATAGGAGTCTCAGCATGCGTTAGTTTTGAAGTGACAAATGCGAAAAATGGATAGGCCAACAAATAGCCAGCTGAAGGGCCAAAGAAGGCTTGGAGCCCACCGCCTCCACCTGCAAAAACTGGCAGACCAATGGCGCCTAGAATCAGGTAGAGGGTAGCAGCAAGTGTCGCCTCTCTTGGTTTAAGAATGGCAGCAACAAGTCCGACAGCAAAAGTTTGCAACGTAATGGGAACTGCTCCAATTGGAATGATGATTTGAGCTAGGGCAGCAATGATGGCAGCACCGAAAGCAGGGAGTATGAGTGACAATGTACGATTTTGCGTCATTTTTAGTTAACCTTTCGTAAATTAATAGTTAACTTATTATAACAAGCACTTCTGAAATAGTCAACCTAATAATAAAACGAGGTTAACTGATAAACTTAACCTCGTTGTGATATGATTTTTAGACGTTTGATTTCTTTTAGTTCAATCATGCTGATGATCTTATCTTGCTCGATAAAGATGGCTTGTCGCTCTCTGTCATAATGGTTGATGTAGCCCTTATAGGTCTTCTGATTGGATGTCAGCATGACCATTTGATTATGATCAATAGCATGATAGATATCGTTAATAAGTTGATTCTGCATTAGGTGGACAGGTTTGCTGTGACCTGTTTCCACAAACTGATGAAGCTGATGCTTTACTGCTTCTAAAAAGTTTATCATGGTCATTTCCCTCGTTTCTTGATAAAATAATTATAGCATGAAAGGTGAAATTTTGTGGATAACTGCTTTCTAAAACACACAATTTTCACAGAAAAAAACGAATAAAGCTAGTGGAGGTAAGCAAATGGCAGAATTTTCATTTGAAATTGAAGAAAAACTCTTGGTTTTGTCTGAGAATGACAAGGGTTGGACTAAGGAACTCAATCGTGTGAGCTTTAATGGCGCACCGGCTAAGTATGACATCCGTACATGGAGTCCAGACCATACCAAGATGGGCAAGGGAATTACCCTCAGCAACGAAGAATTCCAAGTTCTCGTTGACGCCTTCAAAAACTAAAACAAGGTCAGCATGGTGCTGGCCTTATTTTTTTGTTTAAAACGTATCAAAGATAAGTTTGAGATTGAGAATGGTTAGGACAAGAGCAATGGCATAACCGAGGAAGGTATTCCACTTAGCATTAACGTGTTTTCCCATGAGCGATTTCTTAGAAGTATAGTAAATCAAAGGGAAAATGGAGAATGGCAAGGCAAGTGAAAGGAAAACTTGTGAATAAACCAAGAGTTGATCCAGAGTCTTTTCTTGATCACCGTAGAGAATAGCTACAACGATAACAGGTAGCAAGGCAAAGAGACGTGTGAATAAACGAATTACCCACTGCGGTAACCTCATGTGGAGAAAGCCTTCCATGACAATTTGGCCAGTCAGAGTACCAGTAATGGTAGAGTTTTGACCACTAGCCAAGAGCGCCAAGGCAAAGAGTGTTGAAAGTGTCGAACTAGCTACCGCACCAGCAATCTTAGAGTCCTGAAGAGCATTGTACATCTGTGAGAAAGCTGAAATATCAGAAGCATGACCAAAGAAGAGAGCTGCCCCCAAAATCAAGAGGAGGGAGTTAACCACAAAGGCCAAAGTCAACTGAATGTTGGAGTCCCAGGTCATGAAACGGACAGCCTTAGTCACGTCTTTACCATCAGAATAGTCAACCTTACGAGTCTGTGACAAGGATGAGTGCAAGTAGAGGTTATGTGGCATAACGGTTGCACCCACAATCCCAAGTGCCAAAGTCAACTGGTTGGTGTGCCCAGCAGCATGTGGCTCAAAGAGCGCTGGCGTAGGGAGATAACCCTCGAGGATTCCCTTAATACTAGGCTCAGACAAGGCTACCAAGTAGACAAAGATAACCAAGATGGTCAAAATCAAGGTTGAAACAATAGCCTCGATTTTCTTGAATCCCAGCTTCATGATGAGTAGGAGTAGGAAGACATCTAGGACTGTCACCAGAATGGCAACCATAATTGGAATACCAAAGAGCAGGTTAAGTGCGATGGCAGAACCAAGCACCTCGGCCAAGTCCGTCGCCATTAAGGCAAGCTCCAGAATCACCCAAAGCGTGTATCGTAGCCATTTGGGCGAGTGGTATGCAGTTGCTTGAGCCAGGTCCATTTGAGTCACAATCCCTAATTTTCCAGCCATTTGTTGCAACTGCATAGCGATTAAAGATGAAATTAAGATGACAAAAAGAAGACTGTACTTGTAGGTCGCCCCACCGACGACACTGGTAATCCAGTTTCCTGGATCCATGTAACCCACGGCCACGAGAGCCCCAGGTCCCAAGAAAGCCTTAAGATTTTGCCAAAAACGATTATTATTTGGTGTATCTATGGATTGGTTTACCTCAGAAAGGGAAACCTTCTTTGAAGATGTCATAAACACCTCTTTCTAAGTCATATCTGCCTAAAAGTGTATTATTTCTAGATAGACAGACAATTTTATTATAACACTATGAGGAAGATGTGCAAGGTTTTGAAAGGTATTGACTCATCCTTCATTGATGTCATAGACGACTTTTCAGAATTGACTTTTTATATTAAACTATTAGAGTAGATGATTTCATAGATGAGGGAGAAAAATAATTGAAAACATTACAACTAACAGCTAAGAAAAAGATTACCCTGGCACTCCTAGTTATCATCGCAGTTGCTTTGGTTATCTTTATCATTAACGTGCAGATGAATCAGCCAGATAACCTACCTGCCAACTACATGGAGCGCCTTAAAAATCCTGGAATGACGGGCGATTACATCGGCCTTTGGAAGTCTCGCTGGCATGAAGAAAACAAAGCCTGGCTCTATCCTGCGAAACAATACGCTATCTATGCAGTAGTAGCCCTAGCTTGTCTATCAGCATGGATCACAGCCTCAAAAGCAAAATTTTGGACATAAGAAAATGCTTCTCTCGATTGAGGGAAGCGTTTTTTCATATTATCCGATGTGAGTCTTATATTGATTAAACATCTCGTCAATGTCATCTTCAACCAAGTGATAGATTTTCCAGTCAAATTCAGTTCTCGCAACATCATCAACCAAGACTGTATAGCAAAAATCCATATAATCTTCATAAAAATCAGAGATGAAGGGGAGGAGTATGTCACTAATGTCAGTTGAATAGAGTTTTTCATCAAGATGTTTAAAGAGATAGTCTGTACCCGTAATCGTTTCACTCTTGAGTTTTTGTGCATCTTCAAGGTTAAATCCATCACTTTGGGGATTCAGAAAATCATGTTTTGCTAGCCAAGCTACGAAGACACTGAGATGAAAGGCAGCTCTTTTGCTAATCTCTAGCATATCTGATTTGCTTAGTTTTTCTGACGGTATATCATTTTCTTCACAATAAAATACAAGTGCATGATCGAAAAAATAATCTGCGCGGTCTATGGGAAAGTCTAATTGACTTTCTTCTCTCTTTGTCTCAGGCTGTTCAACTACAGTTGATTTTTTCTTAAAAAGGGACTTCAATTTTTTAAACACGTTTATACCTCATATAAAAATATCCCATTATTCAAATAATGGGATATGATTATTATTTCATCGTTGGGAACAACAAGACATCACGGATAGTTGTTGTATCAGTGAGGAGCATGCAGAGACGGTCGATACCGATTCCGAGTCCACCTGTTGGTGGCATACCGTATTCAAGGGCTTCAACGTAGTCGTAGTCGATGCCTGTTGCTTCGTCATCACCGAGTTCTTTAGCAGCAGCTTGTGCTTCGAAACGTGACAATTGATCGATTGGATCATTCAACTCAGAATAGGCATTTCCGTATTCTTTGGTCATGATGAAGAGTTCGAAACGGTCAGTGAAGCGTGGGTCTTCTGGATTTTTCTTAGCCAAAGGTGACACTGCTACTGGGTGACCATAAACAAAAGTTGGTTGCGTCAAGGTTTCTTCAACAAATTCTTCGAAGAAGGCATTGATAATTTGTCCCACTTCGGTGTAGTGTTTTTCAACTGGTACATGTTTTTCGTTTGCAAGTGCTACAGCTTCTTCAAAGGTCATGTCTTGCCAGAAGTCGACACCAGTAATTTCCTTAATGGCATCCACCATGTGAACACGTTTAAATGGTTCATTGATTTTGATTTCAGTACCTTGGTAGTTGACAGGACCATCTCCTTTGACAGCTTTTGCAGCATGCTGGATAATACCTTCTGTTAAATCCATAATATCATGGAAATCAGCATAGGCTTGGTAAACCTCAATCATAGTAAATTCAGGATTATGAGTTGCATCCATTCCTTCGTTACGGAAGATACGGCCAATCTCATAGACGCGTTCCATACCACCGACAATTAGACGTTTGAGATGAAGTTCTAGAGCTATCCGAAGCACCATATCAATATTTTGAGCATTGTGGTGAGTGATGAAAGGTTTGGCAGCAGCCCCACCGGCCTCGTTGTGAAGTACAGGTGTTTCCACTTCAAGGAATCCTTGACCATCTAAATAACGACGGATTTCAGAAATGATTTTTGAACGTGTGACAAAGCGGTCAAAGCTTTCACGGTTAGAAATCAAATCGAGGTAACGTTTACGGTAGATTGTTTCAACGTCTGAAAGTCCGTGGAATTTCTCAGGCAATGGACGAAGGGCTTTAGACAAGTGTGTGATATGAGTAGCTTTGATAGAAAGTTCTCCCATATCTGTTCGCATAACTTCACCTTCGACACCGAGGAAGTCACCAAGGTCAGCTTTCTTGAAGATGTCGTAGTTTTCTTCACCGACAGCATCTTTACGCACGTAGATTTGGATTTGACCATCGCGGTCTTGGATGTGGGCGAAGCCAACTTTACCTTTACCACGTTTAGTCATCAAACGACCTGCGATAGTAGCAGTTTCGTTGATTTCGTGCAATTCTTCTTTTGTTTTGTCAGCGTATTTTTCTTTTAATTGACCAGATGTAGCTGTGCGTTCGAATCGCTTACCAAAAGGATCGATTCCTTGTTCAGCCAAGGCCGCCATTTTTTCACGACGGACAATCTGTTGATCGTTTAATTCTTCCATGTGTTGATTTGACATGTTAGTCCTCCATAAAATAGTCGTAATTATTGTATCATAAATCACCTTCTAAAGATAGGACAAATGATTAAATGTCAGATAAATAAAGCTAGGATTTGTCTATTTTTAGGACAAATCATTAACTAGTATTAATGTTAGATTAGAAAGTTATAGAATTTATTGACAAATATAATAATAAGGGTGTACAATAGCAAAGTAAGTTTCGTATGATATAAGGAGGAAATACGATGAAAAAGAAAAATTATGTTAGTAAAGCCGTGATGCTTGGCGCTTTACTAGCACCTATTGGGATGCCTACGGTATCTGTGTTAGCAGATAGCTTTTATCAAAATCAAACGAGTGCTCACGCTGCTGATATTACAAACTGGATTGCCAGCACACCTGAACAAATTACAAATAATTTGACAACTCAGAACATCAATCCACAGCAGTTAGATGGCCAACAATACGTGATTCAATGGGGAGATACCTTGTGGGGAATCTCTCAAGCGACTGGAATTTCTATTGAAAAATTAGCCTACGATAATAATATTCAGAATATTGACCTTATCTTCGCAGGTGACGTCCTCATCTTGAAACGTGATGGTGATGTCCCAGCAGGTTACCATGTGACTGGTAATGGTTACCGTTGTGCACATTCTAAGATTGTTATCAACAACTATTATGGTGATAACAACAGAGTGATTATCAATAACAGCACTTTTGTCTCTGATGACCATTCTAAGAATACAGTGATTTACGCTCCAGATAATTCTGACAATAGCGTTTCATTCTCAAATAGCACTACAAACAATAACAACGATAAAGACAAAGATTCTAAAGATGGCAAGGATTCATCTTCGTCATCATCAGAATCTAAAGATGCTTCATCAAGTTCGACAAGTGGATCATCATCTTCTGCATCAAGCTCAACAGCAAGCAGTAGTGAAAGCAAAGCAAGTACAGAAAGTTCTAAGGAAAAAGAATTGACTGATGATGCTTTCCAAGACAAGGTTCAAAGTGAATTCGAACAAGTATATCAACAAAAACGTTCAGGTCGTCCTGCATGGAGTTTCTTCTCACATGAAGGTGATAAGACTGGTGAAAATGCTACTGCTAAGAAGGACACTGAAAGCACGTCCCTCTACCGTCAAGGTGAAACGCCTAAGGCTCAAGACATTGTAGATGGACCTAAAGATGGTGCCAAAACGGAAGCCAATGCCAAAGCTCTCGCTCAAAAGATTTATGATGCCCTTAGCAATGAAGGTAAGTTGTCAGATCTTATCAAGGCAAAATATGCTCAAATTCAGGTAAATTATAAGGGTGATAAGTGGGCTTTCAACGTTGATGTTTATAAAGAAAAAGAAAGTTCATCATCAAGCACTGAAAAATCATCAGAATCTAAGGCGTCATCAAGTGATGATTCTCAAACAGAAACACGCATGAGTTCAAGCTCATCAAGTGTTGAACGTTCATCATCAAGTTCTTCAAGCCACACTGAAACAGACTCAGAGGCAACTTTCTCTGACCTAACTGGTGACGAATAGAGAGGGGCAAGACATGTCAAAGAGAAATATCATTATTAGTGTCGTTCTCGCCTGTCTCTTGGTTACGGGAGCTGGATTTGGTGCTTTCTATTACTGGGGAACACACCATTTGGATAGTGTTGTACCTGGTAAGGTTTACCAATACTCAAGTTCTCTAAATGGTGAGGTCAATAATCGTGTCATGTATGTAGCTTTCCAAGAAGGCGGTAACAAGGCACTTGTGAGTCAGGATCGTACGACAGTGGTTAATGCTGCTAAGAGTCAGACTGATTTTGACAAGGCCTATAATGACCAAACAGCTAAGTGGGAATACAGCGTGACGAAGACAACATTGACTCTCGGTAAAAAAGAGGACGATCAATTGTCACAATGGCAGTACAACAAGGTCTTTGCTTATGGTGACCACTTCACATCAAAAGATTTCTATTACCAGATTGCCAAAGGTGGTCAGGGTGAAGTCAAACAAAAAATGACCTTTAAAGAAATTAAATAAGTGTCTGAATATGACAAGATGCATTAGGTTTGGGACAAATTGTTCCAAACCTTTTTCTGTCTTCAAAACACGAATAATCTTTTCTTAAGTGGGGTCGAAAATTGAAATAAGAAGGTAAAAACGGTATAATAAGACTGTTTGGGCAATTGCAATCTGATAAAAAACAGACGAGTAAGATTGCCCCTAGACAGTTGACTTAAAGCTTACTTTTGCAAGACTGAAGATTAAATTAGGAGCAGACTCATGTGGTAGTTTAGTTGTTAGCTTCCTAATTTATCTAAGTCTCTGACAAGAGAATGATATAAGAAAGAACGGACAGATGATTACCTCTATTGTTTTTGACGTTGACGATACTATTTACGACCAACAGGCACCTTATCGTATTGCCATGGAAAAATGTTTCCCTGACTTTGATATGAGTCACATGAATCAAGCCTACATTCGTTTCCGCCACTATTCTGATGTTGGTTTTCCACGTGTAATGGCAGGTGAGTGGACAACCGAGTATTTCCGTTTTTGGCGCTGTAAAGAGACCCTTTTGGAGTTTGGCTACCGTGAAATTGATGAAGAAACGGGTAACCATTTCCAAGAGGTTTACGAGCATGAGTTGGAAAATATCACCATGCTTGATGAGATGCGCATGACCCTTGATTTCCTTAAGGAAAAAAATGTGCCTATGGGTATTATTACCAATGGACCAACAGAGCACCAACTTAAAAAGGTTAAGAAGTTGGGACTTTATGATTACGTTGATCCTAAGCGTGTCATCGTCAGTCAGGCGACAGGTTTCCAAAAGCCTGAGAAGGAAATCTTCAACCTCGCAGCTGAGCAATTTGACATGAATCCATCGACGACGCTCTATGTTGGAGATTCTTATGACAATGATGTCATGGGTGCCTTCAATGGTGGCTGGCATTCTATGTGGTTTAACCACCGTGGACGTAGCCTTAAACCAGGTACTAAGCCAGTCTTCGACTTGGAAATCGATAGTTTTGAGCAACTCTTTGGAGCGGTGAAAGTCCTTTTCGACCTTCCAAATAACAAATATATCTTTGATATCAATGATAATGAAAATCCAGTCCTTCAACTAGGTATCAATAATGGTCTTATGATGGCGGCTGAACGTCTTCTTGAGAGCAATATGAGTATTGATAAAGTGGTTATCCTTCTTCGTTTGAATGCTAATCAGGAAAAAATCCTTCGTATGAAATATGGAAGATAAATAGAGCGGCCTCGTGTGGCCGTTTTATTTATCAAGAGGGAGGAAATAATAGAAGTGAAGCTCTTGAAGTAGTAGGCTTTAAGGGTTTTTTGAGTGCTAAAAAGCGACCCTTGATCAGGATCGCTTGTCTTATGAAGTCAGTCGATGATTTAGCTAATCTTGTTTTGTTCATCCATATAGGACGTATCATTCCAACATTTAAGAGTGAAGTGCTCGAAATCATTGGTTTCGAGAATAGTGACAGAAGCATTGTCAAGACCTCCTGCTTTACGAAGAAGACCAGGTTCAAAACCAAGGAGGGTACGGATAGAAGCTGTTAGGTTAGCTCCGTGACCGACGATGAGGACATTTTTAGCATCACTATCTTTAAGTGTTTTAATAAATTCGGCCACACGTTTGGTTGTCTGGTAGACAGACTCAGCTTGGAAGTCATTAGCACGGAAGTTGGCTAGGTTATGACGGAAGGCATCCATTTCTTTTGGATAGATGGCCTGAACGAGTGAAATTTTTTGTCCTTCCAGTTTGCCAAGCTGCCATTCACGCAAAGCTTTAGTGTAGGTAACTTTAGCTTTAGGTTTTTGAGACTCCATGATGAGCTCTGTAGTTTTTTTAGCACGTGGTAGGTCACTTGAGAAGACCAAGTCAAAATGAGTGTCACTGAGGTAGTGACCTAGCTCACGTACTTGTTCGATAGATTCTTTAAGCAAAGGCGAGTCTCCCTTGGCGCCTTGAAGTCGGCCTTCCAAGTTCCACTCGGTTTTACCGTGACGTACAAAATACAGTTTCATGATTACTCCTTAATATCAGCAAATTCAGCATTAACAAAATCAGCAAGTTCTTGACTATTGATACGGATAGAACGCCCAATTTCCCCCGCTGAGACAATAAGGAAGCCAGCTTCTTGGGCAGACTGATCGATGTAAATAGGGAAATTGTGTTTTTGGCGAATACCCACTGGGTTGTTGGCCCCGTGAACATAGCCAGTTGTTTTTTGGAGATCCTTTTGTGGAATCATTTGAACCTTCTTGTTCCCTGAAATTTTAGCTAATTTCTTTTCAGACAGGTGTTCGGTGATAGGGACGATGCCGATGACTGGTCCTGTCTTATCTCCCTTAAGGGCGAGGGTTTTATAAATGCTCTCACGCACCACATCTTCTGGAAGCTCCCCTTCTAAACCATTGAAGGATAAGCTATCATGGTCAATCTTAGCTTTATCAAGAATTTGGTCAACCAAGGTTTTCTTGACTTTGCCTTTCTTAGCCATTGTCATATCTCCTTTTAAAGTTATTCATTTCTACCATCCATTATACCATATTCGTCCGAACAAGCCTAAACCAATTTGACAAGAAGAAAACCAGTGCTTTAGACACTGGTTTTTACTGACTACTAGATGAACTTGTCGAAGTAGTCTTCTTATTTTTAGTTGGTTTTTGCTTAATCTTACCAAAGAGTTTTTCAAAGGTTTTACGTTTGTTTTTCTCGGGATTGATTTGGCTAAGATCTAGAATATTATCGAATCCAGGAAGACTTCCTTGTGAGGTATACTGATGTAGATCATAGTCAATATCAGTGTTTGGCAAAGTCTCATAGTAACCAGAGTCAGTACCGTAGGCGGGAATCCAAACAGCATCGAAGTTTCTGGTTGAAACCTCTTGCTCAAGCATGAAATAAGCACCAATATAGAGACCGACTTTATCAGCTCCTAGACGTTTGAGCTCAGCTAGAAAAGCTTGGACACCTTCCTCCATATTAGGCATGGTTTCCTCTTCCACGTCAATCCAGTAATAAGTAGGTTTGTATGGAGAAGCATTTTTGTAGAAAATACGAGCTTCTTCCTTCATCTCTTTGACAGAAGTACCTTGGGCGTAGGAATAGACGGCAACTGGAACGTCACGTTTTTTGAGTTCTTTGATATGTGTTTTAAAAGATTTGTCAACCCCATTCGAACTAGCGGCATTGCTATCCTTACTAATCTGTGATCCACCGAAGACGCGGACGATAGCACCAGAAATATGATTTGACAAGACATCGTAATCGATATCCTGAGGTAGTTGCCACCCCGAAAGGTCGATAATGGGATTGAGTTTCAGCTCCTCGTCGGAACTACTAGATGTACTACTGGTTGTTGTTTTTGGTGTAGTAGCATAAGGAATAGCAGATTTCACGTTTTGAAGATGCGCCTGCTGTTTGGACGTATTGTGAATATTTGCAATAACTAATGCTAATCCTAAAAGAGCTAGAACCACGTAAACAACGATCGGTTTTATTCTTTTTCTCATTACTCCCATTCTACCTTAAATAGCGCAAAAATGCAAAATAGAGTGTTTATAAATTCTGTGAGAGATATTAAAGTGACTGATTTCCAAAAAGCCTTTGTAGTGCTGACTTAGGCACATTTTATGAATAAGGGTGTTTTGCGCTGGTCTTGAATTAAGTGAATTTTTCATTTATTAAAGCAAGAAATTTAGCTTAAAAGTCAGTTTCTTCCTTGAAACTAGCGCCACTAGTGGCATCAGACCAGGCGACAAGAGCTTGAGCAGAGTTATCAAGATAGGTCTTGAGAGGTTGCTTCAAATCATAAATAGTCTCCCAAAATCCTAGGACCTTTCCTTCGTTGTCGATAGCAGCTTGGTAGGTCTGGATGAGGACTTGATCAAAACTGTCTGTTGGAATCTGATAACTCCTTTCTTTTGTAGGAGATGCTAGAACTTCAGACATGACCCAATCAGGCAGATTTTCAGGCTCACGGGGGAAGAAACTACCGTCAGCGCCACCGTTGTCGTAGAGAAAGTTTCCTTGGGCATCATAGGCTGCTAATTTATAGGGCAGGTGATTCAGTAGAGTTTTTAAATCATTCATACCTTCATCATAGCTTCTTTCAGGAGAAATGGCAATGCTTTGGATTGGAGACAACACTATCATAGGATAGTATCAGTTTATCTGAGGAAAGTATTATCTCTTGGAGCAGTATCAGGGTATAATAAAGTAAAAGAAGACTCGAGGTGAAAACATGTCAAAACTTATTTTTCTAGATGTTGATGGGACGTTGGTGGATTATCATAACCGCATTCCAGAGTCAGCAGTAAAGGCAATTCGTCAGGCGCGTGAAAAGGGGCATCTGGTCTATGTTTGTACCGGACGTAGCAAGGCAGAAATGCAACCAGAATTATGGGAAATTGGTTTAGATGGGATGATTGGTGGTAATGGCTCTTATGTGGAGTATCATGGCCAGGTCCTCATGCATCAGTTGATATCCAAGGAAGATGCAGCAAAGATTGTGGATTGGCTAACAGAGCGCCATCTTGCCTTTTATCTGGAGAGCAATAATGGTCTCTTTGCTAGTCCTGATTTTCGGGAGCGGGCGCGTGAGACACTTAAGACTTACGCTATTCAAAAGGGGCAATCTGCAGAGTCTGTGGAGGGTAAGGAACCAGAAGATTTCATTCATGGCCTCCAGTATGGTGGGGAACTCTACCGTGACGACCTAAACAAGGTCAGTTTCGTTTTGGAGTCTTATCAGGATCACTTGGATTCTAAAGAAGCTTTTCCGCAGCTTGAAGCCCATACTTGGGGAGGTCGAGGTGAGACAGCCTTGTTTGGTGATTTGGGTGTTAAGCATATTAACAAGGCCCATGCCATTGATGTTATTTTGGAATATTTGGGTGCTAAGCCTTCGGATACCATTGCTTTTGGCGATGCAAAGATTGATATCCCTATGTTGGAATACTGTGAGGTTGGAGTTGCCATGGGAAATGGTGGGCCAGAAATCTTGGCCATGGCAGACTTAGTCACAGACGATGTTGAGGCTGATGGCTTGTATAAGGCATTTGATAAATTGGGTTTGTTGCAATAGAAAAACTGAGTTACCTAGGGTAGCTCAGTTTGTGTTTTATGCTGGTTTACGTCCGATAAATTTTTTCAAGAGATATAAGAGATAGCCAACAGCGATATACCCAGCACTGATGACCAGGACGTTTACCAAAACCTTGTTCCAACCAAATTTATTGACATTGATGAAGAAGTAGGCGAAGGGGCTATCTTTGGCACCTGGAATTGGGAGTTTTAGCACCAAGCCATTTAGAAGGGCAAAGGCAAAGTAAGACAGAGGGACCACGGACCAGTAAATTGGCTCACGTAGACGGTAGGCTTTCTTAGCATCGAAAATAAGGGTATCAAGCACCAATCCCCAAGGCACAATATAGTGGACCAAGAAGTTACGGAGCGTCCAGAATTTCTCAGGCTCTGTAATAGGTGCCAAGAGGATATGATAGATGACTCCAGTGATGAGGATAGCCATGGTTACGCCACCCTTGTAACGCAAGAGTTTGGTGTTAGTCGTCGCATCTCCTTTTTTGAAGTCATAGATGATAAAGAAAATCAAACTAGAGAAGACCAGGATATTGGACAAAACAGTGTAATAGAGCAACATGCCCCAACCATCATCATGGATTTGGATAGAGACTCCTACCAGTCCACAGAGAGCTAGTAAGATACGGTAAAATCGTGAAATAGTCATAAGCTTCCTTTTCCTAATAAATAATCTCTCTTATCATATCACATTTTTCACTAACAATTTATTGAAAATTCTAGTAAAATCAAGGTAAGAAAGACTTTAAGGAGTAATGATGTCCAATTTAATCGATTATCTTGAAAAGGTTAAGGATTTGCCTTTCGACAAAGAGCCTCTTAATATTTTGGATAAGGTTTGCATCAATGAGATTGGCTACCTGACTTATGAAAAATGGCTCTCAGCAAGTGATTTGAAGGAAACCATCAATTTACATGACTATGCTGAAGGGAAGGACCTAAATCCCGATTATACCTTCATGGTGACTAAGGAACGTGTCGATTTGGCTGAAGCCATGGTCAGGTCTAGGCGTTTCACTGGACTTAATCTAAGTGACTACTGTAGTGTCTTGGACAAGGAAGTCGAAAAACAGTTTGCAGCTATGATTTTCAGTCTGCCTGAATTGGGCTACCAGCAGATTGTCTTTCGTGGTACCGATGATAGCGTCATTGGTTGGAAGGAAGATTTTCAGCTGACCTACAGTCGGGAAATTCCTGCCCATCGCTCAGCCATGGCCTTTCTGGAGAAGCACTTGCCAAACCTCAGTGGCCATATCGCTGTTTCTGGACATTCCAAGGGTGGCAATCTTGCCCTCTATTCGGCTGTTCAGAGTTCGACTGTCCTGCGTGAGAAAATAGCAGAGCTCTTGCTTCTGGATTCTCCGGGATTGATGAAACCCCTCTTAGAGAAGCCTTCTTACCAAGAGTTGAAAACTAAGATGACGGTTATCAGACCTCAAGAATCTGTTGTGGGAGTCATGCTCTACTGGGACAAGCCCGCAAAGCTCGTAGCAGCAGATGGCATTGGCATCGCTCAACACAATGTCTTGCTTTGGCAGGTTGACTTGGAAACAAATGATTTTGTTTATGTGGACCAGCCGACAGACTTGAGTCAACGCTTAAAAGAGACCTTCCAAGAATGGATTGAGACCTTGCCTAATCAAGAACTCAAGCAGGTTTGTGATTTGTTCTTTGATACCATTCTTGATTCTGGAATTGAAAGTCTGGATGATATTGGGATAAAAACTCTCCCTAAGCTAGGCCAGATGTTGCAAGAATTTGGCAATCTCTCGGACCAACAAAAGAAAGTTCTGCAGGACGGTTTCAACCAGTTGCTCTGGATATTTTGGAAGTCAGGAACCAAAATATCTAACCTGCCCAAGCTAGAACTTCCTGATTTCATCAAGAAGTTGAGTGATTTTACCAACAACGATTAGGGGCAGCGGAATCATAGAAGTGGAGAATTATATGTCTAAAAATGTACTTATTACAGGAGCAACATCAGGAATTGGCGAAGCAACGGCGCGTGCCTTTGCCAAAGAGGGAGAAAATCTCAT
>OOCP01002434.1_pt1 | contig 15732 bp, 16 predicted proteins | sample 1671511 | NCBI WGS metagenome assembly OOCP01 (sample SAMN06348164, study PRJEB24527) | human gut metagenome | biome: human gut; feature: ankylosing spondylitis patient; material: feces | host: Homo sapiens | place: China | collected 2015-10 | reverse complement strand
GCTGGCACCCATCAGCACGCGCTCCGATGCGATCTGCTCCCATGTGCCGCCAAACAGGGCGGCAGGGCTGGTGGGGTTGGTGCTCTGGTAAATGCTGCCCACCGGATACGCCGCTAAAGCATCGGCGCTCAGCTTTCCGTCCGCAGTGACCTTCAGACCGCTGCCCACCTTCACGCCGCCCAGTGCGGTGGTGGTGGCCGGGCGAAGTGGCATATACTGTTCAAGCAGCTTCCTGATCTGGTCCTGCGTCAGGTAGTCTGACAGGTCCACCTCTTTGCGGGTATCGACCCACGCGCCGGTGTCACCGTCCCACGTCCAGATGGTGTCGGTCGTGCCGACCACTGCCCACCAGCCGTTTTCGCCCACCGGCACAGCAGTCTTGAGGGCTTCCGGCGTGGCGTACCAACCCTGTGCACCGATGGTGATAGTGCGCACCTGCTCAAAATACTTTTTGGTCCCTTGCAGGTTTTTGGCGGACTCCGTCTCGGACGCTTTCGCATTTTTTTCGCTCTTCGCCGCATTTGACGCACTCGTGACTGCTTTGTCAGAGTATTCTTTCAAATCAACCTTAACAGCGTTCGCAGCATTTGCAGCCGCTTGTTCTGCTTTAGCCCTTTCGGATGCAGCAGCCTGCGCTGCTGAAACGGCTTCTTCTTTTGCGTTAATTGCGCCCGCAACAGTGCTCAGCTCGTTTAAAGTAGCCGCATTGATTGGCGTTCCTTCTTTTGTTGGTTCGTCATTTCGGATAAGAGTGACAATTTCGGATGTTCCATCCGACTTTACCATTATCCACCGACCCGGGTATTTCGCCACACGGTCTTCAAAAACCATATTGTCCATCTCCTGTCATGTATTCACCGGAAAACGTAACGTATGTTTTAGCAAGCGTTTCAATGTCGAACAAAATTTGCTCGATTTGATTCATCGTTGAAAAATCGAGTTTATTCATGCTTTCTGGCGTGTCTGCAATGCCAGATGGGCCAGAGCATTTAGCACGAATGGAGTTGATGTTGGAAAGCCAGCGTGTTGCATCGGAGACTTTCATATATCCATCGACTGTCCAATCAGTCCGAACAGAAACAGACGCGCCAACAATGGAGCCAAGCTCTTGAATGCCGGATTCTATGCGGTTAAAATCCGTATAGCTTAAAGCGCCCTTCATTCCGGCAAGCCATTCCGATTGTTCGGCTTTTGTCCACGTGCCTGTTCTTGCCTTTGCGGTAATTTCTTTCACGCGGTCAACATCTGATTGCGTGCGGTCTGTAATCCAACGAGCCATAAATTATTCTTCCTCAACTCTGTTTTGATACCCGATAGGCAAATTGCTCGGAACGGTAAACATGTAATGATAGCACTTATAGTTTGCGTTCCCAGAACCGATACAGTCATAAAAAAATAATTCGTCTTCGTCATCATAACTGCCAAGATGTGCTCTGTCCAAATACTTTGAAACAACGATAGAACGATAATAGATATCCCCAACAGAAGGGCCCATGCCCCAATATTCAAGATGGGTAACGGGAGTTCTCGTCCACTGCTCATACGGGCTGTAATCGTTTCCGATAGTAAAAAAAGGATTTTTCAGAAGTTCTTTTGCTGTAGGGAGCGGGCTTCCTTCTACGTTGCATCCATAACCCCAAATTTCGTTAATAGAACTACTGTTATCGGGAAATCCGTAGTATATTTCTTTTGCGGAAGGTAAAAATATACTGCGAGATAGAGTAGACACAGCAGAAGGTACGTAATTGTTAGAATCATTTTTTTTGAACGCTGGGGTATAATAAAAAGTAGTTTTGCCGATTTTTTTCTGCATGAAATCAGAAAAAGAATTTTTTATGTTTCCGTTCAATAAGGCATCAATACTGCTGGTCGAATACTCTGCGGGAGTTGTCATTTTACTATCCCACGCAATGTTTTCTGTTTTCGCGTCTTTAAGAGCAAGAAGCGTTCTCCCTTTGCCATTTAATTCTGGCTCGTAATTATGCTTTGAGACAAGAAAAGCGGTATAAGCGCCAGCGACGGAGATGTAAACGGTATCGCCTTCTTTGAGGTTGGAAATCTCATCCGCAATCGCAGTAGCATTGCAAGAAGCAGAAAGGCTCGCAACTGTAGCTGTAATCGTTGCATTTCCGCTGTGTAAATACGTAACGTTGCAGACAGATACGCCGCGTTCGTTCTTGATGACATTCAGCTCAACGATACCAGCGGGAGATGCATTCCAAACAATAACAGGGGAATCGGCAGATGCAGGGGTAAGCGTTGCAGTGAGCGTGATCGTGTCGGAAGGATGTAAGTAAATCTCAGAAGCATCGATTTGTAACGAATCAACATCTTCAATCATATACCCGGTAACGGAGCCCTTGAAGCTACCATTAAACGTGTAAGAAACATCCGTGATCAACAAGTTAGAAGAATATCCGAACTGATGATTGAGCTTGACAAAATCAAGAGCATCGTTGTGCGGGCTTGCACGATAAGACAGGGTAGCTTTTCGACGGTTAGAAAGCACTTTATAGCTTTCAGTTAGAACATTTTTTGGCTGGGAAACAATGGAGGAAGAGATAAGTGCATTGTTTACGCTTTGCGTAACGCCATCGCCAGTAGCACCGTTCGGATACAATGACGAAGCACCATTTAGAGAGTAAGAGATGTTTTTTAACTTATTAGAAAAAGTGATTTCCGGATACTGATAATCATTGATTTCAGTGATTTCATAAATGTCGGACTTGTTTTCAGGAAGGTACGGAACCCGGTCAATCCGAATCTCACCGTTTCTTGTCTGATACAAAGCCATACCGGCTGCGTTAGCAGAAAGCTGTAGCACATCAGCGTTTTTATACGAAGAATTTCCGTTACTAAAATCAGCTGTATAGTCCTTTAAAGATTCATTGATGTAATAGCTAATACCGGAAACATCAAGAAGTTCCAAAGCGTCATAACACATTTCGTATAAAGTTCCGCTTTTCCTTCCGGTATATAGTGAATTGATTAAAAACGCCAAAGCATCACGAGCTTCAAAGGAAGCGGTAATGCCATTAGAAGGAATACTCCAACTGGAAAGGTAAAACTTTCCACCGTTAATCCATTCGGTCTGTCCGTCCAAGTCCATACCATACTTTACAAAAACAGCTTGGCGTTCATACAGATACTTGTAGAGACCATCGGGGTTGATGGGATTCCATTTTTGGTCGCTGTTATCAATGGAAAAAGAAATCGAATCCTTAGAAAGCTGGCCGGAAATTGGGTCACGTTTTGATTTATGGGAATACGACAGAAGGTCTGTTTTGCTAAATCTCACACGCTGTCCAAATTCCACTTGCGAGATACGAGCTCTTCGGTTTGGAATACACCATTCAAGAATTTCAATAATAACCGAATCATAATTGGAAATCTCAAATTCAATTGAAGTTTCGATGGAATCGTTGTTGTCAATTTGCTTTTGCAAGAGAAGAGCGGTTCCTTTGTAAGCGGAAATTTTAAATGTTTTTGCCCATTCATTTAAAATTTCAGACCAAACGATTGTCAGGCCCGGTATTTTTTCTTCGTGGATTTTACTAAAAGAAAATGTGACGGTTGGATGATTGAAGCTTGATACGCATTCACCGCTTACATAGCCACATTCTTGATACGGTTCGGAATCCGGAACGATACCAAAGCTTCCATCCAAAACCCACAAATTGGTTTCGGCAGTTGCATAATTTCCGGAAACGGAAATGTCTAGATCAGTGATGGATTCCGCGTTGCTAAACACGGTTTGCGAACCTGAACTTGCGATAGCGTCCGTTTGCGCTGCATCATCAGCTGCATGATAAGTAATCTGAATAAAAGTTTCGGGTACAAGCGTATTATTATATTGTGAAAGCCACTTATCGGACGGCTTTACAGACATATAAAATCACCACCTTTAGACCTCAACCAGGCTCAAAGAACAATCCGTCCAGCCCATCACATTTCCAGTATTTGGGCCCCTTCGCCACATTCCGGCCGTTCGGTCGGAAACATACATCTGACGTGTGGAATAAGAAGCTGTTGCTTGATTGTAAAATCGTACCGTGCAATAAAAGTTTGTAGTGAATGGGCCGATAACGGAAGCCCATTGTTTTGCGGTAAGGTAGTTCCACTTGAGGGCCACTTTTGCAACATCGTGCCGAACCACAGAGCCAACAACCTTGCCTTGCACATTGCGGCCAGAATCAACGATGGTTGAAGTTGTTGCGCTATAAGAAGAAGGCTCTGGCAAATCTACGCCGTTCACCGATACAAGAGCTTGCATAATTCACCGTCCCTTCCTTAATAGCTATACACTTCCGTACCCATGATTTGCACGCCACGGTCAGCCTGCTGCTTTTCAACCGAAGCGGTAATCTGCTTTCCGTCGATGAACAGCCTGACTTCTTTACCACCGGTAATTTCGTCACCATAGCGCTGGAAAATATCAAGAAACGCATTATAGCAGCCGTTGTAAACCGCGCCTTGCAGGTCGGAAGAACTTGTTGACCCGGATGATGTATTGCCGTAGTACCCATTTGCAGAAGTGGTGGAACCTGTAGAAGCATTGTATTCAGGGGTTCCGACGTAAGAAGAATTATCAGTTGAATATTTGCCGCCAAGGTTGCTCACAATACCCGCAATCGTAGCGCCTAAGGCAATTGCAGCTGCGCCAACAATAAGCGCTACAGGAATGCCGAAAACTGTAGACGAAAGCGCACCAGCAATAGAAGTAAGAAGGCCAACAAACGCAGAGCCGACAGTTCCAATCAAGCCACCCATTGCAGCAAAAATTTCAGGGAAAGAGCTTACAAGGCCACCGAAAAGACCTTGACTGATTGCGGTACCAGTGGTAGCTAAAGGCACTTTCAATGCGCTAATTGATGCAGAAATTGTTGTTCCGAGATTGGAAACGCTCTTTACGATATCTCCAAAATTGTTTGTGATGCCGCTCCAAATGACTTTGCCGACTTTCAGAGCTTCATTGAACAGAGTTTTAGACGCTTCCTTCAGGATTCCTGCGATGTTGGAAATAAAGCTTTGCGCGTATGATTTTACCTGATTCTGGTTCTCCTCTCCCATCGCCTTCCAGATGATAGCAGCGGCAGTTGTACCAATTGTTTTTAAATCGCCGTTCTGCACAGCATTCCAAAGGTTCTGCACTGTGCCGAAGAAGTCGCTCTGCAAGCCGGAGTCAAGCTCCTGCCACTTGCTGTCCAGACCGTTGAAGAAGCCATCAACGAAATTCGTTGCAGTGGTCGTGCCATAATCAATCATCTCGTTGCCCTTTTGCTGAACAGCGTTTGCAAAATTGGTCATAGCTTGTTCAACGTAAGGAAGTGCTGCAGTGATACCGTTTGCAAGACCTTGATCGATAAATTCACCAAAGCGTTCAAATAGAGCGGATGGAGAGTGAATTTCAGTATCGGTCGTGAACTTGTCAATGATAGCTTTGGCAAGATTTGCCGCAGCGCCTTTTGCGGTTTCAATGCCGCTCTTGATACCATTTACCAGACCTTGCCAAATGTTTTTGCCCGCTTCAAACATTTTGGAAGGAAGAGAAGCAATAGCATTTGCAACGGCTGTTACCATATCGGAAGCAGCTTTTGCGGCATCTTTTGCCCACGTTTTGATATCATCGATAAATCCACGAACAGCTCTCGCACCGTTTTCGACATGTTCATCGAGATGTACGAACCATGTAACAACATCCTTTACCCAATTGATAAGGTCAGCAAAACCAAGAACCGCCTTTTCGATGAAGTTACCGTTCATCTGAATATCAAGACGGTCGGTTTCACTTACTCCATTGGTAATCCATCCGACAAACACTCCGATATCGTGAATCAACTGAGCAATTCCCATGACGGCATTCTCGATAAAGTTACCGTTCATCTGTAAGTCAAGCCTATCAGTTTCGGAAACACCGTTCTGAATCCATCCAATAAAAATTGCGAAATCATTGATAAGGTTTCCGATGGCTGTAATTGCGTTACCTACAAAATCAGCAACTTTTTCGCCCATAGACTTGAAAGCGTTGAACCAGTCCGTTTCCATCTCAAAAGATTCTTTTTGGCTTTCGCTACCAAGGCCACGAACTGCAACAGTGATAGCTTCAAAACCAAGAACAGCAAGACCGGCTACAGGATGGCCACTAACAATAAGACCGATGCCCATAAGTGTTGTGATTAAATCGCCAACATCAAGATCAAGGTCTTTTACAACGTCAGAGATTGTTTCGAACGCAGAAGAAATGCCCTCCTGCCAACTTTCTGGAATGAGATTCCAGATTACTTGCTTTAAGTTGGAAAAAGACTCTTTCAGGTATTTGATGGATTCTCCGAGTTTTCCATCTGTGAGCGATATATTCCAACCCTGCCTAAGCCCTTCCGCAGCAAGGTAAATCATAGCTCGAACACGTTCAAGGCCTTTTCGGAACGCCTCACTGTTTTGGTATAGGTCAACAAAACGAGCAACCATGATGCCAACAGCGACAGCTGCTCCCATAATGGGAGACTTCCAAAGTTTGAGAATGCCCTCAATCAAGGTTCCGTCGCCTTTGATTTTGCTAAGAGCATCCATCAAAGCGTTGCCAATAGCCCACGTTGCAAATCCGGCAGCGATACCAGCAACCAAAGGAGCCAACTTTTCCAATTTCGCTTTGACTTCATCAATCGTCGTACCGATGTAGTCCTTGAACATATCGTAGCCGGACAGGTCTACATCGCCCAAGATGTTGCCAGCAGATGCACCGCTGTTAGAGCCGGAGCTTCCCTGTGTGGGGTCAATGATGTTCAATTCATCAAAGCCCATCGTGTAGTCCTTGAGGGCTTTGGCGGCTTTCTTTGTCGAATCGGTTGTTTCGTCCATTGCGTCACCGATGCCGCCAACACTGTCAGCACTTTTAGTGAAATCAGTGAACACGACCTTCACGCCCATTAGCTTTGCCACCCACTCAACAAACTCTCGAATGAGCTGAACAGCGGCAATCAGCGGGGGGAGAATGGCTTTCAGGGCAGGGTAAAGCAGAGAGCCAACAGACTTTGCCAGCATATCCAGCTGCGCTTTCAGAATTTTAATCTGGTTCGCAGGACTCTGGATGGTCTGCGCAAGGTTGCCCTGCACGTTGGCCGTTTGCTTCATAATGGCAATGTAACGCAGAACTGCCTTATCTGCCTGAGACAGACTAGAAACCTGTTTGTTAAAGCCTAAAGCAAGAAGCTCCTGCTGTAACCGCGCCTGAGACAAATCAACGCCAAGACGGCGAATAGGTTCAATCTCGCCAGAGATAGCAGAGGACATTGCAGTAAAGGTCTCCGCAACGTCCTTGTTCCAATAGGAACCTTCGTCATAGGCAAGCTGAGTCAGGTTCTTGGACAGAATGTATGCTTTGTCGCTGGTCAGACCAAACGAAGTACCCAAGCTCTGGATGGTAGCCATGTAAGTCATCGCTTTGGTCGGGTCAACGCCAAGCAAGCCTTGCATCTTGCTAATGAGCGTATCGGCTTCACCGCTCAAATTGCCCATGGCATTATGAAACAGGTCTGTCGCTTCGTAAAAGTCATTGAACTTCGCAACAGCGTTGCCAAGATACTCAGCAATGGCTTTCAGCGAGACCAGCTTTGCCATGTTCCGCATAAAGCCGTTCATCTGATTGGACAGGCTGAGATAGCTCTTGCGCTGCTTTTCGTTGGCTGCGGTCACACGGTTTGCCTGTGTCACAACCTTGCTCAATTGCGGAGGGAGCTTTGCAAAAGCATTGCCCACCTTGTCAAGCTGCGAAGCAAGGGGAGTGAGAGCAGTAGAGATTTTATTGCAGGAATCCGAGAAAGCATCGAGGTCAGCTGCTTTCAGCTTTTCGGACAGGTCAGGGATTTTCCCGATGGCGTTGACCGCGCTGCCGATCGTCTTCAGCCCGGAAGCGTCCAGAATGGACAGGGGAGCCATTGCGTTTGTCAGTTCAGTAATGCTGCCGGACATGGAGTAGAAGTCAACGCCATTCAAGCCGGACACGGCAGCAGGAATTTTCTTGATGGCGTTGACAACGCTGTTAATGCTTTTTACACTGCCGGAAAAGTTTGCATTGCCGATGCCATTCAGAAAATTCGTGATGTTGTCCAGCCCAGACAGGCCAGTGGATGCCTGTTTCAGCGCAGAAATGGAAGCGGACAGCTTATCAAGGCTGTTGACGACCTTTGTCACGTTGCTCTTTGTCCGCAAATTAGAAATGGCGGTAGTGAGCTTGTCGATATTAAGCTCTGCGCCCTGCGATTCCGCAGAAATCTCTACGGATAAGCTCGTAATATCAACATCAGCCATCGCTACCACCATCACTTTCCATCATAGAGAACATCATTCTCTTGATTCGCTCCTGCGCTTCAACTGCGCGTTGGTATTCATACTCGTCTTTCTCCTTTTGAGTAAGGGGAATCGGTCTATCCATGTACTTGATGGGCCTAGACCCTTTCTTTCGGAACATATTGCCAACCGTAGAGGAAAGCGCAGATGCCATGTAAAAACCGTTTCTCCATGCTTCTGCATTGGCTCTGCGTTCTCGCAGCTCCTCTGCGTCACGGTATACCTTAGCCAGCCAGACATCGCCGTGCCAGAACTGTTCGTATGTCATACCGATGGAGATGTAATAGGCTTCTACATCGTGGAACAGCTTAGAGAAGGAGAACGATTCTCCCTCTCCGTCTGATTCCTGAGACTGTGCGGTTACACAATCTCCCACGTTGCGTTTTTTGCGGTCTTGTCCTCAGTGTCAGTTGCCAGCAGAGACTTGGAAGCGTCCATGAACATCTCAAGCAGCGCAGCCATCAGCTCTTCCTTCTCCTCGGTATGCTGGAACATCTCGTCAACGACCTTGCGCTTGATGCCCTTGTTCCGTGCAATGAAAGCACCGTAGAACAGAGCGCGGGAGTTGGACAGCAGATTAATCATCTGGGTGTACTGACCAATCTGAAAACCTGCACGTTCGGCGGCTTCTACGCTGTCACGAGTAAAAGTCAGCTCATAAGTGTTCTTGCCATCGGGGGAATGATAATTGATAACTTTTGTAGCCATAATAAATGCTCTCCTTTATAAATAGGAGCAGAACCAAATCCGATGTTCAGTTCTGCCCGGTTTGACTGATTTGTTTTTTTGGCTTAACCGCCATTGATAGTCAGAGTTTCGCTGAACTCAGGCTTCTTGGTGAAGATGCAGTTGATGGTCATTTCCACAACCTCGTCCACGCCAAAGCCGGACAGACCAACCTGATGCATACCCTGCCAAGTAAAGCCGGAGCCGTCCTGCATCTTCAGGGCGTAGTACTTCACGGTGTTGCTCTCGGAAGTCTCATCGTAGCCAGCCTCCTTGACCTTCTTGTAGTCAGTCTTGTTGTAGTTGGCAGTAAAGGACTTGGTGTCGCTCTGGATGATGCCAAAGATGTTGACCTGCATAGGGTCAGACAGAGTAGTGGCATCCAGAAGGTTCGGCTCAGAGATCAGGTCGGGTACATCCTTGATGTCGCACAGCTTCGTCAGAGCGGTTGCGCTGTCGCCACAATACAGGGTGGTATTCAGACCGGAGATAGCAGTACTCATAGAATGTTTACCTCCTTATTTTCGGTAAATCATTCCGTCCTCTCCGATTGTTGCCCCATAGCTGCAATCAATCCGATAGACGGAATTGTTGTACAGCCCATTCAACGGGGCAAATGATTTTCGATAGAAATTGAGCGGTTCCAATACAGAATCCACGATGCTCACAATGGAGCGGGCTTCTGCAATGCGTCCGCTGGTTTTGTTGGAATAGACACGCACACGCAGAGAAACGGCAGCGTACTTGCTTCGGCTGGCAGAATCACGATGAACCGGGAGATTGCTGTTTTCCTCTATCTGCACACATGGAAACTTTTTGACGTTGCTGTCATTGATTTCGCCAGTGACGAAGATACCAGGCACTTGCTTTCGCAGTTCCTTGGCAACAGCTGTAAAGATAGAATTGAAATAATCAATCAACTATTCCAAACCTCCCTCCACGTTGCTTCTACCTGAGAAGCCATTTCTTCAACAACCCCCCACATAGCCATAGCTGCATCGTTGCCGCTGGTGTAGTTCAACTGACCTTTGCCATCGACCTGCTTAACAGGCGTGCCAGCGTTGCCAGATTCGCCGTAGTAGTACCAACGCTTGTGCTGTCCGTTCCCTTTGCCGTATGTTCCGTGTTCGCCAACACCAGTAGGGAGTTCGCCGCCATAAGCGGAATGAGATACGCCAGTGCCGAACTCGATAAAAGCAACTGACTTTCCTTCGGCAATGATGGTGCAGGTGTTGCCATTTTGCTCGACACGACAAGAAACATCGTTGCTGCCAGCATATTCGGCATTAGCAAAACGAACTTTCGCAACATCAAGTCCCTTGTCAGCCAACGCCCGCGCAAGCTCCTGCGCTTTTTGATTCAGGGTGGTCTTGTACTCCTGCATCTGACGTTCCGCATCACGAAGTCCGGCATCGCTCAACCTCACTTTAATTTTCACTTGCAGCCACCTCTTTCAGCGCATACAACGTGTCCGTGATATGCTCTGCGACCTTGACCACAATGTAATTGAAAGGCTTTGAAACATCCGTCTGAAACCAGACGTGCGTTCCCTCATAAAGTGGAGTGTTGCGCTTTTTGCTGGGCGAACTGACCACATAGCTGTAATCTGTAAACGCCCCAAAAGGGCTTGCTTCAGCAGAACCAGTAGGCGGGCTGACGTTCAACATCAACTTTGCAGGGTCACTCCACGTCTGCGATGCCTCGCCGGTTTCGTTTCCCCATTCGTCCATAACAGGTTTTTTCTCGCCGATGGGGTTTGAATACCACAGCGGGCGCTTGTCCAGCGGGCTTCCATTGAACATCAGCCGATAACACCTACTCTCGGAACAACTTCATTTAGCAGGGACTGCGCCACATCGGACGATTCCCACACACGAGTGATACCGTTGTTGGTATAGCTCGTCTGTCCATTTGCGCCGATGTGGTTGTACAGTTCCGCTGCAATGCGTATCTGCAACGACTGATACTGCGAGGGCAGCTCGTCCGGCCTGTTGCCGAATGGGTAGCCCTGTGCAAATATCTTGTCCTTGGCGAAATCAAGCAGCAGGTCGAAGAGTGGATGGTCCTCGTCCGTGATTTCACGGTCAAGTGCAGGGGCAATGTACTGACCCAGCTTGACTGCCGCTTCAGAATACTTGTCTCCCATGCTGCTTTCCTCCTTTCGCCTTAGTAAGCCTTGATGCAGTACACAGCGTCCATGCGCTCAAAGGACGGCAGGACAATTTCGGAAGCAATAATGTCGGTGCTGACAGGATGGGCTTCCTGCTTTGTAGTAATGGCAACGCCGGTGTTCACAACGGAGACCTGTGCGTTGGAAATGCCAGCCATCAGGTCAACCTCTTCCGGGGTCGCAACGTAGTACATATTGCCCAGAGAACCAGAAGGAGCCAGCACAACATAGCCATCAGGCAGATATTTCTCCGCAGCTGCGGTCTCTTCCGGCTTGAACATCTTGTCGTACAGATGGATGCGAATGCCGGATGCGCTTTCGACAACAGAACGTGCCTCAGAATCGATAAGAACGGCGGTGGTGGTTTTCATAACCGTCAGGAAACGGTTTTTGACCTCGTCCGCAGCAATCATCTTGTGGAAGGTGTTCGTATTCATGTAGGCTTCGGCAATGACTTCGCCAGTGTTCGCAAGAACAGTGTTTGCGGCAGTAGTCATCGTGGCGATGGGGGTTGCAGTGGTAGGAGCATCCCACTTCTCCTTGGTAGTCAGAGCCTTATAATTGGACTGCTGCCAAGTGCCATCCGGGTCATAATCATAGACGTAGCTCACGCCGTTAGATTCGATAGAAATGCCGGGCTTGCCAGTCTTGGGAGCCAGAAGCTGCCATACCATGCGCTCAGGAACGATGCGAGCACCAGTGATAAGCTGTGCAGTATCGTCGTAGACACGATTGATAACATCTGCCGCAAACTCCTGATTGGTAGCCAAAACAGAAATGATCTTGCGACGGTCGCTCTCGTCGATATGCACACCCTCACGGAAGAAGGGCATATTCGTCTCCGTCACCTGAATACCTTTACGGGTACGGAACGTAGCCTTAGTGTCGAACACGCTAGGCTTCAGCGAAACGCCAACGCCCTTGTGACCACGCAGCCACTTCAGTTCCATGCTGACTTTCTTACGGGCAGGGAACAGAGCATCAGAAGCATAGGGCTGCGCATTGGTCGGGTCATCCGTCCAATAGGCGGCAATCGCAGCGGGGGAGAAGATTTCATTCAGATTCAGTGCCATAATTTAGTCCTCCTTACTCGCTCTTTGCGCCAACATCAGTACGGCAGAAAACGGCGGGAACAGCCTTTTTCAGAGCGGCAATATCGTTTGCAGAATAGGTAAAGCCGGACAGCTTTGCCTTGTCCACATCAATAACGCCCTGAATCAGCAGTGCGCCATTGGGGTTGACGGCAGGGTCAACGGTGTGCAGCAGAATGCCAATGGCATCGGTAGCCGCATCAGCAGCACTTGTGCCAGTAGTGGCAGCAGCTTTTAGGCCAGTCTTTGCCATAGGATAACCAGCCGGAACAGCGTTGGTCTCCTTGACGGTAAAGGGAATGGCAACATAGGTATCAGCAGCCAGAATAGTGCTTTCAGGAGCCGATACCGGAGTATTGGTGTACTTCATGTTTTCCTCCTTAATGGAAAGCAGTCATTGCGTCACTCGATGCCTTGTTTGCGTCTGCGCGCTCCTGTGCGAAGCGTTTAGCAAAGGCAACACCTACGCTATCTGCGCTGTTACCATTGCCATCCGCACCCGGAGGTGTGGGCATATCCTTCAGCAGAGAAGCCTTGTATGCAGTGTCATGGGCGGTCATAAACTCCGACTGGAACTTAAACACCTTGTCCATGTCGCCGTCAGCCAGCGCAGATGCAGCCTTTCCAGCAAGTTCAGCGTCATAGCCCTGCGCAACGAACTTCTCGCGGTAAGATGCAAGGGTCTTTTCCTTGACGAGGTTCTCCTTGTCGGCAGTCAGGGTTTCAATTTGCTTCTGCATCTCTGCCAGCTTATCAGCCTGTTCCTGTGCGGCATTCTCGTCATCGGTACGTTTTGCCTTGAGCTGCTTCTTGTACTCGGCAGCTTCGCCGTTTGCTTTCGTCACGGCGTTGCGCAGCTTCTCGACCTCTGCGTTAGGGTCTGCAACCTTTTCAAGCGCAGAAATGATTTCATCGGCGGTCATGCCTTCTTTGTAGGCATCACCAAGCAACACACTGAGTTTCATATCGTTAATTTCCTCCTGCGTTTTTTTACCGTTGCTTCCCTGCAACGCTGCGAAATTTGTATCCCGGCTTCCCTGCCGGAATATATCAGCCCGCTTATGCGGATTGATTTTTAGTCGATTCGTTCTCCTGCTGCGTTATAAACCGCTTCTGCGCTTGTGACATCAGGCGCAGAAAAATTTGTAGGGACAAGATAAACCGGCATTCCATAAAGCTTTGCAGCGTCAGCCTCCACAGTGCAGCCGTTATACAGCCACGCGTTATCGCCGCAAATGCCGATAAAATAATCAGCCTGTGCGAGAAGTTCGATGCTCTTTCCAAGATACCAAAGCCCTTCAGTTCTGCACTTAGGCGGGTTATCTTCGATATAGGTCGGGATAACCTCAAGGCTCTCACCGTACACTGCTTCGGCAATCTTGTGCAAACGGTCAAATGTCATCCGAATATTTTCTTCCGACCGATTCTTCATCGGGCAGGAAATAAACAGCTTCTTCATTTTTGTTCTCCTTCCTTTGCATTAGTCTGTTCGCCAACCATTTTGCCGTTGTTGGCAATATGGTCAGTCGGCTGTTCCTGCGGCTTCGGTGCTTTTCCATCCTTGCCTAGCTTTCCAGCGGAAATCAGGAAAGGCACACTTGCTTGATATGCAGCTTCCGGGTCTGTATAAAGATGAGAAATTTCAAAAGCCAAATGCGGGTCTGCCGAAGAATTAAGCATTTGGGTAAAGACTTGAACCTTACTTTGCAGATTGTCATATTGACGACGCGGCAGTCTAATTTCAACGTCACTTGCCATCAACTTAGAACCAGCCGTATCACACAGGATTTTCAGCATCACAGACAAGCTTTGGCGTTCCGAGAACTTGAACATATTCTCGTACTGCTGCGCCCTTGCTTCTGTGTGATTCCAGCCATTTCGGACGATAACTGCGCCCACGTTGTCAGACGTTGCATTTTCACTACCAGTAGCGCTAGGCATGGCAGTCAGGCTGCGGTACACGTTCAACATGGAATCAAGCAGGGTCTGGCTCTGCTGCTGGTCAAGCTCGTTTGCAATCTGCGAAACAGATGCGGGCAGACCAGAGGTGGACTTCAGGCACATTGCGCCAAGTTCTTTTACTTGGTCGAGAGCATCCTTGTCCACAAGGCAGTTTGTAAACACCATGATGGACTGGATGAACTGTGCCACACCGTCCAAACGGTTGCTTTCAAGGTCATTGATGGCATCCAGCACAGGGATAGCCGGTTCAAACAGACCCATGCGCTCCGGGTTCAGCTTGTATTCGACCATCGGCAGCATCCCGAGAGAATGGCTCTCCGATTTCGTAACCTTGCCGTTGTCGATTTCAAAGTACTGGTTTGGCGTATACACGCAAATCAGGTCGTTCAGGTCGTTCTGATAATTGCGTGGGATGTGCAGCACGTTGGCGATGGGCTTGTGCCCAATGCCGGAGTTGTAGATCACATACGCCATATCCGGGTCAGGGACGTCCACCAGCAGGGGCGTTTCATCCGGGTAGTTGCCGTTGTACCCCTTGTCAGGAAGAACAATGCGGTACCCCTGTCCGCACTCCAACATCCACTGCCAGAGCCGCCGATCAAGCGCATCCTTGCCCTCATACTGCAAGGCGTTGGACAGCCGGGCGATTTCCTCACCGTCACCTGTTGCCGTTTCAGACCGCACATAAGAGCACGGCGTGCCGCTCATATAGCCTGTGTAGAAGCCCACGCACTCATTGGCGTGGTTCTCTACAATGCGATTGGTGATTTCAGCGTGATATTCCTTCGTGCGGAGGAGGACAGGCTGACTGCCCAAGTAGTAGTTGTGCAGAAAGCGAATCTCGTTCTTGTTCAGTAGATGAATAGGCTCCGCCTTGCCCATGACCACTTTCAACACGTTTGTTCGATTGATTTCCGTCTCCGGCGTTTCAATCGGTCTGCGTCCGGTCAGCGGATTATTCAAAAAGCCGCCAACGACCATCTGGTACTCAGCCATGTGTTCCTCCTTTCCGTCAAAATCTCCCCATCATCTGTTTGTACAATTCAGCAAATCGCTTTTGAACAAACAGCTTTTCAGTATTAGAACCGCCTTTATTCCCAGTGCCCATAGAAGATTGCTTCTTTATGCTTGCAACTTCCAAACATCCATTTGGCGCTTCATACTCGCTAACAACCACTATAAACGGGACTTCCGAAAGCCACCTTTCAAACGATTCATGGTCAAAACCACATTTATAGCCTGTGCAGTTTGTTCGTTTATAAGGGGGGTCTGCGTATACAACCGCATTTAATGGAATTTGCACATCCCTATAATCCATTTGCAGACCTTCAAGCCTTTGCAGACCTTCAAGATTCTGCAAGCGTTCAAGATTCTGCAAGCGTTCAAGATTCTCTAGCCTTGCAAGGTGTTCTAAATCATAAAGCCTTTTATGCTTTG
>OOCP01002430.1_pt1 | contig 15749 bp, 42 predicted proteins | sample 1671511 | NCBI WGS metagenome assembly OOCP01 (sample SAMN06348164, study PRJEB24527) | human gut metagenome | biome: human gut; feature: ankylosing spondylitis patient; material: feces | host: Homo sapiens | place: China | collected 2015-10 | reverse complement strand
GGGTACCATCCATAATCTACACCAGCGAAAATGCGGTCCATGTGGCTGATCTCTTCGTCTGTAATATCTCTGATTTCGAGATATTCAAATACGTTTCCGCCGTCACCATTTGGGACACCCAGGTATTCATGCTCATATGCTTCTGGATTGACTTCCTTTAAGTGCTCTGCATCATTAAGGAATTTCTGACCTAGCCACTCTGCCGGGGCTTCCAGATAACTTGAATGATGAATAACTCTTTTTGGGTTAGGTGTGAGCTTAATCCTATTTACCCAGTTTGATTTTGATTTTGGTGGGTTGTATGATGAAAAATCATAGGATTCATCACCACCACGAAGCACTGACTGATTAACAGAGCGTTCCTGAGCATCTCCCTTCATTTGATCTTTTTCTTCTTTCCAGAGGATTCCAATGTAGCCAAACTCCGGCTTAATGGATTTCAGTTTGGTTTCATCATCCAGACCACGGAAGTATATTGTCTGTCCAGTCTTAATATACTTGATCTCAAGTGGCGACACCTTGCATTCAAATTCTTCCATCAGTCCAAGTTCATTGATAGCCCATTTCATATTGGCGTATACGGAATCTTTCAGAGTGCCTGCCACCTGTCTTGTAATGCAGGCGTGCATCTGTGGATTATTCTTAATAAGCTCAACAATCTTAAAAGCTACGAAAGAGGATTTCAGACCACCTCGACCGCCCTCGAATACATATTCGATATTAGGCTTAATCTGTCGGTTAATATCCACGAATGCCTTGCCGAGCACTCTGGCAGGAAGTTCGTATTTGCTTTCGTCTGATTTTGATACAGCTACCAACTGTTCCCATTTGTCTACTGCCTGCATATTTCCTTTAATAGCTTTATCGTATACGGCAGCTACAATGCAGGCATTGTTATTTGCATCCTCATCAGATATTCCCATCTTTGTGAGCTTCTTTTTCGCAGTGGTCGGGGCAGGATTCTCAGCTATCATTTTTGCTAATTCAGAAAGGGTCTTTTTTTGACGGCGCACTTCTCCCGACTTAATACCGCCTTTTTTTGTTATTTCTCGGAGTTCGCTCGGAGTTCGTTCAGAATTTGGTATTAAATTTTTCTCATTTGCCATCCTATCAACATCCAATCATATCCTTTCTGAATTCAAAAAAGTCCCCAGTATAGCAGTTATATACAAATATAATACCACACTGGGGAGATTTAGCTCTCTACCACTTTTATAAATTTTTAAGTTTTTTTTAAAGCCTGCCAATCAGTTTGGCCAGATGATAATATTCCGCCATGACCTTGCGTTTGTATCCGTAAAAGTCATTCTCTGTTGCAGGAACTGTCCTGATCTTCTCCATTGTCCGATAACCAATACTGTTCACGATGCTGTCATAGATTTGTGATTCGATGCCGGGCGCATATTTGATAGATACCTGTAACAGATTATATTTATCGCTCTCACTAAGATTCCGCAAGTGACTTTGTAATGTCGGTATATCATCCGGCGGCACTCCGTAATCAATCAACGTCGCATTTCTCAACTTCATTTATTTCACCTTCTTCATTCAAGTTCCAGTCACATGGCATGCCTCGAAAACATTCTGGACAGTGTTCGTAGAATCCGCAGCCTTTGCAATCCGCTGGCTGTCCAGTACAATATTGCTGTAGTACGTGGTATGTTGATATAGCAAGGTTTGGCGTTATGTCTGGTGTAGGTTTGTTATTCATTTCTTCATCTCCTCCAGTTTCTTTACCGTTTTCCTGTAATCTCTGTTTGCAGACCGAAACATCATCAGAAGTATTTCAGATACAGGCCTCGCTCTGTTGGCTCGTTTGGCTTTCTTGGCACATATAAGTTCGTTTCCTTCTGGGACATATATTCCTACATGATACGGGATTTTCAAAAATACTGTTGCAGCTAATTCCCCTGGCATAACCAAATAATTGTAATCTCCAATGAAATTCAATCCATGGCCAGATTTGAAATCTTCAATAGATGACTTGATTTCATAGCAATAGCAATCACCTTTTTCTATCCCGGAAACACTATTGTTCACTGGAACAAATTTCATATAGTCCACTCTAACTGCATGGTTTGTAGAATAATCAAACGTCACCTCTTTTGCCCAGTAGATACGAGGATCGTTGTTCGGATTGATTTTCTTTTCAATCATGGTTGATAATTCTGCCGTAATCTCAGGCCTTGTCATTCTTCATCTCCTCCAACTTCTTCTCAGCTTCTTCACGGGTGAGAAATAATGATTCACCGATTTTATCTATATCCGACAACTCAAATACGCACTTGTCGATTGTACATGGTGTCTTATTTGGAATACCTAAGATGTAATATACTTCTGTTCCAACCTTACACGGCAATCTCACAAGCAAACCCTGTTCTTCTAAGTCTTCATAGTCGCAGAGTTTTCGCACCGCTGAAATGTAATCGTGCTGTTTAACCCAGACATCTGATTCTCCGTCTGGTGTAACATCGTATCTTTCTGTTAATCTCTCCATCTACTTCACCTTTTTCAATTTCTCCACAGCCCACTTCAAAGACTCAACAAACTCATCGTTTAATGCTGAGCGATCTGGATTCTTGATAAATTTTTCAATAGTGCTAACTGCTTTCTCTTCTAATTTAGGTACTGTAAATTCACCATTTTGTGCAATTTCAAGAAGCTCATCAATGTTGTATTTCCAATTAGATATATCACACAAAAACTTGTGACACTTAGTGTTTCTTTGATTCAATACACATTCTATACATTCACGTTCACAGCATTTGGTTATATCTGAATACCACTCAACAAACTCTCTTGCCGTAATTTCTTTCGTTCCAAGGAGTTCGGACGCTTCATACAATGTCTTTTCAAAATCTCTGCAAGTAACGTTCTTATCGTCATAAAAATTCAATATGTTTGGAAATGGAATTTTGATAGGATTTAAATGGTTCCCTCTCGCCCATGTGAATCCCTGAAGCTTTGCCATTTTCAGAACACTCAAATATTCTTCCTGTGTTTTTACAAACACGCTTTTTCCTGTTAAATCAATCATCAGAATCCTCTCCTCCTGCAATCTCATCAATATACTGGTTTCGTCCATCGACCATCCCGCACTGATAATCCGCCATATCATTCTCGGTAGTGCTTTTCTCCGGCAATGGCTTCAATGGACACCAATCAGGTCTTGATTTGCTTTCGCAATCATAATGTTCTTCTGTCATCAAAAATACATCGTAATCTAAACAGTAAGCTAATTCACACAAACCCTCATATTCAAGTTCACCGCAGTATGAAATTCCGAACGGGCAATCATAGCAATTCTCTGGTGTATCTATCACTAACGCTGATTTACTCATATGTTTCACTTCCTCTCAGCATCAGGCTCAAAGTATTATACCCCGGACAAGTCCTGACTCCGTTTCTGGTATCTCTTAACAGGACACAGTACGGATATAATGCCATAACCTCGTAGACGTGTTCTATGGTGTCTTCGCCGCGCTGGTCGATGTATTTGAATCGCTTTCCCGGTCTAAGAAAATATCTTGCGCATACATACGCTTTAGTTCCGAATCTCATACTTGCACTACTCATTTGTATCCCTCCTGTAATAATTCTTTATTGTCGAAAATGTTTCCAACTACTTCATAATGTTCAAGATCAAACTTATCAATATATTCTCTATCCGTGCTACCAGTTTCATGCGTTACCCATCCTACAACACCCCATTCAACGGTTTCATATGTCACATCTTCTGGGTAGGATTCGTCCAAGTGCGCCATCAGAATGTCATTTTCCCAAATCTTATTTCCATTCTTGTCGCAAAGTCCCGTGAACTGGCAGAGGGTTTCTGGAATAACCAGTTCCATTCCGTCTGTTATCAAAAGCCGATTGGCAATGTACTCGCTTGTTTATACGGCGGAACGATATAGCAATATCCGCTGTCAATATCCAAATCTATGAGACTCCCTTCTATCCATTCTCCATTTTTGACTCTCTTTGCCTTGAAAAGAATTTCTCTCACACAACTCCACCACCTTTTATAATTTCGTCAATTGTTGTATCTCCTTCTATACAATATTTTTCAAATAAATAATTCTCTAATTGTTCTACAACTTTATCTACATCAAAAGCCGTCAGCTGTTTGTCAACACAATCAATAAATTCCTTCTGGTCAGAACTAATACTTGTTCCGATTTCCCAAATTTTGATGTATTTAATTAATTCGTCTGCATCTATTAATCTACCCATTCAATTTCCGCCACCTTTCACAATTTCAACTGCTTCATTCGTCTGGATGGTGCTTATTGTACATGATCGCCACGCATACAAGACCAGTTGCTCCAAATATGGTTCCAAGGGTGAATCCTAATAAGAATGTAATCATGGCTCGTCCTCCTTAACATAATTTTCACAATCTTCTGCATATTCATAACTATCCATCATGTCGCACCGGTTATCGCAACCGCCTTGCTTCTCGTAGCAGATGCAGCACTGTGTTTCACCGTCCGGGCAGCCTAATTTACATCTTCCCATTAATCCAGTCACCCTCTTCCTCGAAATAAATGTATCTGCTGTTTTTCTTGACCGGATCTGAAGTATCAATGCCATACTTTATCAGCAGACCTCTCAAAGATTTAAACTCCTTTAGCGTGATCTTGAATCTGGTGTAGGTCTTGCCGTCCTTTTCGAAAATTGACACTTCCATTGATTATTCCCTCCATATCTCAGAATCAATATAAATAACAATCAGATCTTCTTCGAGTGCAGTAATCTGTGTGACTGTATTTTCTTTTATCTCTTCAAAAGTGTCTTTTGTATAGTATCCACAATTTCTGTTTGTAGAAAATATAAGTTCACAGTCGTGCTCGCCTCTGACTTCTACCATTGTTTTCTTATCTATAACGTCCAATAACTGCTTTACTGTCATGTTTAGTCCTCCTCCCGCATGATTTCCTTTACGCATTTTCTACAGTAACAGCCTTCAAGCCCCTCTATCTTGTATAAGAATCCCATCCAGTGTCTGTTCCAGATGCCTTTATCGTTGCATCCCTTGCAGCTACCTTGCCCGTTTCCTTCACAATGCATTATTTTTAACATTTATTTAGTCCTCCTTATATGGTTCTGGAAGTGGCATCCATGCTGTGACTTTCCAATATGACCTAGCACCAGTTAATTCCCATCGTTTCAATTTGCCTTGAAATTTTGCGTAGGTTGAACGATATATTCTTCCGTCCATGCAAGTCACTTGATACGTACCGCTTGCTTCCGGTAATCTCTCACTGACAGGAATCCAGTCAGTAGACAAACGCTCAATAACTTTCTTCTGTTCCTCTTCTGTCTCGCAATGTATTACAACGTCATAAGTGTCATCGTATGCGCTAAATGTGCCATCTTCGCTCTGAACAAGTGTCATTTCATCGCTCATGCTTCCACCTCCGAATCTTCTGGCATCTGAAAGACCATATTCTTTTTAAAACTTTTTATAAGTTCTTCGTAGCCATTGACGCGAATATCGTTTGATTCTACAATTGCTCGATGTCCTGTAAATCCTGTCAAAAAAGTACAAGTAATTTTGTATTCTTCATAGGCTTCCTGAATCATATCCAGTACTTTCATGGCTTTTGCTTTATTCGAATATTCTCCTAGCAGATAACTGCATCCGGTTATGTATGATGTTATAATTGTTTTTATAGGTCCTTCCGCAATTTCAGCGCCTGCCATAGAATTGAAATTAATCAATACTTCTCTATCCTGACTTCTGATTAACATTTTGTGTCCTCCTTGTAATCCTCGACCGCAGATTTAAGTCCCTCATAGAAATTAATTCCTTTTCTTAGCGTGTTTAATTCATTATCGTATTTTTTAAAAAATACTTCTTTTGCTTTTTCATAATCAGGTGTATCCAGAACAACCGCTTTGCTGTATTCATTAACGAAATTACCTATTGATTCTTTTCTTATAAACGAAGCGTAGATTCCGTCAGGAAATTTAGTTACTGGTTTATATGTCTTCGGCTTTTCTGTTACTTCACATTCTTCAAGACGAAGATTCCATTTATCTGTTTTTCTGTCGCTGTCCAAAATGTAGAAATATAATTTCATTTTTCGTCCTCCTTATCTTTCTCACAGAATCCTCTGTGTTCATGCACTGAATACTCGATTCCACAACTCTGTTTCATGTATGCGAGTTTTTTCTCCTGTTAATTCGCATTTGTGTTTTCTTGTATTCAGATACTTACAGGTTCCGTCACAGTAGCTCATTTTCGCCCTCCTTATTTTTGTCATGAAATTCTGCTTTCATCTTATCTCCATATTCCCTTATTTAATTTTTCCTGAATAACATCATCATTGTAAATATAAAGATCTTCTTTGCAAGCATTACATACTCCGTATATATTTTTACCGTCATATTGTAAATGATATAAATTTGATCCACACCCACATGGATTCTTTTCATGTGGAACATAATAACTGTGGACAGTTTCATTATCTTCGCAATACTGAATTTTCCTTCTCATATAATCTTCTCCATATCATACTTCTCTCTTATGTAGTCACATAATTCATTCATTGTTGTGATGATATGTTCATCATCTTTTAAGCATGGATGAATGTGGCATATGCATGACTTTTCCTTACCATACTTCTTATATTTCTGCATATTGAATGTGATCCATAAGAAGGGTACTTTTGTAAGACTCTTTGTTAGTAATCGTGTTATAATTTTCATTTAGTTCTCCGTTTAATTCCAACTATCGCTTGAGTTATTCCTGCTAATTCTAATTTTCGTATTGACTTTCTGAACACATAATCAATATTCTCTTTTTCTTTTATTGTTCCATCTTCTTTGAGATGTTTGTTAGGAATCCACACATTTTGATTAGTATGATTTATTACGAATCTCTTTGCTCTCATATTTTTGTATTTTCTGGAAATTAAATTAAGTGGGATTCCTTTGTAATATTGTGTTTTATAGTTCATGATTATTACTATCCTCCTTATCACTTACTCTTCGATTCCACTGTTCTACAGCTTCTTCTTCTGTTTCTCTCCAGCGTTCAACCATTCCATCACATTCTGCGCAAGCTACAAGATATTCTTTTCTTGAATCATTATATTTATTAATCAGCATTTCTGCTTTTCCTCCACAAAACGGACAAGGTTTTAATTGCGTCATTTCCATCCTCACTTTCCCCATGTAAGCAACTGACACGCTATTGTGCAGTCCTCCATGATTTCCTATCCAAATGCTACCTGTCCGTTATTCTGCATGTCTTTTTATTTCTCCTGAAAAGCTTAATTCAATTCCCAGTTCTTCCTTGATAGCCTGCACATAATCAATCCATTCAGCCAAGCCCTGGTCGATATAGTCCGAAGCTTTGTCCATGCCTGCCATGAACTTCTGGCATCTTTTCTGACCGAATCCAAATTCATCATGCAGAACAGCTATCGCCATGATCACGCAGCATTCCGACACAAGCTGTTTGATCTTTTCAGATGCTTTGTCCAGGTCCTTTCTTGCCAGGGAAGTATGTATTCCTGTTACTCCCCTGAATCTGCATTCCTTTTCGAGGGCTTCAAGACCGCCCTCTCTGGCGATTCGTCTAGCAAGGTCAAGACCATCTTCCCTGCCGCGTTCATATTCACGCATTTTGTTCATTTCTTCACCTTTCCGAACCCGTATCCTGTCGGAGCATAGGCTCTATCAGTACTCGGGTGTGCTGTTTTAAGCAACCCATCATCAATAAGCTGGTTTAAATATCTCCAGATGGTGGCTCTGCTTGCATCTACCTTCTCACAAATCTCGCTGACCGATGGTGCGTATCCAACAAGTTTAAAGTAGCTTACTACATACATGTAGATTTCTTTTCTAAGAGCCTGTCCCTGCTCGTATTTATTCTTAGTGTTGTACATTCTTTCTCACTTCCCTCTGTTTGGAATCTAATAGCTTACTAAAAGCAACTAGACAATTCTTAATAAACCGTTTATCATTATCATCAGGACACATTTCCGCATACTCTCCAAGTTCTATCAGACGATCAGTAGCCTGCTTGGAATATTCGTCTGTAAGTTCGGCTGAATAGAAATCTTTTATAGTTTTCCAGAATTCAGTCATAAATTTTTGAATATACGGAATATCCTTTGCTTCTACTTTTATTTTTATCATCTCCTTTGAGTATTGTATACAATATGCTGTATACGCTCTATTTAATTTTATTTTATAAATATAATATATTTATATTATTTTAATATAAGTAACCCACAGTAACCGAGATGTAACCGTACTAATTTATGTAAACCATTGATTTTACAGGTAGGTAACCGAGTAACCGAGTAACCCTGACTTTCTCATATAGGGAAACTTTTATACTCAATATGTGCATATAAATACTCAAATATATATATACAGAATCAAAGGTTACCTAGGTTACCCGGTTACCTTTTGGACGAATTGTTTGCTAATCAAACACAATATCGTCCGTAATTTCAAAATCATCACTACAATTCACAAATCCTTTCGGAATTTCATCTACAATTTTCAAGAACACACATTTTGTAACAATTCCGTCCAGTTTCTTCGCCTTGGTCGGATAACCTCTACTGTCGGTTTCCACAAGTCCCTTCTTAACAGCCCATGACAAGAATGCCTTTCTGGAGAATCTTCCGATTTTGCATAAATCATCAAACGCTGCGCTATAGATTATTGCAGTTGACGTTTTTTCTACCGGATCATTGTCGATAATTCCCCATCTTTCTGTCTTTATATCCGGGTTATCATCGAATTTAATTCCGTTCATGGCAATCTTATCAAGCACGAACCAGTAAGCGCGTTCGTTTTCAGATACCATTTCTTTCTCTGTCAGAAGATTCTTAGCCGTCTCAATGTCAATGTACTGGCCATCATGGAACAGCTGATCTGTTGCGATTTTATCTGCTGCCAGGATAATGCTCATTGATATGCTTTGCTTCTGCATCTTGTCATCGTCCTGTATAAGCCCTTGATAGTACTTTTGAAGGGATTTTATATCATCAACTGACATTTCCTTAACTGCATTCACAAAATCAATTCCTGCGTACCCGTAATTCTTTTTAAGGGTATCTGCGGTAAGCTGTGGATCGTCAAATATCTTTTCAGAGCACTCAACTTCAATAATTCGGTTAATCGCTCCGCCCTGGCTGACATACCCGGCCAGTGGACGTTCACCGTTAGTCAGAATGCAGTTCTGCCAGCGATTCTCCCGATTCACGCCCAGTTCCTTGTTAGAACGACTCTTTCCTTTGCCGGAACACAGGTCGTACACAATGCCCTCGAAGTTATCCCTGATCTTGGCAGATACCTTGGAAGTATCATCCAGAATTAGCGGAAGATTGTTGAGCATATCAGATTTTGCTTCCAGGGCTACATCTGTTGTCTTGAAGTCTCCTATGTATCGTGATTCACCTGGGTTCGCCCAGACGGAAGCTCCTAACATAAGTGTTACGGTCTTACCACCCTCAGTTTCTCCCCAGAGGTCTACAAAAAATGGAAGGGCACCGACCAGTTTGATCAGAATACTGGCGAAACTTGCGGCCAACATAATTTTCGGCTCTATTCTTCCAGCGGCACGAACCTTCTTCACGTGTTCATACCATTCTGTTCTGCTGCCACCTACGCTGATACTTTCATACAGTTGTCGGAACCTCATGTCTCCATCGAACACAATATCCTTGTCATAGGGAAGAAAATAATCCCTGATCCACCCGATTTTACTTGATGAATATTGAATATTGATATAATCGTCATTTGCATTTTCTACGTCTGACAGATACCGGACAAGGAACTTCGCATTCTCAGAAGTCACTGAAATACCAAGCGCGGATAAACCAACAATTTTACTGGCTGATGCAATCATAGTTTTCGGTACAATAACCTCGGACCATTTATTATTCCTTTTATAGATTAGCTTTATCTGTTCTTCCCCGGTCTCCAGATTCTTCATTCGTTCGATTGGAAGAATAGGGTGATAACAAGCTATAATATCCGGCGATCCTGGATTTGTGTTTGATATTCTGATTCCGTCATCATCTGCTATCCAGTTAAGACACTTCATTCTGTCGTATTCGCAATCGGAGAAGTTCGTCCACTGATCCAGCATAGATAACGTCCTATTGTTTTTCTCTTGCTCGATTATCTGTTTCTGAACCTTGGTGTAAGCTTTTAGTAAATCTTCAAATTTCTTCTTTACTCCAAGCTCTTTCGCTCTGTCCAGAAGAGTCAATGTCAAACGTGCCTTGTAAATCTCATCTTCTTGCTTGAATATCTCATTAAACACTTCTTCTTCCAGAATTGATTCTGATGTGAGCTTGTTAATCTGTTCCATTTTCTTTAATCACCTTCTTCCGATCCTGTTAGAAATCCATGCTTATATAAAGCAAGCTGTAATTTGTTCCATGCTTCACACCATCCATCTGATAATGGCCTTACTCTGCCAAGAACAGACCTGTAAAAGTCAATATCGGACAAACATTCCTGCAATTCTTCTTTTTTCTTCCGTTCTGCTTTCTCTCTCATTTCTTTTTGCTTCTGAGCGTGATATATTGCCATTCTGGAAGAGAAATCTGGTTTCTGGTAAGTTCCCCCAAGCATGGTAAAAGCTGTCTTAAAATCGCAATTATCCATGTTCTGGACAAATGTAAAAATGTCACCAGTCGCACCACATCCGAAGCAATAGTAGCTGTCTTTGTAAATTTTCATGGATGCAGTACGATCTTTCGGATGAAATGGGCACCGAACGAATCCTGCTCTGTTTGGAACCATGCCATATCTGCTTAGAACGTCCCTCATGCTATTCTGTTGTTTAATTGTTTCTTTATTCATTTGACAGAATCTCCAAAATTCTTTTGCCAGTGTCTTTCTTGTCGCAAAACAGAAATTCAACACCATACTTGCGTTGCATCGTGCAAAGAATCTTATATAAGACATCTCCATGCATAACTTTCTGTTCCTGCTCTACCCAGATGCCATTCTCTTTAACTCTTTTCTTCGCCCTGGGATTCTCCCACCAGAGAACATCGTCCAGCTTTTCGATTCCTTTCCCGTGTTCGCATAAGAAGACAAGTTTTATTCCTGCTTCATTTGCCCGGATAATTTCAGATCGGAATCTTTCATGCTGCTGACATACATTTCCGCATAACTCTGCAAGGTTCTGTTTTCTATCAACTACTAAACGTGGGTTATCATAATTCATGTAATCACCTACATACAGCTTTGACACGAACCATTTTTCCCCTGCCTCGTCAAATACCTTTTTAATGCCATCAATAACTTTCTGATGTTCTCTGCTATCAATCTGTATCAATTAAATGGCATCTCCTCGTCGATACCATCAGGAATGCTCATAAATCCGTCCGGGTCGGCTTCTGGATTCGGTGTAGGTGATGCTGTCTGTGCCTGTGAAGAACCTTTACTTTCGCCGAATTCGATTTCCTCGACAACAATATCTGTTGTATATACCTTCACGCCGTCTTTATTCGTATAGGATCCTGTCTGGATTCTTCCAGATAAATCTGCTTTCATACCTTTTCTGAAATATTTTTCGATAAATTCCGCAGACTTTCCAAATGCAACACAATTAAGAAAGTCCGCTTTCTGATCAGAACCCTCTTTTACAAATCTTCTATTGACTGCAATGGAAAATCTTACGATTGATGTTCCATCATTTGTATATCTGACTTCTGGATCTCTTGTAAATCGTCCTGTAAGAATAACTTTGTTCATTTTTTATTCCTTTCCACTATGCTGTTTATCGTACTCAATCAACATTTTGAGACATTTTTGCCCTTTTTCTTTTGTGAGTCCTTTCACATCGTCTACCTTGAAACGAGTTTTAATCTGTTCAAACAAGTTAGAATTTGGATATTTGTCAATGATGTTCTGGATGCTCATTACATTTTCTGAAGTAATCATCTCAACAGGCTCTTTTGATTCTGGCTTTTTAGCTGCTGTTTTTCCGCTGCTACCTGTATTAGTAGAATCACTGTCTTTGTTGTCATCAATGCAGAACAAACCATTCAGCGCATACTTTCTTGCATAAGATGACGCTGCGCCTGTAACCTGGGAAGAATCCATGCCTTTTTTTGACTCTTCTTCCCTTGCATAAGCAACGGTTGTAATCTCGCCGGTATCTTCACAGTCGTTCAGATGAGCTTCTGCCCTGACATATATTCTGTCGCCAACAACTTCCATCCGATCTGTGACACTTAACACAGCCTTCGTTTCTACCAGAAGCGGTTTTACAGCTTCCAAAATATCCTCGCAACTTCTATATTTGTATTTTCCGAAGGAATTGTACTGTCCTTTAGGGGCTTTCAGCTTTGACTGAATAATACCTAACTTCTCATATATATTCACTTCTATTCCTCCTTGTCATAAACCACATGTTTACTGCCCTCAATAATCAGCAAACTTGCAATATCTTTCATCGATAAGGTTGATTCGTTATAGATTTCGACCAGTGCGTTGTATGCGTCTGATGAAACCTTTACAACCTGATTATCTTTCCCAGTTACCAGTTGCTTCTTTCTTGCCGGAATACGGATTTCAAATTCACTCACCGATATTTTCCTCCTTATATGATTTCTGAGCCGTTAAAAGCCCATTTAAGGCTTGTACGTAACTCGCCAATGTTCTTGCCTTGTATGATTCTTCAATAGGATTATCCGGGACTGTGGCAAGCTGTATATCAATCAATCTCAGAACTTCATTAATTCTCTCATCCATGTTCACACCGCCTTGAAAAAACAGTACAGGTTGTCTGAAGCATCTCCGAACTTCTCTCCATCAATATCTTCGGCTTTGTGGTATTCCACATGATCCAGAGACATATCACAGTTTTCATAATCCAGAATGTAATCACCTCTGGACTGAAGCTCTCTGAGCAGCTCGTTGATACATCCTGCTATCTCCAGACTGGGAAGAAGTTTCATAATCGCTATCTGTTTACTCATTTGGACACTTCCCATCTATCAGAAGTTCCAACAAGAATGCTTTGATTTTATTAAGCTTTTCACGGCTTTCTTTCTCGTAAAATGGATTAAAAGATACGTCTTGGTACAAATCCCACTTGAATTTGCCGTAGGGAAGGGCAGCGTCTTCTTTTCTCTTGAGTCCACATGCTTTCAATCCATAAATTGAATAATCGAATGAGACACTTGCTGTCGGAACTTCATTCACAACTCTTTTGCAGAGTTCGTAAATCTCGTCGATTTCTTTCTCGAACATTTTCTTATCCTCCTTAATTTCTACTGCCAGTCTGCTTTCATCTGGCGTACCGCCCATGCTGCCGAGACACCGAAAAAGATGTTCAGCCAGATAGGTATATCCACATATTTTCCGGCAAGCATGCACACGGCGATCAAAACATACTCTTTCATTTCATTTCTCCCAGAATCCACGCAAGGTTGCTCGCTACCAGTGCGGCGGCTGTCACAATCCATGCGGTAAACCACTTTCTTGACTTTTTCTTACTTTCTTCGACAATTTCAGTCGCAAGTGCTACTTCGATGTCAGCCCATGTTGGCTGGTTTTCGTTTCTAATTTCGCTCATATCTTGCTAATTTCTCCTAATTTTTTCTTATTTGTCTTTACAATTAGCAGATAGAGGCTTATAATTAACCTGTATCCACTAAGGTACTTTAGTGGGTGCAAAGCTCCGGGGTGGAGGTTTCGGCTCCCTCCGGGGCACTCACTTATTAAGAGCAGCCTTGCCTTTCCAGACATGGCCGGTCACTTCATAAACTTTCCTAGGGCTTATGATGTATGTGATTCGTCCACCGGAAAGGTTTTTTGCTGGCTTGTTATTCTGCACAGCCACGCCAATCGGCAACCATCCATACACAATCCCTGCTCGGATTGCTGTAATAGGAAGTCCAATCAGTTGACTCGCGTCGGCTACAGTCATACTCTCTGATGAGAACTCCGGCATCTGCGGAATGCCTGATATGATTCTCGCAACCTCTGCGGCGAACTGATGAACTTCCGCATTTTCTTTGATGTAAGTATCAACTTCGCTCATTTCATACTCCTTTCATATTTGTTTTTATGAACTTTTTTTACCTTTGATTTCTTCTTTCTCTTTTGAGTTTTGAATGGAGATTTCTTTCCGGTAAAATGTGTAAAATTATTTGCTCCCATTATTTATCACCTATTGTATTTTCTTTCCCCTCTACCTATAATGCATTTACAGGCACCGACATGCCGAGTATAACGAAAGGGGAATTATATGGTTGAAATAATTACACGACTGTATCATTGCCACAAGATTCACAAACACGTGACTGTTTATGAAGAGTATGAGGTTTCTGATAACGGTCGCCGCCTACTGCGGTGCTCATGTCCATATCATCAATACACGGAAATGAAGCCGAACTGTGATGGGTATAATGACCATGGTTTTCAATGTGGTTATGCAAAAAATCAATAACCAGGCTCACTAACTCATCTGGTCGCTCACTTGGCGATAGATAACAGTAAAGCCGAAGGTCACATTTGCAACAGTCTCCACCAGATTCTTTGCAGTGTTGACTGACGGCTTTATTAAATTGTAATGCGTCCATTTATTCTCCTTTTCAGTAGCATTATTGCGACTGCTGTGTAAAAAAAATGTCTATTGCTTCGTCCCTGCTTAAAGGAACTGCGCTTACAATTCCGTGAATTTCACCGATTGTAAACTTCTCGCCGCCGTCTTTCAGCTTGCGGTAAAAAGTACTTCTGTCCATACCAATTGCGCTTGCAACAGCTTCTTGCGTATTTCCATGCTCAACAATTTTACCTTTAAGTCTTGCTATATTTACAATCACAAGTTTTACCTCCTTTCCAGTAGCATTATTGCGACTTTGTGATTATATATTACCTCTTGCAGTCGCATTTGTCAATACTAAAAATCGCATTTTTGCAATTATTTTTGTTGCATATTTGCATCACTTGTGGTATTATAATTTCAAGGAAAGGAGGTGTGGAAAATGTCGGAAACTGGTGAACAAATGAAAAAAAGAAGAAAACAACTTAATATGAGTGCTGATGAGTTAGCTGAGAAATTGGGAGTTTCAAGATCAACTATATTTAGATATGAAAAGGGTGATATTGATAAAGTTCCTGCTGAATACATAGATAAGTTAGCGAAAGCACTTAGCACAACGCCCGCTTATCTAATGGGATGGGAAGAGGATTTGGAAACAGACACGGATTTTATTCCAAAGATGATGTCGAATCCAAACATCGTTGAACATGTTAAGTTGCTGATTGAATTAAGCGAATCTGATAAGAAAAGCGTTTTCGACATGATTGAATTTCTCCATAAAAAAGGCAGGGATTAATTCCCTGCTTTCTTAATACCCCCATTGTTTTTTGAACGAAATAATCATGTTGTATAAAAATTTCATAAATTTTTCGCTATGTATATTTTCTATTAGTTCAATAATTTCTTTCTTATAATCCATAAATAACCCTCCCTGTCGCAACTACCACTTACACTACAGTATATGTCCGGCTGTGGGAAATAGAACCGAACATTAGTTCGTTTTTGTCATTATACCACCTATCCCGACTCTTGGCAACTGCCAAATATACACATGGACTTTTGTTATTTCATACACAAACTTTGCAATCTCAAAGAAAATTATGCTTTCACAGAGGGAAAATGCGAGATCGCAAACTTTTCCACCGCCGTTGTTTGTATGTGGATACTTCTGGACAGAATGCTCCTGATATACCATATACGAATGAAC
>OOCP01002425.1_pt1 | contig 15784 bp, 11 predicted proteins | sample 1671511 | NCBI WGS metagenome assembly OOCP01 (sample SAMN06348164, study PRJEB24527) | human gut metagenome | biome: human gut; feature: ankylosing spondylitis patient; material: feces | host: Homo sapiens | place: China | collected 2015-10 | reverse complement strand
CCTGAATGAATTGCAGGGCCAGACGGTGATGCTGCAGGGCTGGATTCGCAATCACCGCAAGCAGAAGAACATGGGCTTCATCGACTTTTTCGATGGCACCTGCTTCAAGAACCCGCAGGTGGTCTACGATAATACCATCGAAGACTATGCGGCTATTCAGGCCCTGCATGTCGGCGCGGCGATTACCGTGACGGGCAAGGTTGTGCCGTCCTACAAAGATCCGACGACCCCCGAAGTGCAGGCGATTGCCATCCACCTCGAAGGCGACTGCCCGGAGGATTACCCGCTTCAGCCGAAGCGCCACAGCGTGGAGTATCTGCGCGAAATCGCGTATCTGCGCCCGCGTACGCGCCTGTTTCAGGCGGTTTTCCGCGTCCGCAGCGTCGCAAGCATGGCCATTCACACCTACTTTCAAGACCGCGGCTACCTCTATGTGCATACGCCGCTGATTACTGCCAACGACGCCGAGGGCGCGGGCAACACCTTCACCGTGACTACCCTGCCGCCGTCGGAGCAGAAGGACGGCAGCAACGACTTCTTCGGCAAGCCCACCTCCCTCGCCGTGACGGGTCAGCTCGAAGCCGAGACGTTCGCGATGGCGTTCTCCAAGGTGTACACCTTCGGCCCGACCTTCCGCGCTGAAAACAGCAACACCAAGACCCACGCCGCTGAATTCTGGATGATTGAGCCGGAAATCGCGTTCTGCGATATTCATCAGCTGATGGACATTGAAGAGGACTTCCTGAAGTACCTCGTCAAGACGGTGCTGGAAAAGTGCTCGGATGAGCTGGAATTCCTTGACAAGTTCACTGGCGGCGGACTGCAGGACAAGCTGAATCACCTCGCCGTGACGGGCGCAGCGCGCATCACCCACGAGGAAGCCATCACGATTCTGCGCAAGGTGAAGGATCGCTTCCAGTTCGAGCCGAAGTACGGCGAAGACACCGCCAAGGAGCATGAAAAGTACCTGACCGAGGAATACTTCCATAGCCCGGTGTTCGTCTATGACTGGCCTAAGGACATCAAGGCGTTTTATATGTACCAGAACGACGACGGCAAGACGGTCGCGGCGGTTGACCTGCTTGTGCCGGGCGCGGGCGAGCTGATGGGCGGCTCCCAGCGTGAAACCCGCTTGGACAAGCTGACGGAGCGCATGGATGCGCTGCACATTTCCAAGGACGCGATGTACTGGTATGTGAACCTGCGCAAGTTCGGCGGCTGCACGCACTCCGGCTTCGGCATGGGCTTCGAGCGTCTGCTGATTTACCTCACGGGCGTTGACAACATCCGCGATGTCATTCCGTATGCGCGCACGCCGATGAACTGCGAGTTCTGATTCCTATTTGCGCATTGGGGCAGCGGCTTCCATGCTGCTTGATTCAACTGCGCCAAAAGCATAAAAGCGCGTTTTTCCCAATGTATTTTCTCCGAAAAACTTCCCCTCCCAAAGGACGGTGATTCCCCATTTCCAAGGGCTTCTGGAAGCGCAGCGCCAAAAAGCTCCTGATGGCGTTGCTGTGCCTGCTGCTGATGGCGGCTTTCTACCTCGCGGTTATCATCGGGCAGCCGCAGGAGGACGAAACGGCTTCCACCGTAACGCCGCGCACGGATCAGCCGCTGCTGTCCGCCGGACAGGACGTTGTGACCATCACCAGCGCGGATGATTTGCCGCTGCTGCTGCGGATGTTCCCCGCGCCCGCGCTGACGCCAACCACCTCCGGGTGGCCGCTCGTCGTCGGCACATGCTATGATGTCGCGTTCGAGAATGGCATGGGACGTATCCTCACGCTGACGTATCAGGCGAGCGACACGATTCAAGTGACGCTGACGAGCATCTATCCCGCGCGGGCAATTGCGCTGCTGGAAAAGGGCGATTACCGTATCAGCGCATCCCTCGGCGCGACGCTGGCAGGTCTGCGTTCCATCCGTATGGAAAACGCGGAAAGCATCCGACTGCACGCGCAGGGTGAGGAAGCACTTTACGTCATGATCACGCCGCTGCTGGAGGAAAACTCCCTCCGCAGTATCGCGGGGCAGATGACTCTGACAGAAGGGGAATAATCCTATTTCCAGATTCACCTGCGCCATCTTTTGAAAAATAAAAACGGGTACTGTGGAGGATTCGTCCTCACACAGTACCCGTTTCTTTGATGCAATTGAGGGGGGATTACTCCGCAGCAGGCGCAAAGAAGGAAATCTGCGTCGCACCGGTCATGGCATCGGCGGACAGCATCGTGATGGGAGCCGTTTCGATGCTCAGCGTCGCGAAAGAGCCTTCATAGCCGCTCTCGGTCGTGAAAGCGAAGGTCAGCGCATTGTGACCTTCCAGCGCGCCGTCCATCGAGAAGACAATCACCTTCACCGCGTCAGCCGGAACGTCCGTCGCCATGACAAACTTTTCGCCGGTCGCGTTGATGGTAATGCTGACTTCCTTCACGGTTTCACCGGTCTTGTTGTAGAGGGTGTAGTAGCCGGTCTGGTTGTTCGCAGCCTTGGCAGCGGCCAGCAGACCCTGCACATAGCCCAGCGTATCAACCAGCGTGCTGCTGGAGACGGCGTCCACCATTTCTTCTTTGGTCTTGCCTTCAATGGCAGCTTCCAGTTCGGCGATGGTCTTGCCGGTCACGAAAGCTTCGATGGCGTTGTAGCTCACGCCCAGCGGCGTGGTTGCGCCCGCCTTGGTCGTCATGTTGGTGCTGTACAGACCGTCGTTCACAACCTTAGAAGCCAGCACCTTGCCTTCGGGATAGTTCTGACCGAAGGAAGCGTCGGAGTTCGGAACGCCTTCCGCCGTGGCGGCATCCATGAACTGGAACTCGTCGATGTGCGCGGCAACGATGGTGTCGCCATCCATCGCGACGGTCAGCACGGCGAAGCAGGACGTGCCGTGCGCGGCATACTCAACCTGACCGATTTTGACTTCAGCCAGCGCAGCCGTGGACAGCAGCATGATGGACAGGAGCAGTGCGAAAAACTTTTTCATAGGAGCCAACCTCTTTTTTGCGAAACTTGGCAGAATTTCTGCCAGCAACACAATTATACGCGCAGCAATGCCGGTTTGTCCAGACAAACTTGTCAAAAAAATAGCAAAATCGTCGATTGATGCAATCAGACGTTATTGCCGTATCGACCAGTCATTTGCGTCCGTACTTGCTCGATAACCTCATCCAGCACAAAATTACGGAACCAGTATTCCCCGTCATCAGGGAAATCAAGGTAGTCCGTGTAAAAGGGCATGGCGCGCGTGTCCTGCTGGCGGAGCGTCCGAATCGCGCCTGTCCGGCAGTCCACTTCCGCGTTGAAGCTGCGCCCGTCGGGGTAATCCAGCGTCACTTTCCAGATGGGGTCGCCCTCGCCGGGGTCAATCAGCACACCGCCGCGCAGGGAGTAGTCATCGTCGCCCAACGCGCGGGCAGCGTATTCCGCCGCGACTTCTTGAGAAATTGCGTAGTCGGGGATGTCGGGGTAAATCGTCTGACGCAGGCAGGCAACAGACCAGTCGCCGACGTAGCTGCCGCTGATGCTTATCGCGGACTGGAAAGAACGGAGCGTCGCCTGATCCCAGCGCAGGATGTTGGCTCCGTACAAATCAACATGGCGCTGAACAATATGATTGGCGTACATGCCGTAGACGATGCCGGGCTGCGTGTTCGCGTCGCGGTAGAAGATGGTGACGCGCAGGTTTTCCGCCAGCGTGTTCCAGACGCGCACGGGCAGCAGAATGCTGGTGCGCAGGGCGCAGAAGCTCGGAATCTGCACGGAATCCACCACAGACAAGTCGCTGTCGCGCACGTCCATGAGGAAGTACCCCATGTCGGTGGACAGCCAGAAGTGCCAAATCAGCTCACCATCCTCGCGATAAACAAGGAACGAGGAATTCTCATAGCACAAATGGGCGTTCAGCGATTTCAAGGCGGCAGCGGTCACATCATCGGCGGTGGATTTCGTGCTGGCATCAGGAACGACCTCCAGCGCCAGCAGGGCGTTGAACAGCGGCAGGGTACCGTCTGTTTCCATCTGGCGCAGACCGGCTTCGTCCGTCAGGCCGCCGGTCAGCAGCGCTTGCAGCTGCTGGACGGTTTCGCGCTGGTAAATCGGGGGCAGATAGCCCTGCATCAGCAGCGTGAAGCGCGCTGCATCCAGCGGATTGCGGTTCCAGCCGACATCCAGCACTTCGCCGTACCAGTTCAGCGCTGCCCAGTAAATGTCGCCCTGCGACGTGTTCTGCGCATCCTTGCTGAAAATCACGACACCGCCGCCCGTGTAGTAGGAGAATCCACCTGCCGTGTCCTCAAAATCGCTTTCAATAAAGCAGGTGTAGCCTTCTTCCGCCATATTCCGCTGATATTGGCGCTCAATGGCGGTACTGGCGGCAGATTGCGCCGTCTCGGCATCCACGGCGGGTACGCCATGGGAGAAGTCCGTGCGGTCAAGGGTGGACAGCAGCTGACTGGGGAAAAACTCCTGCGGCAAACCGTAGAGATTGCCGGAGTACGTCGTTGTCAGCAGCGCCCCGGTCAGCCCGTTCAGCTCCAGATAGACGATGCTCTGCCCGCTGGGGGCATTCGGCTGACGGATGGCAATCTTCCAGAAGTCGCCGGACGCGCCCGCAAGGTACTCTGCCGCCAGCACGTCGGACGATGAACCGCCCTGAATGGCGAGCGCGGCGTCAATGGCTTCTTCGCGGGTCAGCGCTTCCGCCGGAACATCCGGGAAGCCGTCGCGCCCGACGCTCAGGAACAGCTCATGCACCGTCTGCATTGACGAGCGATCCGCCCGCGAAAGCGCCAGAATGTACACACGCAGCTGCATGGGCGTCCATGTGCGCATGTCGTAGCCGAAAATGCGCCGGAAGCCGCGGGTCACTTCGTCCGCCGTGTGATTGCTGCCCGCACCGCGTTCCCGCCGCATTCGGCAAATGCTGCCGTCCTCCGCGTTCACCGCGACTTCGTACGTTGTGCCGAACGCATCCAGCGCATCAAAATTTACGCAGTAATACGCTCCCTCACAGGTGCCGTCATAAACACCGGAAAGGAAGCGGATACCTACACGATAGAAATCAAGATTGGTGAAATCCGCCTGCGGGTCGTCATTGGTGCGGATGTAGGCAACTGCGCGGGCAAGGGCGTCCTGCGCGGTGATTTCGGTGGAGAGCGGTTCGCGCGTCATGCCCGGCAGAATCCCCTGATAGCCGATTCTTTCAAGCGTCTGGCTGAGCGCCACCTGCGCGCGGATATCCCACTGCCCCAGCGACGACCCCGCAGGGCAGAGAATTTCCAGCAGCGTGGAGAGTGAACAGCCACCGTCCTTTTCGACCTGCGTCATCAGCGCCGAAATCGCCTCTTCATCCACTGAAAACTGCAAATCCGCCGCGCTGGCCAGAAGCTTTTTCACTTGCGCCGCCGTCAGGAAATCGCCCTGACGGGTGACGTCGGCAGTGAGCTGCGGGGAATCGTCCGACAAAATCCCGGTTTGCAGCAGGAAACCCGCGCCCAGTACCAGCACGAGCAGCACCGCCGCGATGGCCTGCCAGCGAATCACGCGCCGACGCTGTTCATCCTGCGAAACGCGGCGCAGGACGGCATTCACCTGCGCGTCGGTGACGTGCAGTCCGGCTAAATTCGTATCCAGCACCCGCTTGAGTTTATCAGACATAGCAGTCACCTCCTGTCAGCGAAAGTTTGAGCGCCTGTTCCGCTTTTTTGAGCCGCGTATGTACTGTCGATTTGCTGATGCCCAGTGCATCGGCGGTTTCCTGAAGGTTCATGTTCTGATAATAGTAGAGAATCAACGGGTTTTTGAGGTCGTCGGGCAAGCGCAGGATGTCCAGCATCAATTCCCGATCCTCTGGCAGCACGGTCATCATGCCCTGCGGCAAGTCTTCCAGCGCGTGCCGCATGTCGATGTGCCGAAACCACCGTTTCCGCTGATAATCGCGGCAGACATTGATGGCAATGCGCATCAGCCACGTTTTGACGCTCGCGCCGTTGCGCTGCTCGAAGGTGTCCATGGCGCGCCAAGCGCGGAGGAAAGTGTCCTGCATGGCATCCTCGGCTTCACGCGCGTCGGAAAGGATGACGAAGCATGTGCGCAGGATGGCGGTGCCGTAGGTGCGCATCCAGTCTTCCAAGCGGCGTTCATTGGGGGATTGCTGCTCCATGCTTTGCCCTCCTTTCATTTTCAGGGTGATTTCAATTTCAGGGTGATTTCAATGGATTAGACGCATAAAGCAGTGCGTTTTTCCAGGGGTAAGGGAAAATTGCGGAGAAAAATAATACGATTTTCCAATTCATTTGCGCTATTTGCTTGCGCCGCGCATTTTCATCTGGAAATAGTATAAGAAATCCTTATAGCCCCCTTCCTGAATTGATGTTTGTGTTTTGGAAAGAAATATGGTATATTTTTCACAAAGTTGCGAAGAGCAACCAGAGTGTCTTCCCTGCACGGAGACATTCAAAAAAGGAAAGGGGTTTTTCATCATGAAGAAGCTGACGGCGCTGCTGCTCAGCCTATGTATGGTGCTGACGATGGCCTGCGCGACGGCGCTGGCGGAGGTCAAGACAGCGAGTGCGACGGCGGAAGGGTTTGGCGGCGGAAACGTGACGGTCACGCTGAGCGTGGACGGTGACAAGCTGGTGAACGTGGAAATCGACGCGACATCGCAGACTGATTCCATCGGCGGAGCGGCGGCGAAGGTGCTGGCGGAGCAGATGCTGGCAAACAACTCCGTCGAGGTGGATGGCGTAACGGCGGCGACAGTGACATCCGACGCGGTGAAAGCGGCCGCGGCGGCTGCACTGGCGGAGCTGGGGCTGACGAATGCGGACTTGGCGAAGGTCGAGGCGGCGGAGAAGGAAACCTATACCGACCTGACCTGCGATGTGCTGGTCATCGGCACGGGCGCGGCTGGCGGAGCGGCGGCGATGGCGGCTGCGGAAGCCGGCGCAAAGGTCATTGCGATTGAAAAGCTGGCGACCATCGGCGGCACGTCCGCGATGGCGGGCGGCGGCATTGCGGCGCCGGAATCCTCCGAGCAGAAGAAGTACGGCATCGAGGATACCTGTGAAGCCTACGTCGATCTGTGGGTGGAATACAACCACAACGAGTATTTCCGCGAAGACAGCGGCATGGATGAAGACCGCATCCGCTTCGTGGTGGGTCAGGCGGCGGGCTTGATTGACTGGCTGGAGGAGAACGGCTTCGAGTTCGGCCGTCCGATGAGCTTCGACCTGATTGAGGGCGTGGATCGCTTCCACTATGCCTCCAACGGCAAGCCCACCGACCTGCTCTATGCGAAGAATCAGGAGCTGGGCGTGGAATACTGGCTGGAGACGAAGGCAACGGCGCTGCTGACCGACGAAAACGGCAACTGCATCGGCGCGACGGTCGAAAAGGACGGCCAGACCTTCAACATTTACGCCAAGGGCACGGTATTGGCGACTGGCGGCTTCGGCAACAATCAGGAAATGATGGAACGCTTCACGCCCGTTGACGCGGCGCAGGTGGCGTACTTCTATGGCTCCGCGGGTCAGACTGGCGAGGGCATTCTGATGGCGGAGGACATTGGCGCGGCGGTCTATGAGAAGGGCGCGCGTCTGGGCATGTCCTACGTTGTGGGCGACGGCACGAACGCGGAGCTGACCTCTCTGGGCGGCCCGTGGAGTCAGGCGCCGATTGTGGACAACACGGGTGTCCGCTTCGTCAATGAATACTGCCATTCCCTGAATTATCCGAGCCTGATTTACCGTCATGCGGCGCCGTACTACTGCATCTACGGCTCTGACCGTGAGGACTATGCGGCGATTTTGGCGAACAACGTTGATGACCCGGCAGTGACCTCTGCGGACACGCTTGAAGAACTGGCGGACAAGCTGGGCTTTGACAAGCAGGCGTTCCTTGACTGCATCGCGGTCTACAATGCGGCGAAGGACACCGGCGTGGATGCGGCGTTTGGCGCGCGCGTGGATTTCATGAATTTCGCGACGGTTGGCCCGTTCTACGCGGTGCAGATTGCGCCTCAGTACACAGGCACGATTGGCGGCGTTGTGACGGACACCTCCGCGCAGGTGCTTCGTGCGGACGACACGGTCATCGGTGGCTTGTACGCGGCGGGCGAAGCCTCCAACGGCGCGCTGTACGATCTGGTCTACATGTCCGGTTCGTCTTTCCTGAACGCGCTGTCGATGGGCCGCATTGCGGGTGAAAACGCGGCAAACCAGCAGTAATCGGTTGATAAAAATGGCACCAGACCGAAGCGGCAAATGCTGCGAAGGGCTGGTGCTTTTTTGAGTGCGGGGATGGGTGTGATTCGTTGTACTGAGGAACAAGTCAATGCTGGTAGGGGTCAAGGGAGCGATTAGAAAACACTTTGGTCGTCTCCGCTGGACTCCGCGCGATTGAGTTGAGCGCTTCGCCATATTCTTTCCGCGTGTTTAGCCCTTTTTCATTTCCTCTATCATGCAGTCCCGAATCATCCGAATCGCCGGTGTCAGCCGTCTGCACACCAGCACCGACCGATGATGTCCAATATCCTCCGTCAGCGGAATCAGCTTCACGCCCTTGAAATAGGATGGCTTTCTCGCTGGAAAGAAGGAAATCCCCAGATTCAGCGAAACCATCAAAATTTGCATATCTGCCGAATCCGCATAAATAATCGATGGATGCGAAAATCCCAGATTCTGCGCCCAGTCGTGGATCGCCCGCGCCCGCTGCGGGATTGGTCGAGGGCAAGCAGAATCAGCGGATATGCGCGTAAATCAGAAAGCGACACAACCGACTTTTCCGCTAATGGCGACGCTTCGGAAACGGCGGCAATCATCGGCACATCGTAGAGTATCTCCTGATAGGTGTTCCTCTGGTCAATTTCGCCGGGAAGCGTCAGCATCATGTCGCATTGTCCGCGGTAGTGGGCGTCGGACATGGCCGTCAGCGAGAGGTACAGCGGGTGAATCACCAAATTGGGCAGGCGCGGATGCAGGGAAAGGTACGCATCGACAATCAGTTCTTTTTCCAGCGGCCCGTTGTAGCCGATGTGGATGGCGCTCACACGGTGCGCATCGGCGAAAGCGTCCTGCAATTCAAGCTGAATCCCCATCAGGCGCTCGGCGTAGGGGAGAAACTGCTCGCCTTGGTCGGTCAGCACTGCGCCGGTGGACAGGCGGTGGAACAGCGCGCAGCCCATTTCTTTTTCCAACGACGCAATCTGCTGGCTGATGGCGGTCTGGGAGACGTACATGTTCTTCGCAGCGGCGGAAAAGCTGCCTTCGCGGACGACGGCGAGAAAATACGCGATTCGGTCGGTATTCATGCGAAAAAACCTCCAATGAGGGACAAAAAACTCCCTTCCGCGGTGCGCAGAAGGGAGCAAAGATGCGAGCGGTTAAGGGCGCTGACCCATGCCGCCTTCGAGGGTGATGGTTTCGCCGGACATGAATTTGAAGTCCGGGGAAGCCAGCTGGACGCACACATGGCCAATTTCTACCTCGGAGTCGCCGTAGTGGCCCATCGGGGGCATCTTGACATTCGCCTTGAACGCCTCGGGATATGCCTTCTGGAAGTTCTCCAGCTGCGTCGTCCATGCCAGCGGGCAGACGACGTTGACGTTGATACCGTCCTTGCCCCATTCGGTGGCGGCAACGCGGGTCAGGCCGCGAATGCCTTCTTTTGCCGCGGCATACGCGCACTGCCCATAGTTGCCAAACAGACCCGCGCCGGAGGCGAAGTTGATGACAGCACCCTTCGTTTCCTTCAGATAGGGGTAGCACGCCTTCATATAATAGAATGTGGCGTACAGACCGGAATACAGTGCGAGATTGAACTGCTCGGTGGTATGGTCAGCCAGCGGAACGCCGGATGCGGAAGCCTGCGCGTTGTTAATCAGCACGTCGATGCGGCCGAAGGTGTCAATCGCCTGTTTGACGACATTGTTTACAACAGCCTCGTTGTCCGCGCTGTCATTCACGTCCGCCTGCACGCACACCACCTTCACGCCATAGAGGCGTTCCAGTTCTTCCTTCGCGTCGGTCAGTTTCTTCACGTTGCGCCCCGTGATGACCAGATTCGCGCCTTCCTTGGCGTAAGCGGTCGCAATGCCGTAGCCAATCGAACCGCAGCGGCCGTTGCTGAGCTTCGCATAGCCTGCGCCGGTAATAATCGCTGTCTTTCCTGCCAGAAAACCCATTATATAATTCCTCCTTCATGGTGAAGGGCTGAACAAGCAGCCTGTGCGTTTATGGTATCACAGATGATGCGGAAAAGCAAGAGCGGACGGCACAAAATGGACAAAAATTGATGATTTTTTCACAATACCGCCGGCTTCCAATCGGAAAAACGGAAAAGAACCAGCGAAAATCCGATGAATTGTTTGACGCATCCCATTCATTGCGCTATAATGGAGCCAGTAGCGTTCCGGGCGTACTGCGCGTCCGGAAAAGTGGGAGGAACGCGGAATGAAGGCAGAGAGCAAACGCTCGGTGCGCATCATGCTTCAGTGGCTGCTGAGCGCGGCGACGGTGCTGATGGCGGCGCTGCTGATTTGGCAGTGCGTGACCATCTATCATGAGGGCATCGCGCCGGAAAACATGGGCGAAAACGGGCTGCGGATTCACGATATTTACAGCCGGGAAATTGTCACGGCGCACTTCGCCTCGATTGCGTGGAGCGTGTGGGTCTTTCTGGCGCTGCTGGCGGCGAACATCATCGCGGGCAAGCCGGAGCAGAAGGAATCGCTTCGCGCGCCGGTGGAGAATCAGCTGCTGATGCTGCGCGCGCGGACGGAGGAGACGGACGAAATCCGCAAAGTGAAGAAACAGCGCACGGGCGTATGGTGCGGCGCGGCGATTCTGTGCCTGATTTGCGGGGGCATGGCGGGGCGATTCCTGCTGAACTGGTCGAATTTTGCCTCGCGTGATTTGGAAGTCGTCGTGCGCCAGATGGCGATTGAAACGTTCCCGTGGATTGGGCTGGCGGTCATCCTCCTGATGGCGGCTGAGCAGTGGAATTTCCGCCTGTTGATGAAGGAACTGGAACTGCGCAGGAGCGCCCCGAAGCGCAAGCCGGATGCAGCCGCTCCGGAAAAGACGACGGGCAGGAATGTCATCCGCGTGGTCATCGCGGCGGCGGCGGTGGCGCTGATTGTGCTGGGTGTGATGAACGGCGGCATGTTCGATGTGCTGGTGAAGGCAATCAATATTTGTACGGAGTGTATCGGCCTTGGCTAAGAAATTTGCGGCATGGTGGAGCGCCCATAAGCCCACCACCCGGCGGCTCATACAGGTCTACGCCGCCTTGCTTTACAACGCCTATGTGAAGGGATTCATCAAGGGCGACATTTACACTGGCAGCATCAAGAACTTTTGCGTGCCGGGGTTCAACTGCTACTCCTGTCCGGGCGCGATTGGCGCATGTCCGCTGGGGGCGCTGCAAAACGCGCTGGCGTCTTCGGATAAGCGCGCGCCGTACTACGTTCTGGGCATTCTGATGCTCTACGGGCTGATTTTGGGGCGCACCATCTGCGGCTGGCTCTGTCCGCTGGGGCTGATTCAGGAGCTGTTCTACAAGATTCCGACGCCGAAGGTGAAGAAAAGCCGCTTCACCCATGCGCTGTCGTATCTCAAATACGTCCTGTTGGCGGTGTTTGTGGTCATCATCCCGCTGGCGTACAGCTTGCAGCAGTATCCCGTGCCGGGCTTCTGCAAGTACATCTGCCCGGCGGGGACGTTCGAGGGCGCAATGGGCTTGCTGGCGAACCCGGTCAATGCGGGCAAGTTCTCCATCCTCAACATCCTCTTTACGCGCAAATTCGTCATCATGGTGGCGATTCTGCTGGCGTGCGTGTTCTTCTACCGCGCGTTCTGCCGCTTTCTCTGCCCGCTGGGGGCGATTTACGGGCTGTTCGCGCGTGTGTCGATTCTCGGCGTGAAGGTCGAGAAGAGCAAATGCACGAACTGCGGGCGCTGCGTGGCGCACTGCAAGATGGATATTCGGCATGTGGGCGACCATGAGTGCATCCACTGCGCATCGTGCGTGGACGTTTGCCCGACGAAAGCCATCAGCATGAAAATGGGCAAAATTACGCTGAAAGCGAACGAAGTGCAGCCGGTGAAGCCGGGCGAAGAACCGCAGCTGGAGGACAACAAAAAGCGCACGAACCGCCGCATCCGCGTGATGGCGGTGTGGACGGCGGCGCTGGTAGTGCTGGGCGTGGTGATGTGGCAGGTAAACAAGGACGATGCCGCAGCTGAGCCGACAAGTCAGCCCGCCGCGACGGAAACGCTTGCGCCGGAAGCGACGGAAGCGCCGACGGACGATACGCCGGTCGGCTGTGAAGTCGGCATGAAGTGCCCGGACTTTACCGTACCGCTGTACGGGGAAGAAGGCGGCGAATTCACGCTGTCAGTGCAGAAGGGAAAAGTGACGGTCATCAACTTCTGGGCGACATGGTGTACGCCGTGCGTGGCAGAGCTGCCGTATTTTGCAGAGCTGTACGCGGAGTACGGCGACGAAATCTCGCTGGTGGCGATTCACTCGAATCTCGTGACGGATGATGTGGACAAGTTCCTCGCGAAGGAGAACCTTGATATGCCGTTCGCGCTGGACAAGACGGGCGCGGTGATTAAATCGCTGGGCGGCTCGACGCAGCTGCCGATGACGGTCATTGTCGATGCGGACGGGAAAATTGTGTACAACAAGGTCGGGTCGGTGACGCTGACGGTGCTGGAAGGGCTTGTCACGCCGCTGCTGGCGGAGTAACCAATCAATATGGGCAGGGGGATTCGTTCTTCCTGCTTTTTTCAATTGTAACAAATGCGTCGGAACGCGTGCGGAATAGCCTCTTTGCTGGTATCATGAAGGCAGAAATCACCATAGGAGGGAAAACGCATGAAGAAACTGCTGTGCGGGATATTGTGCCTGCTGATGCTGTTAGGCTGCGCGTCAGCGGAGGGGTATTGGTACGCCGCGAAAGGCGACAATGGCTTGTGGGGACACATCGACGAGATGGGGAACTGGGTGATTCCGCCGAAATTCGACAGTGCGGGCGACTTCCGGGGCAATTATGCGTGGATTCAGCAGGGCGACCGGGAAGGCTTCGCGAACCGCGACGGCGAAATTGTGCTGCTGCTGGATGAGAATGTAGTGACAGACAGCGGCTATGACGGCTTCTGTTACGGTGGACGCGAAACGGGCATTTGGCTGCTATACAAGAAGGCGACGGGGAAAAACAGTCTCGGCACGGAATGGCTGGAAGGCTTCTTTGATGTGCAGAGCGGTGTTTACAGCGGCTTGAAGTGGCGGGGCGTGAATCATAGGGAGTCGAACAGCCGCTTGATTGCCGTGGCAGACGAAACCGGCAAGTGGGGCTATGTCAGCCGCGATACGGGCGAAATGGTGATTCCGGCAAAGTATGATTCGGACAACATGGGTTCCAATTTTTATGACGGGTACGCCGTTGTCACATTCTGGGACGATGATTACAACATTGTGCAGACGCTGCTGCTGGACGAAACGGGGAAGGAATATCCCCTGCCGGAGGGCATCAATGCGGCGAGCTGCGATACCGTGATTAGCGGCGGGCTGTTTGAGGTGGTGGACAAAAACGGCTTATACGGCTATTGCAATACGAGCGGTGAAGTGGTGATTGAACCGCAGTTCGCGTATACCTTCGAGTTTGAGGATGGCTATGCGGAGGTTGAATTGACCGACGGCACTTGCGGTGTCATCGACCAAACGGGGAAAGTTGTGATACGCACGACGGATACGCACTATGCAGACGTCCGGCATGGCTGCTATGTGCTGCCGACGGGCGAACACAGCTTCACGATGTACAACGTGGCGGGCGAGGAGTTGTTCACCCTGCAAGGCGAAAATATCGTGCGGCTGTGGACGCCGGAAGAAAACGGCTTGTGCATGTACGTTGTGGAGAAGGGCAGACAACGCCGCTGCGGTTGGGTGAACATGCAGGGCGAAATCATCAGCGAAGCGAAGTGGACATTCCCGGAATACGACCAGCCGGACGTGTATTTCCCGTCGGGCTTGCAGGCAGTGTACGATATAGACGGCACGAGGCTGGCAGGGTATCTCGACGAAAGCGGCGAACTGGCGATTCCGCTGCAATTCAGCTTTGTGACGCAATTTTACGGCGAATTAGCGTATGTGGGAATGGTGCAGGACGACGGCACGACCCAATACGGCTACATCAACCAGCAGGGCGAATGGGTGTACAGCTGGACGGAATAATCCCTCGGCGGCGGTGGAAAATGAACATCGCCGCTTCTTTGTGCCTTGACATGGAATGTCCTCAATGGTATAATAAAGATGATATTGTCCATCTGTCTGCACGGGCGCTGCGGGAAAAAGCGGCAGTGCCCGTTTGGAGGCGCGGAAAACACATGACGCAGGGGGATGAGCGCATGAAGGCTGCGAAAACGTCGATTCGCCAGCGCCTGACCCACAGCAAACTGCCGATGCTGGTGCTGGTCGGCGTTGTTTTATTTGCGCTCATTTTCCTTGGGATGCGCTTTTTCACCCGCTATACGCGAGAAGAACTCTACCGCGAAAGCCAGAATCAGCTGACGGAAATTACGTCGCAAATGTACGAGAAGCTCTCCATCACGCTGGAACAGCAGTGGGATTTCCTGACTGTAATGGATAGGTCCGTAGCTTTCTACGCCCCGACGACACAGGAGGCACTCGTGCAGCTGCTTCAGGCGACACAGAATCAGCTGATGTCGCAGGACAGCGCCCTGCGATTCCTTGCGATTGACGAAAGCGGAAACCTGATTAACGCGGCGGGAGAGCGGATGCCCTGCGAATTTGCCGATACGCTTGGCATGACGGGGCGACAGTGTTTCCTTATTCGCGGCAAGGGCGGCGATGAAAATCAAATGGTCTTTTCCCTGCCCATCATGCAGCCGCTGAAGGTTGCGACGGGGGAAAAGAGCATCCGCATCACGCATCTGGTGCTGCTCAAGGGCATGAGCAGCCTGACGCCGTTCTTCCGCAGCAGCGCATTTCACACGCAGAACAGCACCTATGTCGTCATCAGCGACGGCGTGAAGATGTATTCCGACGCGGCGGATGAGAACATCAACTTTCTGGGACGGAACATCTATCCAGCGCTGCGGACGCTCCGCTACCCGCACGCGGGCAATTTTGATAACTGTCTGACGGAACTTGAAGCATCCGACAATCATTTCACCTGCACCGATGTGCTGGTGGACAAAACACAGTATTTCTTGTGCATGAAGCGCCTAACCGGATGCGACTGGACGATGCTGTTCCTTGTGCCGGGGGTGGAGGTCGCTGCCGGTGCGCGCGCAATGGTGGATTCGATTACGCTGATAGTCAACATTGCGTTCTTCGTCTTGCTGCTGCTGACGGTGGGGGCAATGTACTTTCTGTTGACGGCGATGCAGAACCGGGAGCGCTACGCCGTGGAGACGGAGAACGCGCAGGCGCTTGCACAGGCGAACGCGGAGCTGGATCAGGCACGTCAGGCGGCGGTGGATGCGCTGAAACTGGCGGAATCCGCCAACGTATCCAAGACGGCGTTCCTGACGAATATGAGCCATGACATCCGCACACCCATGAACGCCATCATCGGCTTGACGAACCTGATGCAGCACGACCTGAACAATCCGGAGAAGCTGCAGGCGTATATCGACAAGCTGCACACATCCAGCGAGCATCTGTTAGGGCTGATCAATGACGTGCTGGACATGTCCAAAATCGAGAGCGGCGCGGTGACGCTGCGCATGGATGAAGTCAATCTTGCTGAGCAGATTGA